>ENA-UPSA01001818-UPSA01001818.1-bioreactor-metagenome-genome-assembly--contig:-NODE-1818-length-17981-cov-8.601696_pt1 | contig 17981 bp, 15 predicted proteins | sample MGYA00238183_ERZ773288 | MGnify/ENA primary metagenome ERZ773288 (study PRJEB29028, sample SAMN07631243) | bioreactor metagenome | isolation source: Switchgrass digestor | place: USA: Dartmouth... | reverse complement strand
GTGGGCCTATTTATTTCTTTATTTGTGTTTCATTTAATTTTACAACTCGCCATTACAGTAATGTTACAGCAATGTTAAACTTGCTAATGAAATAAATATATTTATGTATGAAAGGAATTTAATGGTATGCTTATTGATAGCTTTTCAAACATAAGAGATTTTGCTTTTTTGCCGGACAGAGCCCTCGATTCATATCGAGAAATAACAGGGAAAAATGCGACTTTATATGAATTAAGACTGATAATTAACAAAGAGTTTATATCAGCAGCTTCAGAAGAGAGCAATTTAAGAATAATTTACAAATATGGAAACTCTATTGTAAAGGATATATCAGCCGCAGATCATATTTATATTATCACCTAAACGAAGGCAAAAACGGATGGCAGCGCAATAGTCTTGGTGTTTGTAAAAAATCGTAATCCTGATAAGCAACCATGGGAGATGAGCAAAGCTATCACTGAAAATGAGTTCAATAGTGAATCTTATATTGAACTAGGAGATCATCCAAGAGACATGTTGATAAACTACGCATACTGGCCTTCATTTAATTCAGATCTTAAAATCCTAAAAAATACATTAGCACTTAAAGAAAACTGGTCATACAAAGAAAATCCTAGTGATGATGATTTTCCTATTCTAAAAAATTACATTACGTATACGTTTGCTAAACTATGGAAAGATAAACAAGTGTTTATAAGCGTTGACGGACGCTATTCTGTTTTTAACACAGGACTTGTTAACAGAAATTATCAGTACATATATGTTTTATTTGAGAGAAATATTGGGGAAAAACCTTGGAAGTTTTCAATGTTTTGCATACCGGGAATTCGGCAGGGAGGGAGGATTTTAGCAGAAAATTTTCGAGTACTTCCTAAGCCTGCACATTATTTTAATGATATATCTGATATTAGCTATATAATTTCCAACGATAGAACACCAGATGAGCAATTACCGGATCTACAACCGGATCATTACTTTATTGATCATCCGGAGAGATTGCCGATCCACTTTTTGATTGACGGTTGTAGGAAAAATCAAGATATTATTAATTTGCTCAAAACTGATATCAGCAACTATACTAAAGAGCAAAAAGCTGAACATTGGAAAACTATTGGTGAAGCAATAAGTGCTGATCCAGACGTATATGATGATCTTGAGTCTTCATTTAGAAATGCAGTTAAAAAAGCAGTTATGCGCGTCAGTTGGAATTACAGAACTGCAATACCTGTATACTTTCCTTCATATGATAAAATGTCAATATTACTTCCCTTATCTTTTAGCAGTGATACCAATGCAGAAGTTGCTTTAGTTGTCGAGCGAAATGAGGTATCGCAAAAATATACAGCACCGACAATCTTACCTCTAACAATTGCATATGCAAATGCGCGTTTAGTCTGCAAACCTGAAAGTGATTGGCTGAATCAAAGAGTTTTTGAGCCTTCAACACAGGATACAGAAATAGATACAAACGACATTAATGTATAGAAATATATAAATTATTATTCTCGTGCCAGGGAGCCAAAAGGCCCACTCCTGGCACCTATATTTTATGCACTCGTTATTGGCCTGTGGATATTTCACATGTTCTTCTTCAATAAATATACCCGTTGACAGCCAAATCGTGTTGTGCTAAACTATAGTTCGCGAGCAAAACAGAATATGCGGGTGTAGCTCAATGGCAGAGCACCGGCTTCCCAAGCCGGCTACGTGGGTTCGATTCCCATCACCCGCTCCAAAGGACAGGGCTATTCCGGTGGAAGTGTATTCCGACAGGAATAGCCCGATTTTGCATCTCTTTTAGTACGGTATAAAATCTCTTATAGCCCGATCCAATACTTCTTTTTCCTCTTTTTCAGTACGTGTTATCAAAGTCTGCATAGCCCTAAAGCGGTTTTCTGATGTATAATTTCTTCAGATATATAATATCCCTGAATATTACTCTTTGGGGGGAGGTCCTCTTATGTTGCCAAATGAAGCAGCGGGCAGGCGCAATATAAGTATAGATCTGCATTGCGACACGCTTTTGAGGCTGTACAGATCCGGTGAGAATGCCTCGCTTGATGAGAATGATTTTCATCTGGACCTTGGGAAAATGAAGAGCGGCGGTATAGACACGCAGTTTTTTGCCGTATTCGTCCCGCCGGAGGAAGAAGAGCCGCTGCAAATGTGCCTTGATATGATAGACAGGTTTTATATCGAACTTGAGCGCTTTTCTGACAGGATCGCCTTTGCCGGCTCGGCACGGGATATCATGGCGAACCGTATGGCCGGAAAGAAATCGGCATTCCTTGCGCTGGAGGACAGCGGCACGATAGGATCACGGCTCTCTAATCTCCGCCTGCTATATAAACTGGGGGTCCGCCTTGTCACTTTGACATGGAACGACCGCAATCCCGCCGGATCGCCAAACATGGATCCGGCAACCTCGGCAGAAGGGCTGACGGAGCGCGGTTTCGAATTTGTCCATGAAATGAAGCGCCTGGGCATGATAGTCGACGTGAGCCACTTGTCGGACGCCGGATTCCGGGATGTATCCCGTGTTATCGATATGCCTTTTGTCGCATCCCACTCCAACGCCAGAGCGGTCACATATCACCATAGAAATCTGACAGACGATATGATTCGCAGCATATCGGAGCATGGCGGCGTTGTAGGCATCAATTTCTATACGCCCTTCCTGACTTCCGAACGTGATGCAACCTGGGATCTTTTTTCCGATCCGGTACCCGTTTCCGCTTCGATAGCTGATGTGGTGCGGCACATCGACCACATCGTAAAGGTCGGCGGGATCGATTGCGTTGCGCTGGGTGGCGACTTTGACGGGATGGACTTGCCGGCAAAAGGCCTGGAAAACGCATCTCGCCTTCCCTCGCTCTTTGAGGAGCTGGAGAAGGCGGGTTATTCGGCGGACGATATTGAAAAGATAAGCTATAAAAATGCTTTCCGTGTTATACAGGATGTATGTAAATAGGCAAATATCACGAGCAGTTATCAAGGGCTTCACGAAGTGCATGGGCTATCTGATCGGGACAGGACGTGCTTTTTGAACCGCATGTTATGCCCTCCAGGAGGCTTATCGTCTCTTCGGCATCGCGGCCCTTGAGCAGTGACATTATGCCTTTCAGGTTCCCGTCACATCCTCCTATTATCTCAACGGACACGATCTTCCTGTCTTCAAGTTTGACGTGGATCTCACGTGAACATGTTCCTTTTGTCCTGTAAACGACTGTTTGTGCCATAGACATTACTCCTAACCTAGTTTTTGCTTCCGTTTCCTGCCGAGCGAAGCAGCTTCAGGCGTTCCGCCGGGTCCTCACCCTCGCGGAAAACGGCGGACCCCATAACGATGACGTTTGCCCCGGCCCGTATCGTACTGAGCAGGTTGCGCTCGTCCACTCCCCCGTCGATTTCAAGCTCGCAGGCCGGATTCAGCCCGTCTATCAGTTTCCTTGTCTGAACGATCTTATCCATCGTATACGGGATGAACTCCTGGCCGCCAAAACCCGGCTCCACGGTCATGATAAGGATCAGATCGCAAAGCGGGATCAGGTGCCGGATGTCCTCGACGGGAGTTGCGGGTTTTATCGTAAGGCCGGACTTTACGCCCCTGCTTCGGATATATTTAAGCAGTCCTGCCGGGTCTGCCGCGCCCGGGGCTTCGAGATGGAATGTAAGGATGTTCGCACCGGCGTCGATGAAGGCGTCGGCGTATTTGTCCGGATGGTCGACCATCAGGTGCACGTCAAGGCAAACATCCGGAAATGCCTTCCGTATCGATCTGACTACCGGGACCCCTATGGTAATGTTGGGGACGAAATGCCCGTCCATGACATCGACGTGGATGTAATCCGCGCCGCCTTCTATTGCCCTGGAAATATCCCGATGAAGGCGGGTGAAATCGGCGGACAGTATGGATGGTGAGATTTTGAACACTTTACAGTTTCCTCCCGAATAATATCTTCATCTCATCATAGCACGACAGAGTCTTCAAATCAAGTCATGCGCCCTGATAAGACGACTGTGCGTACTGGGCGGAAAAGATGGCCGGTACTTAGAAAGAGTCTTAATAAAGAAACCGGACAAAGAGACAAGTATATTATCCATGTTGTGTACGGTGCTTATGTGCCCCAAGACTGTTTTTCCATGAATAAATGCAAAAGCAAAAAAGCAAAAAAAACAGCCGTACTTTGTAGTACGGCCCAAAACATAGAAAAGGGGAAAAACAAATAGAAACTTGGACAACAAATGAAAAATCATCCGTAAATGTCACTTGTCGGGATATATAATAACAAAATCTTTCGAATCCCGCAATCCGCAAGTTTATCAATCATTCACAAATCAAAAACTCAATTTTTGTGCAACATTTCTATTAATGCCCGAAGTCATGCTCATCATCGTGGTCCAGCTCTTCGATCTTGCCCACTATCGGTTCGGGGTCTATCCCCTGCCGCCTGTAGTAGTCGGCGAGAGCGGCCCTTATGGCCTGTTCGGCAAGGACCGAGCAGTGGACTTTCACCGGCGGCAGCCCGTCAAGTGCTTCCATTACGGCCTTGTTCGTAAGCTCCAGGGCTTCCTTTATCGTTTTGCCCTTTACAAGCTCGGTGGCCATCGAGGATGTGGCTACAGCCGCGCCGCAGCCAAAGGTCTTGAACTTTACGTCGACTATGATGTCGTTTTCGATCCTCATCGACATCTGCATGATGTCGCCGCACTTGGCGTTGCCGACGGTTCCGACGGCATTGGCGTTTTCAACTTCGCCGACATTGCGCGGGTTCTGGAAGTGGTCCAGCACTTTATCTGAATATAGCATTATTTACCTTCTTTCTTGTCAACTTAGCCGTTTATAACCGGCAAGAATGATTCGCACAGGTCAACCTTTCCACAGCGGCGACATGGCGCGCAGCTTCTCTACGACCTCGACGAGTTTTTCCGCGATGAAATCCACGTCCTCTTCGGTGTTGTCGTCGCCGAGGGTTATGCGGAGCGAGCCATGCGCGACTTCGTGGGGCAGTCCGATCGCCAGCAGCACATGCGACGGGTCGAGAGAGCCCGATGTGCAGGCAGAACCGGATGAAGCGCATATTCCATAGCGGTCGAGCAGAAGTATGATCGACTCACCTTCAATGTAGTTTATAACGACAGATACGGTACCCGGCAGCCGCTTTTCGGGGTGGCCCGTAAGCTGTGTATGAGGTATCTGAAGGATTTTTTCTATCAGGCGGTCACGCAGCCTGGCAAGACGGGCCGAAGTCTCAGGCATCGTTTCGATCGCGTGCTTCAGAGCGGCGGCCATGCCGCATACTCCGGCTACGTTCTCGGTGCCCGAGCGGCGGCCACGCTCATGCCCGCCCCCGTGAAGAAGCGGCGGGATGCGGATGCCCTTGCGTATATACAGGGCTCCGACGCCTTGCGGCCCGTGGAACTTGTGCGCCGACATCGAAAGCATGTCGACTTTCAGCTCTTCCACATTTACGGGGATATGGCCTACTGCCTGGACCGCATCGGTGTGGAAAAGGACTTTGTGTTTGTGGGCTATTTCGGCCAGTTCGGCGATCGGCTGGATCGTACCGATCTCGTTGTTGGCTGTCATTATTGATATAAGTATGGTGTCGGGCCTGATCGCCTTCTCCAGCTCTGCCGGGTCCACTAAACCGTATTTGTCGACCGGAAGGATGGTAACTTCAAAGCCTTCCGACTTCAGCGACTCCATGGATTCCGTAACGGCGTGGTGCTCTATGGCAGAAGTGATCAGGTGCCTGCCCTTGCTGGCAAAGGCCTTTGCCGTGGATTTGATCGCCCAGTTGTCCGACTCGGTGCCGCCCGAGGTGAAATATATCTCATCGGGTTTTGCCCCGATGGCAGCCGCGACGTCTTCCCTCGCCTTTTCTATGGCTCTGCGCGAATCGCGGGCGATGCTGTAAATGCTTGAGGGGTTGCCCCACCTCTCGGTAAGCCACGGCCTCATTGCCTCAAAAGCTTCTTTCGAGAGAGGCGTGGTTGCCGCATTGTCAACATATATGATACGTTTTTGCATCAAGATTCTCCGTTCCTCTGACTTCCTGCAACGCAACCGGGTCCTCCGGCCTGGCGGTCCGGATCCGGACATTGGCCGCAATGAAAGCCCCGATCGCGTCATCCAGATTTATTATAATACCCTGAAATGTTAAAAATCCTGCTCATTTCCGTTATATTAATTATTTAGAGCATCTCTCTATACTATTCCTACTATTACACTATTATAATAATGTTAGCCTGAGGAAACAATAGTCAAAGTATATATTTTTTATTATCATATAAATTGAAATTACATAAAAAAGCGGAACATGATGGCAAGATATTATAGCGATAATTAGAGATAATATATATGAAATCCGCCGTTCGAAATTTCGCGGATCGATGTCTGCACCGAACATTAATGTTTATCCTCACAGTCAAAAAACTACGGATATCCACAAAAACAGTTTACAAAGGTGTTTATTTATGATAAAATACACCATTGCCGGATCCTACGGCAGGGTTCCGGGGTCATAGCCCATTCTGGGGTGTCACCCGCCCGCTACTCCGCCGTACGGACAATACTTTATGAAAGGTGATTCATGATGCTTACAAAAGAGCGCAAGAACGAGATCATCAATGCAAACCGTATCCACGAAACCGATACGGGTTCGCCGGAAGTCCAGATCGCGATCCTGACTGAGAGGATAAACCAGCTCACCGAGCACCTCAAGGTGCATCCGCACGACAATCACTCAAGGCGCGGCTTGTTCAAGATGGTCGGTGCCCGTCGCCGTCTTCTCGACTACCTGGCAAACAAGGACATCGATCGTTATCGCGCAATCATCACAAAACTCGGAATCAGAAAGTAAACGGTATCGGCGGCGGAGGGATATTTATCCCAAAGCTGCCGCTTCCACATGTCCGGAAAAGGCCCTTTTAGCAGTTGAAGATGCTATTGAGACGCGGACTCGATATCGTCTTCAAGTGCTTAAAGGACTTCCCGGACATAGAATAACAAGGGGCTGGGACCCCAAGGAGGAAATTCATGATAATAAAACACAGAACATTCGAAGGTTACAGGGAGTTCAGCACGGAAATCGCAGGAAAGAAGTTCATTTTCGAATACGGGAAAATGGCCGAGCTTGCTAATGCCGCTCTGCTCTGCCGCTGCGGCGAAAGCGCTATCCTGGTCACTGTGACCGCATCTCCCACCGCCCGGGAAGGCATCGATTATTTCCCGCTCTCCCTCGATTTCGAGGAGAAGCTCTACTCGGTAGGAAAGATCCCGGGTTCATTCACCCGCAGGGAAGGCCGGGCAGGCGAAAAGGCAACGCTTGCCGCGCGTCTCATAGACAGGCCCATGCGGCCACTCTTCCCTTCCGATATGCGAAACGACGTGTCGATCATCTGCACGGTCCTGTCATCAGACCCCGACGTACAGCCCGAGATCCTGGCGATGGTCGGAGCATCCGCAGCGACAGCGATTTCGGACGTCCCGTGGAACGGTCCTATCGGAGGCGTCTCCGTAGGTCTCGTCGACGGCAAATTCATCATCAATCCGAACGCAGAAGAGCGTGCGAAATCCTCATTGCATTTGTCGGTTGCCGGTACGGCTGAAAAGATAGTGATGATAGAAGCCGGCGCGGACCAGGTGCCCGAAGACGTGATGTTTGACGCGATCATGTTTGCGCATGAGGAGATCAAGAAGATCGTCGAATTCATAAACGGCATGGTAAAAGAAGTCGGCAAGCCGAAGTTCGAGTATGCCCGTGCGGCATTCGACGAAGAGCTCTACGAAAAGATCAAGGAGTGGGGCCTCGACAAGATCAGGTACGCCCTGGACACCGACGACAAGAACGTACGCGAAGAGCGGCTCAATGTCATCAGGGCGGAGATCCTTGAGACATTCGGCCCTGAAAAACCCAACACCGAGACCATGCTTGAGGACTTCCTCTATAAGCTTCAGAAAATCGTCGTCCGCGAGTGGCTGCTGCAAGGAAAGCGCGTCGACGGGCGTGCTATGGACGAGATACGTCCCCTTTCCGCGGAAGTCGGCCTTCTGCCGAGAGTACACGGCTCCGGCCTGTTTACCAGGGGCCAGACGCAGGTGCTTACCACCGCTACTCTCGGAACCATTTCCGATCAGCAAAAGCTGGACAACATCTACGGCGACGAGTTCAAGCGCTATATGCACCACTACAACTTCCCGCCGTTCTCTACCGGAGAGGCGCGACCGCTCCGCGGTCCGAGCCGCAGGGAGATCGGGCACGGCGCTTTGGCAGAACGCGCCCTTGAGCCAGTGATACCGGATGAGAGCGAGTTCCCGTACAGCATCCGCCTTGTTTCCGAAGTCCTCTCCTCGAACGGATCGACTTCCCAGGGCGCAATATGCGGCTCCACGCTCGCGCTGATGGACGCCGGCGTTCCGATAAAGGCGCCTGTGGCAGGCATATCCTGCGGACTCATCACGGAAGGCGACAGGTACACCACATTTATCGACATCCAGGGCGTAGAAGACTTCTACGGCGAGATGGACTTCAAGGTCGGCGGCACGAAGAAGGGCATTACGGCCATCCAGATGGACCTCAAGAACGACGGACTTACTCCGGAAATAATCAAGGAAGCACTGGAGCGCTGCCGTGTTGCGAGGATCGCCATTCTGGACGAGGTCATGCTGCCGGTCATATCCGAACCCCGCAAGGAGCTTTCAAAGTATGCTCCAAAGATGCTGCACATGACGATCGATCCCGATAAGATCCGCGAGGTAATAGGGTCCGGCGGAAAGGTCATACAGAAGATCACCGCAGATACCAACACCAAGATCGACATCGAGGACGACGGCCAGATATATATTTCCTCGCAGAATATCGAGGACTGCTACAAGGCCCTGAGGATAATCGAGGCTATAGTCAAAGAGCCGGAAATCGGCGCGCTCTTCTACGGAAAAGTTACCAGGATAATGACATTCGGCGCGTTCGTCGAAATAGCTCCCGGCAAGGAAGGCCTGGTCCACATCTCCAAGCTCGAAGACCATCGCGTGGCAAAGGTCGAAGACGTACTGAAAGTCGGCGACATGACATGGGTAATGGTCACCGAGATCGACGAAAAGGGCCGCATCAACCTCTCCCGCAAGGACGCTCTGAAAGAACTTGCAAAACAGGAACAAAAAAAGTGATCTGCCAGGTGAACGATGCATAATAAAATAACATTGAATAACGGCGTGCGCATCCTGTATGAGCGCGTGGATTCGGTACGCTCGGTGTCCATCGGGATCTGGGTGCTCAACGGTTCGAGAAACGAGCCGAAAAAACTGAACGGGATGTCCCACTTCATAGAGCACATGCTCTTCAAAGGTACTAAAACCCGAACCGCAAGCGATATAGCGGAAATGATGGACTCGATCGGAGGACAGGTCAACGCGTTCACCACCAAGGAATGCACCTGCTTCTACGCCAGGGTGCTTGACAGCCACTTTTCCGTCGCAGTAGACATACTGACGGACATGCTCTTCAACCCGAAGCTTGACGAGTCAGATCTGGATATCGAGCGAGGGGTGATCCTTGAAGAGATCGGTATGTACAATGATTCCCCCGAAGATATGGTCAGCGAGAGGCTGATGTCGGCAGTATATTCCCCCACTCCTCTCGCAAGGCCCATCCTCGGAACACCCGCCACCCTGAAGTCGATAAACTCTGCGGTGATGCGGGAATACATGCAGAAATACTACGTTCCCGAAAACATCGTCGTATCGGTATCGGGCAGCTTCAGCGACGGGGACATCAGGCTCGTCGAAGAGCTGTTTTCCGGCATGAGCGGAGGAAAGCCGATCCCTCCCGAGAAAGGCATCTACACCGCGGCTTCTACCGTAAAGAGGAAGAGCACCGACCAAAACCATATAATATTGGCGTTCGAGGGGCCTCAATACGGTTCCCCTGACAGATATGCGAACGTCATCATGACGAACATACTCGGCGGAGGCATGTCATCACGCCTGTTCAGAAAAGTCCGCGAAGAACGGGGCCTGTGCTATTCCGTTTACAGCTACATCTATTCCCATGTCGATACCGGCCTGTTCGGCATATATACCGCGACCGGAAAAGAGACGGAGAGACAGGCTGTCGAGCTGATCGTCGAAGTCATAACCGATCTGCTTGAAAACGGCATAACGCAGCAGGAACTTGACAGGGCGCGCGAGCAGAGCAAGGCCAATGTCCTGCTTGCGCTCGAGAACACCGTCTCGCGGATGAACAGCCTGGCACGCGGAGAGCTGTTTCTGGGCGAAATACTCCGCCCCGAAGAAATAATCGAGCGGTACGACGCAGTGACGCGGACCGATGTCCTGGAATCCGCCAGAAAGATCATCTGCATGGACAAGCTCTCACTTTCGGCAGTCGGAAAGGTCGAGTCTGCCCAGGCATATATGGATCTGATCCATAACAAGCTGAAGGCCTGAGGATCCGGTTTTAACGGATTGCCGGATATACTACTTAACGATAACTTGCCGATAAGCTAAATACACGAGCTGAATAGACAAGCTAAATATACAGATATACTCCCTTCATTGAGTACAGGCGATTTTTGTACATGATGAAGGGAGTTTTGTCGTTTATGAGTCAAGTCAGTTATGAAATATTGATATAACCGTCGTCTGATAATACTTAATGTGAAATACCGTTTTCATCTTTTTTCATGTTGATTTATTATGAATTGTATATGTGAGGATATCTTTTTTACCTGCGGTCTTTACGATATACTCACAAATATATGCTTAATATACAAAATTGAACATAACATTTTGTATAAATTCCACTTGTTATATTTGTTGTATATTTCAATAAACTATATTATAATTTGTTTTGAATTGGGCTATTATGACACGAAATACGGGAATCGATGGAGGAAGGTCATTATGAAAAAGCTTTTCGCATTTTTACTTGCTTCTTTGCTTCTTCTTGCAGTGTTTGCGGGCTGCTCCGGCGGAAACAAGCCCGAACCTGCCAGTCCGGAAGGGTCTAAAGCCCCGAGCAGCGATGCGACCGAACCGCCGCAGCTCCAGGTTGAAGAAGGCCTTGAGAGGAACGCGGTCAAGCTGCCGCTTACGGACAAACCCGTCACTTTTGTGATGTGGACCCCCAACGGAACGACATTTGAAGGCTTTGCCGACTATGAAGACAACCTGGTGTATCAGGAGATGGAGCGCCGCTCCGGCGTCAACCTCGACTTCATCCACCCGGTAACCGGCAGCGAAAACGAAAACTTCCAGCTCCTGATGGCAGCGGAAACACTTCCCGATTTCATCCACACCATCGCCAACTACTATATCGGCGGTATGGATAAGGCTATCGAAGACGGTGTTGCTCTGCGTCTGAATGAGTATGCTGCGAAGTATATGCCGAACTACATATACTACTGCACGCTCAACGAAGATATCAGGCGCCAGACACTTACCGACAATGGCAACCTCTGGGGTGTGCACCACATAGTCGACCGTCCTCAGGGTGCATGGTACGGTCTTGGCATCCGCAAAGACTGGCTTGACAAAGCCGGACTTGAAAAACCGGTTTACTACTCCGACCTTGAAAACGTACTCACCGTATTCCGCGACAACTTTACCTTGAACGGCAACGGCCCGCTTTATCTGTCATTCAACGGATTGAGCTTCGGCTATTCGCTTATCGGCAGCTTCAACGTAGCCTCGACGCAGTACATCAACGTAGACGGCGAAGTGCGCTACTCACCCCTGGAGCCGGGCTTCAAGGAATACCTGATGAAGATGAACGACTGGTACAACAAGGGCCTGATAGACATTGACTCTGTCACTTCCTACGCGTTCCAGGCTCCCAACGATTACATAGTAAACGGCAAGATCGGTGTTTTCGATTTCATCTACACGTATACCAGCATTTGGAAGCAGGCCGCCGAAGATCCTGACTGGCATGTAGTTGCTTTGACGACGCCGATTCCGGACGGCAAGACCTATGCCGACGTCCACGTACGTCAGAACAACGACTGGGTCCGTACCGGAAACTCGATGGCTATCACCCCGTATTGCAGCGACATTGAGCTTGCCTGCAAGTATTGGGACTACTTCTTCACCGATGACGGAATACTCCTTTCAAACTACGGTGTCGAGGGCGTATCATTCGAGTTTGATGCCGATGGTAATCCGCAGTATAACGAACAAGCCCTTTCATTGAACAACATTTCCTATACCCAGACCAAGTACTGCCTGCACAACCACCCGGTATTCACCATCTGGAGCCGCGAGCTCGCTCCGCTGGACGAGGATCAGAAGCAGGCCGAGGCAATCTGGGGCATGGTCGATGCGGCTTATGTAATGCCTCAGGGTGTTACACTTACAGTTGAAGAGGGAGCGGAACACTCCAATCTCAAATCAACGATCGACACATATGTAAACGAGAACTTCACCCTGTTCCTCACCGGACAGAAGTCCTTCGACGAGTGGGATAACTTCATAGCACAGATCAAGTCTATGAATGTTGACAGGATGATCGAGATCCAGCAGACAGCCCTCAACCGCTACTACAACCGCGGGAAAAACTGAAGGTAAGTAATGTAAAAAACGTATTTTGAGGCATTGTACCATAGAAATACGATTTTAACGTGTTATCATAGCCTATGAAACGAGAACAAAGCAGCTCCGGTTTAGCCGGGGCTGCTTTGTTCCTGAACGATGTTTTCAGGCATCATATTTCCGCAATGAACTCTTGTTCGAAAGCGATTTTATTGCCGGTCGTATTATTCGATCCGACCTATGATATTTCAATTTGCGATAATATAGTCAGTTGATCCAAAATACCGTCACAAATCGCGGTTTTTAAGTGGGTGTATGATAATTGATCCGATAACTCTAAAATCCTATATGAGAGGTGCGTTTACATAATCAGCTGTGGAAAACTCTGTGGATAATGTGCAAAACCCTTTGGATAAGCCCTCTTCTATTTTTCCGCTACCCGGATTTTTATAATAAATACGATATTATGCAAACATGGTTCGAAATATTCGCTTGACAATTTTGGGGTCGGACAAAACCGCCAAATCGGAATATGCAAATTTGAGCAGTTATAACAGTTTTCCGAATTGCGTCGAATTATAGCTCAATATCGAAAAATGTGTCGAAACCTGCAGCGCAAAACCGGCTCTAAACCGGCAGTAAATAAGGCTCAAATTGGCAGTACATAAGGCTTGTATTTGTTACGTCTCTGTTACAGAAACGCCAATTCTATTGACTTATAATGCCGATTGGATTACGATTTACTCACATCATTTTGGATAGAAAGAGAGATCTTTCCGGAGGAGCCGCTTGTGGGAGGTTTGAGTAAAACTATGAAGCGCATTATCGTTTTGCTGCTGGTGTTATGCCTGTGTGCCGGCGTACCATCATCGTACGCCGCGGGAAAAGTTGAAGACCTCGGCACGGCGGAAAAAGAAGCTGTGGAGGTCCTATATAGCCTGAATATCATCGATAATGATTCCGAGACGTTTGACCCTTCAGTCCGGATCACCCGCGCACAAACTGCCAAGGCTGTATACGTCATACTCAAAGGCGGGCAGGATGACGGCGCCATAAACTTCATGGGGAAGTCGAATACATTTACCGACATTTCCGGCCACTGGGCGGAAGGTTACATAAACTACTCATTTGCCATGGGCTTTATATCCGGATATCCAAACGGCAAATTCATGCCGGACAATACGATCACAGGTTTTGAGTTTTTCAAGATCGCCCTTTCGGTCATTGGATACGACGCAAAGGCAGAGGTATTTGAAGGTCCGAGATGGGACCAGCACGTCGTCGGTAGGGCGATGGAAAGCGGCATATTAGAGGGATATAATGGCAAGCCAGATGAGCCTATTACCGCGCGAGACGCAGTTCTTATATTGTACAACGCTCTTAGCGCACCTGTTGTAGAATACACAGCCACGGGAGAATTGCAAAAAACTAGCAGGACTGTTGGCGAAGAAGTGTTTGGTTTGCAGACATACAAGGGTATCCTTTGGGCAACAGATGAAGCCGCCCTTGGAATGTCACCTTTGTCCAGGGAAAGAAGCTCTTGGGTTGATTTAGACGGCGACAGAGAGATTGACGAACAAAATGAATTGTTTAATATTTCGGCAGATACAAATTTACTTGGCTACCACGTAACAGTTGTGGCGCGCGTTAAGAATAACAAAGTTGATGGAGTATATGGAATATATGCCACACCCGGCATTACAAACATATTACAAATAGATGAACTAACTGAAAAAACGACAGATGATGAAGTGGCATACTATTTTAATTTTGAAGCTGATTCAGATACTGACGAAGACGGGATAATGGACGGCTATGCCCGTGCTACTAATATTAGGTATATTGATAATAACGGTGACGGTAAGTGCGACATTGTGCTTTCGTGGACGTATAAATACGCAAAGGTTTCCTCTATTGAGTTTGATGAGAGGCAGTTGTCAGTCCAGTTTAGTGTTTATGGCAGCGATAACAAACTTAATGTGGAAGACTATTCGGGTTTGAGTCTTGTAGAGGAAGGGGACAGAATTGTCTACCTTGAAAGAAACAGCTCCATGAAAAAGGGTATTGTTAAAAAGTTAAACCCTATAAGTGGAAGCATTACACGGTTTGATTCGGAATACGTATTTTTTAACTATAAAGCATATACATATTCACAGATCGAGGGATCGTTTGAAACTCGTCCGGGATTTGGAGCGACCGATCAGAACGTAGGAAAATCTGCGCTACTATATACCTACAATGGAGAGGCGCTGGAGATTGCACCTACGGTTGAGGCAAATAATAAGGACGGTTATGCGTACGTATTCCAAGTACAGTATATCGATACGAAAAACCAGTGGATCGAAGGCGAGGTCTATGACAGGTCATACAATGCCAAAGTGGTTTTTGAAGATGGCTTAGTTAAGACATATAGAATTCGTGAGGTTGACGGCATTTTGCTGCCGTCTAGCACAGATATAAACGTAGCCCCACCGCAGGGACTTTACAGATGCAAAATCAATTCATTTGACCAATTAGAGCTGACGACAGTGTATCGAACAGCGTTGATTTCGGGCAGATAATCTATAACTGCATGTCCCAGCGATTCCCAATATTACAGGATTATTATAATATTGCTTGAATATTACAGTTACATTACAACATGCCCAAATGCATTGACAGGAACAACCAAGTTGATTATACTTCGGTGTGAAGGATGTAAGTTCCTTTATTTCACAGGTACTTACGTGGTAGGTCGGCCGAAAGGATATCCTGACCTATTACGAGTACATAAATAACTTCCCGTTCATGCGGGACAAAAATTATTAAGGAGGACATCAAATGAGATCCTTGAAGAAAACTCTCACTTTGGCGCTAGTTTTCGTCATGGCTATCGGACTTCTGTCTGCCGGCGCTGTGGACTTCACAGATGCTGATGACATTCAGTACGCAGAAGCTGTAGAAGTCATGGTAAATCTTGGCGCCATCAATGGTTATCCCGATGGAACTTTTAATCCAGACGGACTTGTAACCCGTGCAGAAGCTGCAAAGTTGGTTACATACGCAATTCTTACTCCCCGTGTAGCAGAATATCTGCCGAAGGGAACTTCCAGCTTTGACGACGTTCCAGCAAACCACTGGGCTGCTCCGTACATTGAGTACTGCGTAAGCCAGGGCATTGTAAACGGCCGTGGCAATGGCAAGTTCGATCCTAACGGCAATGTAACCGCTTTTGAACTTGCTAAAATGCTTCTTACAGCAGCAGGCTACGGCAGAAACAACGAGTATGTTGGAGCTACCTGGTCTCTTAACGTTGTTACCGATGCTATCGACAATGGCATTTTCACAGGAACAAAGGCCACAAACTATGGCGCACCTGCAACCCGTGAAGAAGCTGCTCTCTATGTTTTCAACGGTCTAACAAAAGTTGATCAGGTTAAATTCAGCAAAGACACTGAGAGCTATGTGCTTACCGTCGATGGAGGACAGACCATTGGTGAGCAGAAGTATGGTCTGTATACTGATGACATAGTTGTAAATGGCGTAATGGGATACATCTGGAAGAATGGCGCAGGAACAGAGCTTTCCAGCTTCGTTTTGAAAGAGAATGTCCTTGGTACCAGCACCGATGGCACGTCAATTGCTAAATTGTCAAAAAAGTCGGAGTCAAAATTTATAGCAGAGCTAGATAGCGTTGTTCAGTATGTCAGAAATGGTAGTATTATACCAGAGTATGAAGATCATGATGTGTATGCTAAAGATGCACTTGTTTCCTACAAGGGAGTGCTGTATGTAGTAACAGCCGCTGAAGGCCTTAAAGATACCGATACGTACACTGCACTTACCGGTGATAGTGCAAAAGCTGATGTTTATACAATTCGCAAAGGTGTTATTGTCAACTTTATAAATACCGATTTTGACGCGAAAGTTGAAAAAATATCAATAACCGAAAAAAATGTAGCAAAAGTTGGCGCAAATCCGTACGTAAGCCCTGTTACTGGACAGGTTACTATTGCGGGTGTTGGCGACCAAGTATTTGATAAAGACAAAGTAGTTTACCCGGCGGATCTTGCTAGTAATGACTGGGTTCTGTTCTATAAGGATGCTTCTGGGGTAACCCGCATTGAAAAAGCTACAGTAGTTAAAGGCGAAATGACATCCGCAAACACAACTTATAAAACAATAACTTTTGCTGGCAATTCATATGCGGAATCCGGACTTGTAGAAGCTGACACCGTTGTACCGGCATTCTATAGCAATGTAAACAACTTTAATGTTGCAGCCACAGCATATCTTGACAACAATGGCGACATTGTATACATTAAAGCTGATGATGCAACAGGTCCTGCAACCACATATGGACTTCTTGTTGGATATCATTTTGAGAAATCTGATGGATACTTCACTCCAGCAAGTGCTAAGGCTCTACTCTATACTGCTGATGGTAAAGTCGCTGTCTATTCTGTAGCAGCAGATCCTGCTACCGGAGTTGTTAAAGATCAGACATCGGAATTCTCTGGCAATGCGAACTTAGTATCATACAGAATTAACAGCGATGGGGAAGTAACCTTAACAGCTGTTGAATCTAAAGATACATTGGCAGCAGAATATACTGCAAGAAATGCAACTATGAGCCTAACAACTAAGGGCAATATCTATATCACTTCTGATACAAAGGTTATATACTTTGACGCTTCCAAGTCCTATGATCCAGAAGTTAACCTAGCCAAGTTTGTAACAGGCTTCGGAAACACAAGCACAGCTGCTAAATCAACGAATGTTACTTATGTAATTAAGAATGGCTCAACAAATGTTGCCGATGTTGTCTTTGTATCTGTTGCCCCAGCTGAAGTTGAAATACCTGGACAGTATGCTTATGTTCACAGCATTGTTAGAGGCGAGAGTAAGCGTATTGTTGACGGTGTAGAGTACTACGATTACGTTGTGTTCGTAAATGGAGCTGTAACAACATTGACATCTAAGAAAAGTGGTCTGTTTAAAGATCCAGGTCTCTATAAGTATACACTAAACGCAGAAGGCTATGTTGCGTCTGCACTGGCTGAGGCAGCTATTGACGGTGGCAAGGTAACATATGTTGATACTGGATTTGTTGGATACAAGGATGGCGAAGAGAGCAAATCTGTACCGGTAACAGCATCAACAAAGTACTACCTAGTATCACCATCTGGCATTTCAGAAGCTCCTATTGCAGCATCCACAACTTATGTGAACTACAACATCGTGGGTGTTGAGGTAGCTGATGAAGTTGCAACCGCTATCTACTTTACGATCAACTATAAGTAAGCGATAGCAAGTAGAAGCAAACAGAATAGCTTTATGTCATTCTGACAAAGCATAAAGAAACACAAGAGTTCGAGTTCCGGCAAGTGGTGAAAGCTACTTGCTGGAACTTTTTTGGCTCTTCGTCAATTGTTGGGGTAGAGCATAAGTAAAAATATGATCCGGTAGG
>ENA-UPSA01001809-UPSA01001809.1-bioreactor-metagenome-genome-assembly--contig:-NODE-1809-length-18053-cov-22.483665_pt1 | contig 18053 bp, 13 predicted proteins | sample MGYA00238183_ERZ773288 | MGnify/ENA primary metagenome ERZ773288 (study PRJEB29028, sample SAMN07631243) | bioreactor metagenome | isolation source: Switchgrass digestor | place: USA: Dartmouth... | reverse complement strand
AAAACTGTAAGAATGTTTACAGTTTTTTAGTGAAAAAATCATTATATATTGACAGAATTTTCTTAATTAAATATTTTAAATTTTAGAAGAGCGAATATCTCCAAATTATTCTTTACATGTTATGGAAATGTATGGTAAAATATTTTTCGGAAGGATGCTATTATTTATTTGCGTGGACATATATGTAAGAGATTATCCCGGGCATTCGGGATTTTTCTTTAATATATGGCAAGAACATTTAATGGCTTACTGCATAATAATTGAATGTGAGGATAAGGAATGAAAATAAGTAAACTTTTTATTCTGTTTCTGGCTTTCATTTGGATTGTTTTAATTGCGGCTTGCGGAAATGAGCCAAAGCTAACATCGATTGCGGTGAAGTCGACAGCCCATAAAACCGAATATTGTGTCGGAGATACTCTCGATGTAAGCGGATTGATTATTGAAGCAATCTACAGTGACGGCAAAAAAGAAGAAGTTCCTGTTACGAAAGATATGGTCTCCGGATTTGATTCCAGTAAAGTTACTTCTTCCCAAACTTTAACAATCACCTACTCAGGAAAAACAACCAACTTTATAATAAAGATATCGCAACCAACGATTACATCGATTGCGGTGAAGTCGACAACCCATAAAACAGAATATTGGGTCGGAGATACTCTTGATGTGAGCGGATTGATTATCGAAGTTGTTTACAGTGACGGCAGAAAAGAAGAAGTTTCTGTAACGGCAGATATGGTCTCCGGATTTGATTCGAGTCAAGAAACTTCCAGTAAGGCGTTAACAATCACTTATGGGGGAAAGTCGACCGAATATAATATCAGCGTATCGGAACCAAATGTCACTTCGATTGCCGTCAAATCGACAACGCATAAAACAGAATATTGGGTTGGAGATACCCTTGATGTGAGCAATTTGGTTATCGAGGTGACTTATTCTGACGGAAGCAAGGAAAATGTGAACGTTACGGAAGATATGGTATCCGGTTTTGATTCCAGTAAAGAAATTTCCAGTCAGACGCTGACAATAACTAACGGAGGAGCATCAACCGAATTTAATATCAGTATATCCGAACCCACGGTTACCTCGATTGCGGTTAAATCGACAAATCATAAAACGGAATATTGGATCGGTGATGCTCTCGACGTGAGCGGTTTGATTATCGAAGCGACTTTCAGCAACGGCAAGAAAGAAGAAGTACAGGTTACGGAAGCAATGGTTTCCGGATTTGATTCGCATCAGGAAAATTCGTCTCAGACTTTAACCATTACTTTCAGCGGAAAAACGGCAGAATTTAATATCAGTATTTCCGCACCCGCAATCATTTCCATCGCGGTAAAATCTACGAGCCATAAAACTCTCTATTGGGTCGGTGAGCCCCTTGACGTGAGCGGCTTAGTAATTGAAGCCTCTTATCAAAACGGCAAAAAAGAAAATATTAATGTTTCGGAAGAGATGGTTTCCGGTTTTGATTCGAGTACGCAGAATTTAAATCTGAATTTGACCATTAACTATCAGGGAAAGACGACCGGGTATATTGTGAAAATTATGAAGCCGATTTTATTATCCATCAGAGTTATCTCGAAAAATCATAAAGTATCTTATTGGGTAGGTGAAGAGCTTGACGTCTCGAATTTGATTATCGAAGCCAATTACAGCAACGGTCCGCAAACAATTCCGGTCACAAAGGATATGGTTTCCGGCTTTGATTCAAGCCAGCCTTCCGAAAGCCAAACTCTGACCATTACCTATGAGGGCGAAACGACAACCTATAAAATCAGTATTAATGCTGTCATTTTATCAAATATAAAAATAAAATCGGAAGGCCACAAAACCATATATACAATCGGCGAACCGCTTGATGTTTCGAATCTTGTTATCGAAGCAACTTATAACAATGGTTATAAATGCGATATTGACGTGACCGAAGATATGATTTCCGGATTTGATTCTTCACAATTTAATACCAATCAAGAAGTCAAAATCAACTTTGAAAACAAGACGACCAGTTATTTCATCTCAATTGTAACAGAAAATGCTTATCTGCTCGCTGACTTTTTCTCGTATGATAAGGACGGAAATCCCTATCAGGATCCGATTCTCAAACTGGGATATAAAGACTACGCCAGAAGTTTTTTTGAAATATATGAAGACAACACCTTCATTTGTTTATCCTTCACCAAAAATCAAATCTTTGATATCAGTATAGTCTTTAGGGGTACATATCAACTGGATAATGAAACTATCATATTTTCCGACAATTATAATTTCCCAGGATTTCAAATCACAGCCACATTTAAAGATGGTAAGATTATTTATGAGATGGAAGCCCAGGGAAGTCAAATCGGCGATGTTACTTATCCGGATTACTTTATCAGGCTTACTTATATGCAAAAACAGGCAGTGGAAGGCTAAGCTTTTCACTGCTTTTTCTCGGAAAAAACTCGGAACAGTAGATATGACAAAAAAACCTAAAAATCTTTATATTTTTGCATTTTTTAATAAAATATTTCGAAATTACTGCCTTTTTTTGATGACTTTTAGTGTAAAAAATCCTTTTGCTTACCAAAACAATTAAACAATCTTCTTGGTTATATTATATCGTGATCTTATATTTAAATCGTTAAAAAGTTGCAAATCGTTAAATTGTTGTCATATCGTTAAATAGTTGCTAAATCGTTAAATTGTTGATATGAAAAGTAAGAAGAGACCAGCAAATAGCCTGAAATCTGACTACTACTAATCTCTTAAAAACTGGCGGATAGGAATTTTATCCCTTTCTGCCAAAGAAAAAAGGCCTGATAACTATGTATCAAACCTATGCATTCAATATGGCGGAGGAGAGGGGATTTGAACCCCTGCGCCGGGTTAGCGGCCTACTAGCTTTCCAAGCCAGCCCCTTCAGCCACTTGGGTACTCCTCCATAGCCTCTAATATTATACCAAATCACTTGCTAATTATCAACAATTATTTTCTCCATGTTTTTCAGTTTTTAAAAAAAATTTAATTTGTTTTGCTGGGAAATTGACAGCGGGAACAATAGTGATATAATATTTTTCTTGGAGGTTAAATCAAACATATGCTGACCACTAGAATGTTCACTGTGCCCGTTTATTACCGGAAGTTCAAATGCAAGGGCGGAGATTGCAGGAACAGTTGCTGCAAAGGCTGGGACGTCACGATGTCAACCGATGATTACTTCATCCTGCAAGGGATGGACTGTTCCAAGAAACTGCGGGAATTGCTTGACAGGCACATCCGCATCCTGCCTCATCCGACCCCTGACCGTTATGCGCTGATCGAAAAAACATTCGACGGCGACTGCCCCTTTCACATGACCAACGGCTACTGCATGCTGCATACGCAATGCGGAGAGAAAGTTTTGCCGAACATCTGCCACTACTTCCCCTAGGGCACCAAGAATAGATTACAAGTTCGAATGCGCCTGTTCAAACAGCTGCGAACGGGTGTTGGAACTGTTGTTTGCGGATGACAATCCGATTACCTTCGAAGAAATCCCTTTGTCGTTCAAATATCCACTGAATCTGAAAATCAAGAACGAAGAAGAAAAGCGCAGGTATGAAAACCTCCGCAGCATTTGCGATAAGGTCATAACCAACCGGACTTTGCCTCTGAAGAAGCGGCTGCTGATCCTCGGAAAAATCTTCCGGAACCTCGAAAACCTAAAGGGTAAAGAAGCGGAGTTAAACATGGAGGACTTCAGTGAAGCCTGCCAGGATTTTTCGTTCTTCGAAGACTTGCCTTTGTCCTTAAGCATCCAGAAGAAACTGGTGCAGCTTTACGCCGAAAGAAGCGGAAGCATACGGGAATATGCAGTAGAGGCCCTCCGTTATTTCAAAAGCGGAGAGGAAACGACCCGATACCTCGAGGCAAGCGCAAGGTTGGAAAAGCTGTTTCCGAACCTGGAAATCATGTTCGAAAAACTTCTTCATAATTACATGATTTATATGCAATTCCCTTTTTCCGACCCTTCCCATTCTTTGCTGGATGAGTTCGCTTCCCTTTGCGGTGTCTACCTTTTCGTGAATAATGTCATCCTCGGCTACATGGCGGAAAAAAATACGCTTGCGGATTTCATTGATGTCGCAGCCGCCCTCTTCCGTCTGATCAACCATTCCAACTTCCCAAATGAAGTCTACGCCTTCTTGAAGATGGAATACCTGACCGGAATTGCGGATTTGGAGAAAGTAATTTAAAAGCGTCGATAACAGCCGACGCTTTTTCATTTCTAAAACAAAAGAGCGCTTCCGTTTTTGAAGCGCTCATTCTTCTTCAGGTTTTTCTGGTTCATCCTTGATGGTAAGCAAAACCTCTTCGATTTTGTTGGAACAGACCTTGTTCACTTTCAAGATGAGGTTATCGTATTTGATCTCCTCTTTGAAATCCTTGTCAGGAATGTAACCCAGGATGTAGGTGATGAGTCCGCCCAAGGTGTCGAAGTTCTCGTCGGTCTCATCGATGTTGATTTTCAGGCGTTTGTTCAATTCCTGGATCTGGATTCCCCCATCCACGAGATAGGTCCGATCGTCCAACTTCTGGATGGATTTGTCCTCTTCGTCGTACTCATCGTAGATGTTTCCGACAATCTCTTCCACAAGATCCTCAATCGTGACGATGCCGACAAAGCCGCCGTATTCGTCAATCAGAATCGCCATTTGGTTGTTCGTCGCCTGCATCTTCTTGAACAGGACATCAATCTTGATGTGCTTCGGAACGAAGTAGGGCTTCCGGATCAGTTTTTCGACCGGGATGTTTTCAAAACCGTATTTGTTTGCGTATTTGAGAATGTCCTTGACATGGAGCACGCCGACGATGTTGTCGATGTCGTTCTTGAAGACCGGAAGTCTGGAAAAGCCTTCCGAGATGATCGTGTCCATCTGTTCGGTGAGGGGTTTGTCAATGTTGACCGCGAAGACGTCGGTGCGCGGGGTCATGATTTCATCCGCGCTCAGGTCGTCGAACTTGAAGATGCTTTCCAGCATCTCCTTCTCTTCCTCTTTGATCAGCCCTTCCACATGCCCCGTGACTATCAGCGATCTGATTTCATCCTCGGTCACCTTCTCCTCCTCGGTCTGCCTGTCCTGGCCGGCCAACTTGAAGAGGAGGTCGGTTGAACGCGTAAGCAGTCGCACGAAGGGATAGAAGAGAACCATCACGAAGCGAATCGCGCGTGCCGAACGGAGCGCAACCTTTTCCGGATTCTTCAAAGCGAGTTTTTTCGGATAAAGCTCGCCGAAAATCAGGTTGAGATAGGAGAGAATCAAGGTCACCAAAACCATCGCGACCGTTTCGCTCATCTTGACTCCAATCAAGGCAAACAAGCGCACGACATAAATTGAAATCTTCGAACCGGCGGTCGCACTGGAAAGGAATCCGGCCAAAGTAATGGCCACCTGAATAGTAGAAAGGAACCGCGTGGGTTCCGAAGTTAATTTCTTTAAGATTTCCGCTCTTTTGTCTCCGCTGTCAAGAACCCTTTTCAAACGGTTTTGGTTTACAGAAACCACAGCCATTTCAGCCGAAGCGAAAAAGGCGTTGATGGCGATTAATACTACGATAAGTATTAATGTTAAGATTAACCCGTAAGGGTCAGAGTCGCCGTCCACTATCTTTTACTCCTTTTTGGATTTATTATAATAATCAATGATCGCCTGCGTTCCCAAATCCGCAAAGCCCCGTTCCGCCATTTCCTGATACAAGTCGCGGACGGTCTTCAGCACTTTCAGTTCGATTCCTTTACTTTCGGATTCGGAAAGCGCGAGGTTCATGTCCTTGATAAAGTGTTTGATGAAGAAGCCGGGAGCCAGGTCGCCGTTCAAGGCGCGGGGAGCGTTGTTTTTCATCTGCCAGCTGCCGGCGCTGCCGCTCGCCCAGATGTCGACCAGGGCTTTCGGATCGAGTCCGTTCGCCCAGGCGTAAGCCACCGCTTCCGCAACCCCCGAAATCGCTCCCGCAATCGCGATTTGGTTCGCCAGTTTCGCATGCTGCCCGCTTCCGGGACCGCCGACATAGGCAATCGTCGTCCCCATCGCTTTCAACACAGGCAGAACTTTTTCATAGATATCCTGGTCCCCGCCCACGAATATCGTGAGTGTGCCGTTCCTCGCGCCGAGGTCGCCTCCGGTGACGGGGCAATCCAAACTATGTATGTTTCTCTCTTTCGCTTTCTGATGAATCTCTTGGGCCAAAGTCGGACTTGACGTGGTCATGTCGAGCAGAATGGTTCCCGGTTTCGCGTTGTTGATGATCTTGTCTTCGTCGAAATAAACCTCCCTGACATCGGAGGGGAAACCGACGATCGTAATCACAATTTCGGAGTCTTGAACCAATTCTTTGATGGTTCCGTAAAGTTTAAAACCTTCGGAAACAAGGTCCCTGACTTTTTCCGGATGCCTCGCATAAATGAGGACTTCAAATCCGGCTTTCTTCAGGTTCCTGGCCATTGCTTTGCCCATCACGCCAAGGCCGATAAAACCAATGTTCATCTCTCAGCTACTCCTTTTGTTTCTTAATAAAAATGGTCGGGACGACAAGATTCGAACTTGCGACCTTTTGAACCCCATTCAAACGCGCTACCAAACTGCGCCACGTCCCGATTCACAACAAATTTTATTTGTTGTTGTTTTTGATTAATTTAGTTTCATTTTCAAATCCCACCGCGATCATGTCGCAGGTGTTCAAAAACAGCCCCGTTTCCACAACCCCGGGCAGGTTTTTCAGCCGGGATTCCACTCTCTGGAGATCGAAGTTTTCGCCGAGGTGGAGATCGGCGATGTAGTTGCCGTTGTCGGTCACATAGGGTTTGCCGCCAACCAACCTCAGCACCGGGTTCATCCCCAAAGTTTCCATCTTCTTAAGGAGGTGTTTGTGTCCGAAGGGGATGATTTCAACTGGCAGGGGGAACTTCCCGAGCGCGGGGACAAGTTTGCTTTCGTCCATAATCCAGATAACCTTTTTCGCAAGCCCCGCGACAATTTTTTCCCGAAGCAGCGCGCCGCCCCCGCCCTTTATGGCGTTGAAGTCGGGATCGATTTCATCGACGCCATCGATGACAAGATCAATCGCTTCCACTTCGTCAGGTTCAAAGAGCTGAATCCCCAGATCCCTGGCGTGCTTTTCCGTCTGCTCCGAGGTCGCGACGCATTTCAGGGCAAATCCGGACTTCACGAGTTCTCCGACCCTTTCAACGAGATAATAGGCCGTCGAACCGCTTCCCAAACCCAAAACCATTCCGTCTCCAATGAATTCTGCCGCTTTAAGCGCCGCGTTTTCTTTTTTGTTCATTGCGTCTCCTAATAACGGTCACATCACCCAGGTATTTATTATTATATACTAAATCAAACAAAATTTCAACTGGAAAAATGCAAATCTTGCTGATTTGCCCCGCTATTAAATGAAAAAGCCGTCAGCTTGAAGGCGACGGCTTTTTCAAGGGGGAGGGGTGTTTGAAATGATGGTTTATCGTTTCTGAAGATACCTCTTTGTATCTTCGTTTAAATTATAGCATAGCCTCTGGGGCAATGCAGGAAAAATGCTCACAAAATCATACATTTTCCCACATCATTCCATATTTTTTATAAGTTTTTTCCTATTTTTACCGTTTTTAAAAAGCGAGCTTACTCGCCCGCTTTTTTCGCTTTTTCGTAATAGGCCCTAAGCCTGTTCATTTTATAACGGTTGACTTTCGCGCAATTCGCGCATTCAGCTTTTCCCCTGTTCTTGATGAACCGGAAATAAAGGATCAAACCCATGGCCAGGACCACGCCTGCAAGTATGGCAATGTCTATCAGTTTCACGATATTCCTCCTATCACCAGACCCAGCAGATGAATAATTGTTGCAATCACCCAGGCCAGCCAGGTCTGATAAGCCACGGCTCTGAGCGTTTTTTTCGTGCTCCCGAACTCCTTGTTCATGGCGCTGATGGCGGCGAGACAGGGAGCGCTGAAGATGTTGAAGGCCATAAAGGCGTAGGCGCTCGCGGGAGTGAAAAACCCGAAGATTCCGTCCTTGGCGAAGATGAGCTCCCTGTTCACGTCACCGGAAAAACCGGCGATAATCGACATGGAGGAGACGACCTGTTCCTTCGCGACCAGGCCTTGGATCGCCGAGACGGTCGCACCCCAGGAAAACTCGCCGAGGATCGGATAGAAAAACCAGGAGAGAAGGTTTCCGATCGAGGCGAGGATGCTTTTGTCAATCGGCACTCCGTATTCGAATCTCCAGGAGAAGGAAAGCAGCACCCAGATGATCACCGAGCAAAAGAAGATGACCGTCCCCGCCCGTTTTACAAACCCCCAGGTCTTCTCCCAGACATCCCGGGCGACATAGCGCACATCGGGAACCCGGAACTCGGGAAGTTCCGAGACATAGGAAGAGTTCACGTCCTTGTAGAGGACTTTCTTGAGATTGATGGCGGAGATGATGATGACCAAAATCGCCAGGAAATAGAAGGAGGCGGTGACCAAGCCCATATATTTATCGAAGAAGTACCCGGCGAAAAGGGATATGATCGGAAGCCGGGCGCTGCAGGGAACAAAAGGAGTGAGCGTGATCAGCATTTCCCTTTCCTTGCTGTCCTCCACCGTCCTCGTGGCCATCACTCCGGGAACGGAGCAGCCAGAACCGACAATGAAAGGAATCAGGGCTTTTCCGCTTAAGCCGAAGCGCCGCAAGAGTTTATCCAGCAGGAAGGCAATCCGGGACATGTAACCGGTCGTCTCCAAAATGGAAATGCAGAGAAAAAGCATCAGCAATTGGGGAACGAAATTGAGGACGGAGCCGACGCCAGTAATCACGCCGTCGGTCAAGAGACTTATCGACCAATCCGAGGCGCCCCTTTCCGCAAGGCCAGTCGCGACGACTTCCTTGAACTGGTTGACTTTCGCATCGATCCATTCGACCGTCGTCCCGCCGACGACCCCCACCGACAGCAAATACACCAGCGTCATGATCACGACAAAGATGGGGATTCCGAGGTATTTGTTCAGAAACACTTTATCCAGTTTGTCCGATACCGAATTGCTTTTGGCGACATGCCTGAGGGCCTTCCGGATTGTCCCTTCAATCCATTCATACCGGAAATAAGCGATTCCTTCTTCCATGTCCATTTCATAGAACCGTTCCAGAGCTTTCACTTTTTGCTCTATGCTTTCATCCATCAAATCCCCAAACAGACGGTCCCGCTCCAACAGTTTCACGGCAATGAACCGCCCGTTCGCAAGCCCGATCTTGCTTTCTATCTCCCCGATTGTTTTTTCGACGTATGCAGGGTAGATTTTCAGCTTTGGATTGTCTTTGATGTTCTGCTTCTTCAAACAGGCAATCAATTCGTCGATGCCAGTTCCTCTAAAAGCAGAAATCTGGACGATGTCGATCTGCAGTTCCGCTTTGAGTTTCTCGACATCTATGAAGATCCCCTTTTTCAAAAGGATGTCCGACATGTTCAGGACCAAAAGCAATTTGGTATCCAATTCCAACAACTGGGTTGTCAGATAAAGGCTGCGTTCCAGGGAGGTGGCGTCGACGATGTTGATGATCAGATCCGGATTCTCTTCCAGCAGGAATTTCCTTGAAATCTCCTCTTCGGGAGTGTAAGGACTCAGGGAATAAATCCCGGGGAGATCGATCAGTTCGAAATCCGTTCCTTTGATGATTCCGGATTTCCTGTCAATGGTCACTCCCGGCCAGTTTCCGACTTTCTGGTTGGATCCCGTGAGGAGATTAAAGAGGGTCGTCTTGCCGCTGTTCTGGTTGCCGACCAAGGCGATTTTCATGCCAACACCTCTACTTCTATCTGCTCCATGCTCGATTTCCGCAAGCAGAGTTCATAGCCCCGAAGGGCGATGTCCACAGGATCGCCGAGAGGAGAAATCTTCTTGATTTCAAACTCCACCCCCCTGGTTATGCCCATGTCAAACAGGCGCCTCCGCAATGCCGGATTATCAACTTTTATATTCAAAACCCGGCCTCTTTGCCCCTTCCCTAAATCGCTCATCCGGCAAATTCTCCCGGCTTTCACTTTTCCTCTCAATTCCAAAAGCATACCGACCACTCTTTCTAGAAAAGTTAACCTTTGTTAATTATTTTAATACAATACGGGACAAATGTCAACCAATAAAGTTAATTAAAGTTAACATTTGGAATATTCCGTAAAATGTGTTATAATAAAGCCAAGATAAAGGAGCGGACGATGATCACCTTTACAAAATCAATTGAGGATTATTTGGAAGCAATTTTAATCATTGAGAAACGCAACAAAAAAGTCAGGTCGGTGGAGATTGCGAAACTGTTGGGGGTCTCAAAACCCGGCGTCAACAAAGCCATGAACATCTTAAAAGACAATGACCTGATCGAAAAGGCAAGCTACGGGGAGATCACGCTCACCAGTAAAGGCCGGGAGATAGCCGCCAAAGTCTACGAAAAACATTTGTTGATCAAGGATTTTCTAATCAAACTCGGTGTTTCGGATGAAACCGCGGAGATGGATTGTTGTAAAATCGAGCATGTTTTGAGCGACGAAACATTGGAAAGAATCAAGACCTTCTTGCAAGACAGAGAGTAGTTAAAAATCGCACCAAATGAACTGAACCAATATATGTATACACACATATAAAAACCCGGCCTTTCAGTTTAAGCGGTTTTGAGGCATGACATCCTATATTCCATGGGGGTCATGCCTTTTAGTTTTTCTTCAGACCTTTCGTTGTTATACCAAATTATATAACCCCCTACCCTTTTCATCAACTCTTTTTCATCCCTTGGTATTTCCCTTTCCAAACAATCGCTTTTCAAACGGCTGAAAAATTCTCGCAGCAAGCATTGTCATAGACATTGCCTTTCCTTGAATGTGATACGGTCATTCCGTGGGACTCCAAATATGAGTTTGTATATTCTGCTGGTGTATTTAAAGCCCTAATCCGAATGCCTTATGCATGGCTTCCTTGTATCCCAACTTACATCGAAGACTTGATAGATAGTGTTCATTCTTCCTTTTGAAGAGCAGCCTCTGGATTCAACAGAGAAGGCTTCAGGTCCGAATTTAAGGAACTGTTCCGTCAAAACTTTTTCTTGAGATTTGGACCGCTAACCAAAGTATTTCTCGACGTTGTCCTGACCTCCGTCCTTACCGTTGATGCATGCTTCAACGACTTCAAGTTTGAAAACCGGCGAATAGGAATTGAATATCGTCCCTTTTTAATAAAAACCTCCTAAAGTAATTATACAACATATAAGCAGGTTTTTTTATATGTGTATACTTTAGGAGGTTCTATTCAAAAAAGGTGCTTTTTTCCATAAAGAAATAGGTAACAATAAAAACTATTCTTTATGAAAAAGCACCGTTTAAGGTGCGAAAAATGAGAAACGAAGTTTAAAGCCACACATTATCGCAAGTTCGGACAAGGGCTTCAAACCAAGCATCAAGTTCAGAATTAATTAATCAAAGCAATTGGCTTTTAAGTTCATTAAGCATTAAAAGGTTTTCCTGTTTATTTCCCTGATTTTTTGCCGGTTATTTAATACATATTTTTGGGCTTCCTCTTCCGTGTAATCATACGCCTTGACGAAAAAATCAGCGGTCGCTTTCTCCATATCCAGAACAAAATCTAATTCCTCGTTAGTGAGTTCGTCATCACTTTTCTCGGTGACCAATTTTGCATACCTGGACATGTCCTTTATGCTGTATTTGTGTTTTGGATGCTTACTGACATCAACATCAGCAAATCCTAAAACTTCCTCATTCATATCAATCCTCCAACTTGTATTTTCTGATCAACTCTTCAGCCACATTTTCATCCCATTCAACATGATTAGGATATTTCAATCCACGCACCTACGTGAGGTGCGACTGTATGAGGACGGAAGTGTTGTATTCTTTCAAGATATTTCAATCCACGCACCTACGTGAGGTGCGACCTTTTTTTAACTGCAATTGATACAAAACCGCCTAATTTCAATCCACGCACCTACGTGAGGTGCGACTCATATTCATCATCCAACAAATCACTATCATTAACTATTTCAATCCACGCACCTACGTGAGGTGCGACGGAATACCAAACCCTTGAAAATCCTCTATATAACCAAATTTCAATCCACGCACCTACGTGAGGTGCGACGATTATAACACAATCATTTCTATTTACCAATACGATTTCAATCCACGCACCTACGTGAGGTGCGACGCTTTCAGGGGCTGATAAAATACTATAAATCCTATCTATTTCAATCCACGCACCTACGTGAGGTGCGACCCATCATCAAAATAATACTCTTTTACTGGCATTAATTTCAATCCACGCACCTACGTGAGGTGCGACCTGCATATGAGGACGGGCACGATGCGGGTTATGGTATTTCAATCCACGCACCTACGTGAGGTGCGACTTTATTTGGTGTTCAAAAACTTTATTGGAATCCTATTTCAATCCACGCACCTACGTGAGGTGCGACACGAAAAAAACGCGGCGTTCGGCTATTCTAATATGATTTCAATCCACGCACCTACGTGAGGTGCGACCGGGCAAAACCTTTTTGGGCGTCAAGTATGCCCTATTTCAATCCACGCACCTACGTGAGGTGCGACCTGGACGGCGTGATTTGCAAGGGCGACGAATTTGATTTCAATCCACGCACCTACGTGAGGTGCGACGATTATAACACAATCATTTCTATTTACCAATACGATTTCAATCCACGCACCTACGTGAGGTGCGACCTAGGGTGGGTGTTAAATAGCGATTTTGGCGATGAATTTCAATCCACGCACCTACGTGAGGTGCGACCGGGCAAAACCTTTTTGGGCGTCAAGTATGCCCTATTTCAATCCACGCACCTACGTGAGGTGCGACTTTTTGCTCTTAAGAACCTGGCTCCGGGGAAGTGATTTCAATCCACGCACCTACGTGAGGTGCGACATGTTTATTTCTGATACTTTCTAATAATAGATTATATTTCAATCCACGCACCTACGTGAGGTGCGACATCGGGTGAATAATTATCAACAAGCAATTTAGTAATATTTCAATCCACGCACCTACGTGAGGTGCGACTATACATCCCCCAACGACTTAAAACTGTATCATTTGATTTCAATCCACGCACCTACGTGAGGTGCGACAAAATTGTATCTGCTTCTGGCAAGCTTTCAATTAATTTCAATCCACGCACCTACGTGAGGTGCGACGTCCTGAGAAACAAGAAGGACAAGACGCCTGCAACATTTCAATCCACGCACCTACGTGAGGTGCGACTTTTAATAGGATTTTTTAGTATTCTATCGGACCAATTTCAATCCACGCACCTACGTGAGGTGCGACATTATAACTCGGTTATCTAATTCATTAGACAGTAATTTCAATCCACGCACCTACGTGAGGTGCGACTTGGTATTTTTGTGCGGACGCGATGGACAAGGAAGGATTTCAATCCACGCACCTACGTGAGGTGCGACGGCTTATGCAAAGAGACGGTATTTGGAGCTTCAGAATTTCAATCCACGCACCTACGTGAGGTGCGACGGTAATATTTGTTTTTGTATCGTACATATACTCGACCTATTTCAATCCACGCACCTACGTGAGGTGCGACCAGAAAAGGACTTATTAAATATACAAGGTGAAGTAATTTCAATCCACGCACCTACGTGAGGTGCGACTTTGTTAAAGTTCTCGAAGGCAATTATATGCCAATTTCAATCCACGCACCTACGTGAGGTGCGACCCATTTTATAATTTCGCTAGCAAGTTTCATCGACTATTTCAATCCACGCACCTACGTGAGGTGCGACATGTTTATTTCTGATACTTTCTAATAATAGATTATATTTCAATCCACGCACCTACGTGAGGTGCGACTCAGCCCTTGAAAGCGTCTGCTTTGTTGACGCTAAAATTTCAATCCACGCACCTACGTGAGGTGCGACCTATTCGGATTAACAAAAAAGAGTGGGCGTATCAGCTATTTCAATCCACGCACCTACGTGAGGTGCGACGGGCTACTTTTAAGACACTTTTATATCAACAGACGTATTTCAATCCACGCACCTACGTGAGGTGCGACACGAACTAACCGACATATATGAAGAAAACGGAGACATTTCAATCCACGCACCTACGTGAGGTGCGACTTGTAACCAGTCAGCGCCCGAATTGCCTCATTCGGGATTTCAATCCACGCACCTACGTGAGGTGCGACTCTATATAGTATAATTGAGTTGAAGAACTAATAGTAATTTCAATCCACGCACCTACGTGAGGTGCGACGGTATATTGTCAACATAATATTCTTCTACATTAGCATTTCAATCCACGCACCTACGTGAGGTGCGACGGTGATGGTTATCAATATAATTCTGGATGGGATGGGATTTCAATCCACGCACCTACGTGAGGTGCGACAAAAATCAAACATTCTATCAAATATACCACCGATATTTCAATCCACGCACCTACGTGAGGTGCGACGGGAGGTAGAAGTTATAAGAGATAAGAAAACGGGTAATTTCAATCCACGCACCTACGTGAGGTGCGACCATTCAACCGTTCCGTGTTTTTCGGCACACTCATTATTTCAATCCACGCACCTACGTGAGGTGCGACCTCCTCTAGGTTTATTCCTTTTGTCATTAATCGTATTTCAATCCACGCACCTACGTGAGGTGCGACAATGATATGTTACAGTACTAGACTTGTCACTGTTATTTCAATCCACGCACCTACGTGAGGTGCGACTATTGAAAAAAGAAGTTTTTACTGTAAATTGTTTTATTTCAATCCACGCACCTACGTGAGGTGCGACTGGCAAAAACACTGCCGCTTGTTTACGGGATCTAATTTCAATCCACGCACCTACGTGAGGTGCGACGTGTATAGTGATGTTGTTCGATATGACAATAATCAATTTCAATCCACGCACCTACGTGAGGTGCGACAAGCGTATCGACTGTATCACGGGTCCTTAATCGTCCAATTTCAATCCACGCACCTACGTGAGGTGCGACTCGTGCTTTTATGCAGACGCTATGGACGCTCACGGATTTCAATCCACGCACCTACGTGAGGTGCGACACCAGTGAAGGAGGTTATATAGTGATCAAACTCAAATTTCAATCCACGCACCTACGTGAGGTGCGACAAGCAACCTTTAATCTTAACTCTGTCACCTTTTACATTTCAATCCACGCACCTACGTGAGGTGCGACTGGTATAGATTTTTTAAATTATAAATTGTTAACCTATTTCAATCCACGCACCTACGTGAGGTGCGACTAAAATCAAAAATCCATTCAACAATTTTGTTAAATTTCAATCCACGCACCTACGTGAGGTGCGACAATCTTAACTCTGTCGCCCTTAACAAATATGTCTATTTCAATCCACGCACCTACGTGAGGTGCGACCAACAATATTGCTGCTAGACTGATCCGTCAGGATATTTCAATCCACGCACCTACGTGAGGTGCGACTATGCGGTTTTTATAAATAATAAAAAAGGAGAGATAATTTCAATCCACGCACCTACGTGAGGTGCGACCAGATACCGCAGCAGCCAAGGCACGACGCAGTGAATTTCAATCCACGCACCTACGTGAGGTGCGCCAAACCTTTTAACGACAAATATTTTAGATAATAAAATTTCAATCCACGCACCTACGTGAGGTGCGACGACCTGGCTATTGGGCACCGGGAATCGGGGATAATTATTTCAATCCACGCACCTACGTGAGGTGCGACACGCCGACGAAAACGACGATTATGCAAGTCAGGTTATTTCAATCCACGCACCTACGTGAGGTGCGACAGCGGTATCAATATCACCTAAAATGGTATTTACAATTTCAATCCACGCACCTACGTGAGGTGCGACTAGGTGGTTTTGTCACAATTGCAGTTAGAAAAAGATTTCAATCCACGCACCTACGTGAGGTGCGACTATTTAGAGTATAAAAATAAAATGGATAGAGTTCCATTTCAATCCACGCACCTACGTGAGGTGCGACTGAATTAGCGTCATTAATTATAATATCACATCTAATATTTCAATCCACGCACCTACGTGAGGTGCGACCTTCAAGCAGGTGGACAAATCCGCGCTGGAAGAACTTATTTCAATCCACGCACCTACGTGAGGTGCGACTGCAAAATGTTATCAGCCATGTTTTTGACAAACGATTTCAATCCACGCACCTACGTGAGGTGCGACTCTAGCAAATCGTTAAAATATATACTTTTGCCAAATATTTCAATCCACGCACCTACGTGAGGTGCGACACAAAAAAACGGAACGGAAACGGGAAATAGTGGTAATTTCAATCCACGCACCTACGTGAGGTGCGACGACCGCGGTCTTATAGTCCACATCGGAATTAGTGAATTTCAATCCACGCACCTACGTGAGGTGCGACTCTAGCAAATCGTTAAAATATATACTTTTGCCAAATATTTCAATCCACGCACCTACGTGAGGTGCGACACAAAAAAACGGAACGGAAACGGGAAATAGTGGTAATTTCAATCCACGCACCTACGTGAGGTGCGACGACCGCGGTCTTATAGTCCACATCGGAATTAGTGAATTTCAATCCACGCACCTACGTGAGGTGCGACTAAACGGAGATGTACCGAGCCATTATATTTATCAATTTCAATCCACGCACCTACGTGAGGTGCGACGAAAGAGAGGAGTTTGGCGGCTACTATCTGAAAATATTTCAATCCACGCACCTACGTGAGGTGCGACACGTTTACTCCTGATACTCTCTAATAGTAAATAATATTTCAATCCACGCACCTACGTGAGGTGCGACTCGATCACCGTCCATCCCGCCTGCGCCAGATCCCGTATTTCAATCCACGCACCTACGTGAGGTGCGACATTCTCTTTATAGCGTCTATCAGACCTCCGAATGTATTTCAATCCACGCACCTACGTGAGGTGCGACGCGGATCTGGATGAAGCAGATCTGGCGGAGATCCATTTCAATCCACGCACCTACGTGAGGTGCGACGATCATGATTAAGCTTGTTAAAGCTCTTGAATTATTTCAATCCACGCACCTACGTGAGGTGCGACCAGCTGGTCGTATGGTATCGTGCCTTCTCTCGTCATTTCAATCCACGCACCTACGTGAGGTGCGACTCTTGTTCCGGTTTGCTTGCACTGATTATTTTTCCATTTCAATCCACGCACCTACGTGAGGTGCGACTTACCACTATTTCCCGTTTCCTTTCCGTTTTTTTTCATTTCAATCCACGCACCTACGTGAGGTGCGACGGTAAAATATCAGTGAAAGGAGGCACAACATGATAATTTCAATCCACGCACCTACGTGAGGTGCGACTTTTGATGTAATTCAGCTGTCGTTCAGCAAAGATGGATTTCAATCCACGCACCTACGTGAGGTGCGACTTTATCAGGATAGTCAGGTTCAAAATCCATATATATTTCAATCCACGCACCTACGTGAGGTGCGACTCTATTTCTTCCAAAGCTAATTTTTCAACACAAAAATTTCAATCCACGCACCTACGTGAGGTGCGACTGTCTCACGTACCCTTAATCACCCCGAAAGGGTTAGGATTTCAATCCACGCACCTACGTGAGGTGCGACTGAGAGATCTGGCAGCAGCGGGATGGACGGTGGTGATTTCAATCCACGCACCTACGTGAGGTGCGACGATAAGCTTATTTTTGATAGTAATATTGGCAGTATATTTCAATCCACGCACCTACGTGAGGTGCGACTCAGGTGGGGCTGAAGCAGTTGTTAAAGTATTACATTTCAATCCACGCACCTACGTGAGGTGCGACGAGCGGTCTTGGCACTGCTGTTGTTGATTTGTTCGAATTTCAATCCACGCACCTACGTGAGGTGCGACTCCTCAACATCGGCTAATAATCTGTCCGTCAAAATTTCAATCCACGCACCTACGTGAGGTGCGACTAATTTTTATGATGTTTTCCATTATTTGTTATTAATTTCAATCCACGCACCTACGTGAGGTGCGACAAGGCGTTCGGATTGTTGATAGT
>ENA-UPSA01001790-UPSA01001790.1-bioreactor-metagenome-genome-assembly--contig:-NODE-1790-length-18208-cov-10.974164_pt1 | contig 18208 bp, 8 predicted proteins | sample MGYA00238183_ERZ773288 | MGnify/ENA primary metagenome ERZ773288 (study PRJEB29028, sample SAMN07631243) | bioreactor metagenome | isolation source: Switchgrass digestor | place: USA: Dartmouth... | reverse complement strand
CCCTATCTGCACGATTCGGGCTGGGCAGTATTACCATTGTCCGCTCCGCTGGCAGACTACCATATGCTGGCAGCCTCGCAGGCGTTTGCGGAAATGCTGCGCGCAGGCGCGGACGTCTTGACTGAGATATGGTTTGGTGGTATAAAGTATGAAAACGTCCTGGTATGCTGGCAAGGGAGGCGTTACATATGCGGGCTCTACATATGCAGAATATGCGGAAAGGCCGCGCAGCTTTGGGCGTACTCACAGTCCTTCTACTCGTTCTCATCGCGTTCGGCGTGCCTCCGGCAGTGATGGCACAGGCAAGGGACGGCGGCACGTTGCGTATCGCCGCCTCCTCGATCCAGCAACTCGATCCGTACAAAACCGCTGCCAATGACGAGATCGATGCATGCACCCTCGTCTATGACCCGCTATTCATTCTGAGTAAGAATAACTTCAAACCCATACCGCACCTCGCCGAGAGCTGGGAGAATCCCGACGACACGACGTGGATCTTCCACCTTCGTAAGGGTGTCCTCTTCCACGACGGGAACGCAGTGTTTCCAAAGGGAACCAAGCGCGAGATGACCGCAGACGACGTCGTGTACTCCATCGAGCGCTTCCGCAAGGTGAGCACCGCATTTGTCCTGGGTGACATCGCTAGCGTCAAGGCGCAAGACAAGTATACCGTCGTCATCAAGACGAAGCGGCCGGAGCCGTTCCTGGTCAACGATCCCAACCGCCTGGCGAGAGTGGTCATCATGCCCCACGAAGCCGTCGAGAAGCTGGGCGAGGACGGTGTGGCCAAGACGCCCATCGGAACCGGCCCCTTCAAGCTGAAGAGCTTCACGCCAGACCAAGGTCTCGTCCTTGAGAAGAATCCAAACTACTGGCTCCCGGTTCATCTCGACAGGGTTGAATTCGTGGTCATCCCCGATCCGACGGTGCAGACCATGGCCCTCAGTGCGGGCGAGGTCGACGTGGTTCCCTACATTTTCAACGTGGATTCCATGGGGACCTTGTCGAAAGATCCAAATCTCGTGCTTCTGTCCCGCGGCGGATCGTACCGGGGTCTCGGGATCAACGTGAAGACGCCTCCATTTAACGAATGGGCTGTTCGCGACGCGATAGCGAAGATGCTCGATATCGATAGCGCGGTGAAGTCCGTTATAGGGAATTTCGGGGAGAGGGCCTATGGCCAATGCCCGCCCTGGGTTCCCTTCGGCTACGACCCAAGCCTCAAGAGCCTGTGGCCATACGACCCCAAGGCAGGCCTCGCAGAGCTTGCCAAGGCCGGTTTCAAGGACAGTGACGGCGATGGGATACTCGACCGCAAGGGACAGCCGCTGAAAGTGCAGATCAAGACCATCCCCGGCTCGCAGGTGAGGGTGCTCACGATCCTTGCCACGCAGCTGAAGGCGCTCGGCGTAGACGCGTCCGTGCTGCAGCAGGACATGGCGGTGTGGGTGGACGACCTCATCAAGGGCAATACCGGCGTGTTCTTTGATTTCAGTTACGCCGGCACAACCGGCCTTCATTCCCTGTTCCACAGCAGCATGATAGGCAAGTCCAATACTCACTTCTATTCGAGTGCGCAGGTGGATTCCTTGCTCGATCAAGCGCTCGGGACCACAAACGAGAAAAAGCTTGAAAGCCTGTGGAAGCAGGCGCAGCGCAAGATCATGGAGGATCGGGCTGCCATCCCCCTGTATTTCGAGTGGGGGTACTCCGTCTGCAACAAGAAGGTCCACGATTGGGTTCCGCCGTGGGGCGGCCTGTACCTGGTATCTATCGAGAACAACGTGTGGCTTTCCAAGTGAGCCCGGGAGACAGACTTGCGCGTCCGGACGTGATGGACGTGACGGTGTGGCCGGGGCGCCCGGTTGGCGCCCCGTTTTATCTCCCATCGCTTGTCAGGGATGGTTGTCCGCGTGGTTGCCCGCATGAGGATGAGGATGATGAAGGTCACGAGGGTGATGAACGCGGTTGAGGTAAAGCCCCAGAAGCGCTAGGCCCTAAACCCCAAACCCTAAACCCTAGGAGGCCCGAAAGGGAGAAACACGGTGCTCAAGCATATAATCCGTCGTTTGGCTGTGACAGTCCCTGTCTTGATTGGCGTGACGTTCATAGTCTTTGCTATGGTGAGCTTCGCCCCTGGCGATCCAATCAACCTTATGCTTGGGTCAGAGACCGCTAACCCTGAAAACATAGAGAAGCTCAGAGTCGAGCTGGGCTTGGACAAACCGTGGTACGTCCAGTACGCGGACTACATGGCGCGGCTTGCGAGGGGAGACCTGGGTCGCTCCATCACGTTTCGGCGTCCCGTCGCCACGCAAATAAAAGAGCGGCTTCCGAATACTTTGATCCTTGCCACAGCGTCGGCCGTGATAGCGCTGATAATCGCCCTTCCGCTGGGAGTCATTGCTGCTGCAAAGCCGCGGTCCGTTTTCGACTATGTGTGCAGCACCCTTGCCATAGTCGGAGTGTCCCTGCCTGGGTTCTACCTCGGCCTGCTCCTCATAATCGCTTTCGGTCTCAAGCTCCACTGGCTCCCCATACGAGGTATGTCTGGGCTTGATGCCGGATTCCTTGAGTTCGCGAGGCATATCGTACTGCCCGCCATAACCCTTGGGGCTTCAATGGCGGGGATCCTGACCAGGTTGACGCGGGCCTGCGTTTTGGAGACACTCGCTCAAGATTACATACGGACCGCACGCGCAAAAGGGGTCGCGGAGAAGGTCGTGTTATACAAGCACGCTCTCCGAAACGCGCTGCTCCCGGTGGTGACCACCTTCGGCATGCAGTTCGGATCGCTGATGGGCGGCGCTGTCATAACCGAGACCATTTTCTCGTGGCCGGGTCTAGGCATGCTCGCCGTGAACGCGGTCAAGCAACGAGACATACCCCTTATCCAGGGCACGGTGCTGGTGTTCGCGGTGGGCTTCGTCCTGGTTACGCTGGCAACCGACCTACTGTACATTTTCATTGACCCGAGGATCAAATATGAGTAACATGGAACGAGAGGTAGTGCACATAGAGACACAGACCATCCGTTTCGGCAAGATGTTCACCCGGCACAGGCTCGGCGTGGTGGGAGCGGTGATGGTCGCCATCTTTGTGTTGGCCGCCGTGTTTGCTCCATGGGTCGCCCCTTGCGACCCGTACGCCATGGATCTTGCAAACCCCAATCAGCCGCCTGGAACACCCGGGCACATCCTGGGAACCGACAACTTCGGGCGAGACATCCTGTCCCGGCTGATATACGGCTCGCGCATCTCGCTGCTCATAGGGGTGGTCGTGGTCTCGATAGCGAGCGCACTCGGCACGTGCTTGGGGCTCATCTCCGGATACTACGGGGGCTGGGTTGACCAGGCTGTGATGCGCCTGGTTGAGGTGTTCTATTCCTTTCCCTTCCTCATCCTCGTGATAGCCGTGATGGCGCTCTTCGGCCCGAGCATATTCAATGTCATGTGGGTGCTGGGCGTTGTGAGCTGGCCAATGTATGCCAGGCTCGTCCGCGCGCAGGTGCTCTCCCTCAAGACGACCGACCTGGTGCAAGCCGCCAAGGCCACGGGGTGCGGGGACGCTAGGATCATGTTCAAGCACGTGCTTCCCAACGTCCTGACCCCGGTGATAGTATCGGCGACGCTCGGAATCCCTTCCGCGATACTGTCGTCGGCTTCCCTGGGATTCCTGGGTTTCGGGGTCCAACCCCCAACGCCTGAATGGGGTGCGATGGTAAGTGAAGGCAAGGATTTCATCCTGCTCAATCCCAATCTCATTGTGTGGCCGGGTCTTTGCATATTCCTCGTCGTGCTCAGCTTCAACTTCGTTGGAGACGCGCTGAGAGACGCGCTGGACCCGCGCTTGAGCAGGCAGCTCCACTAACGCGCGCCGGTGAGGCCGTATGACCGTGTGATGCGGTGGCGCGGCGTGGTTCTACACATGACTCTACACATCGCACGACTTCATACATTGAGGAAAGCCGCGCCGGGCACAAGACAGGGAGGTAAGCGTCTTGGACATCGATCTCCTTCTTTCCCGAGTACCTTCTTACCAGCGTTTCTTAACAGTGGATGAGCTCTTCGATCACGCACGATCCGTGAGCCAGGCCCACCCTGAAATGGCCCGTTACGAGGTAGTCGGCACGTCCACCAGAGGCGATGCGATACCCATGCTCACCATCGGGAACGGTCCTCGTCACGTAATGGTCTTTGCTTGCCCTCATCCGAACGAGCCTGTCGGCGCCATGCTGGTGAGCTTCCTCAGCGAGGAGCTCATCGTCAACGAAGCTCTCAGGGAAGGACGCACTTGGCACCTTCTCCCGTGCGTTGACCCGGACGGGACGAGGTTGAACGAGGGATGGTTCAAGGGGCCGTTCAATATCAGGAACTACGCAAGACATTATTACCGGCCTCGTCCCCAGGACCAGGTCGAGTGGACCTTCCCTATTGAATACAAGACGTTCGTTTGGAACGACCCGACGCCGGAGACAAGGGCCCTGATGAATGCCATCCAGATCGCAAAGCCGGATGTGATGTACTCCCTGCACAACGCGGGCTTCGGCGGCGTGTACTATTACATCTCAGAGCCGCTCCCAAGCCTCTACCCGACTCTCCATCGCATTCCGACCGAGCGCGGGCTTCCGATGTCCCTGGGCGAACCGGAGATGCCGTGGGCTGTCGAGTTTCACCCGGCGGTGTACAGAGTCCCGAAGGCGACTGATTCATACGATTACTACGAGAAGTATGCCGAAGGCGACCCTGCCTGGTACATAACGGGCGGCGCGTCGAGCTTCGAATTCGCGGAGCGTGTGAGTTCTCCGTTCTGCCTCGTGACCGAGGCTCCTTACTTCAAATCCCCGAAGATCGGGAACACGTCGCGAATTGACGAGAGGCGAGGCGAAGTCCTCCTCCAGGGGATCGAGAGGGCAAGGAGCATCCTCGGGACACTCGAGCGCCTACTCACCGAGACCAAGGGGGAAATGACGGAAGGCGCCATATTCCTCAATGCCGTCACGGTGTTCGTCGAGTCGGAGCTCAAGTCTCTCCCGAGCCAGGAGAAGTGGGTGAAGGAAGCACCGGGGATGGACGAACCGGCTACGGTGGCTCAAAAGGCCGACGCCCTTTGGGTAAGCGGGTTCTACAGAATGCTCCTTGGCGGAATGCTGCAGCGGGCATTTAAGGCACAGCTTGCCGCGACGGGGGGCGGGAGGAGCGGCAGCGCCGTGAGGCGCGCCTGCGACGAACTCGAGGCGTGCATCGATGAATGGGCAAAAGACATCGAGACCAACCTGCAGTACGAGGTCGTTCCCATTCGCGACCTCGTCCAGGTGCAATACGGGGCGCTTCTCGGAGTGCTGGACGCGCTCGACGGGCGCTGCCAAGGAGTCTAGTTGTAAGCATGTAGCCAAGAGTTCCCGCGACCTTTCGACGGAGGGGCCCTGCCCCGGGTTGCAGGTGCTGCGCTCTACGCTCGGGGGACGGCGCGCTTGCGGCGCGTGCAGCCGCGTGCAGCGCGTTCAAATGCTCAAAACCTCGAAGTGGCCGGGCGCGGCGCGTCCTGCCGCGCGCGCCCGGCTGCCTCGCAAGACTCGCCTACCTCGCCAAATTGTATATGCTCAGGACATCGTCTTTCCCGAGTTTCACGAAGCTACCCACAGGGCCACGCTCAGTGCACTTGGCAGCCATCTCCTCGAGCCTGTCCTCGGGGATCCCGAGCTCTTTGAGGGTGACCGGCAACCCAATCGACCGGAAGTATCCCTTGAGCCTCTCGATTCCGGCAAGAGCTGTCTTCTCCAGGGAGGTGAAATCAGGCTCGACGTTCCAGACCCTCGCCGCAAACTGCGCGAACCTGCCGATGTGCCGCTTGTATACATACCTCATCCAGGCGGGGAACACCACCGCAAGGCCGGCGCCGTGGGGAACGTCGTAGATCCCGCTGAGCTCGTGCTCGATCATGTGGGAAGCCCAGTCCTCAACACGGCCGGTCCCGAGAAGGTCGCAGTGAGCAATCGTGCCGGCCCACATGATCTCGGCACGGGCCGCGTAGTTGGTCGGCTCCTGAATCGCGATCGGGGCGTTGTAAATCAGTGTCTTGAGAGTGCCCTCGCACAGCCTGTCGGTAAGGTCGACGTTTTCCGCATTGGTGAAGTACCTTTCCATGACGTGGGCCATGATGTCCGCGACCCCGCATGCGGTCTGATAAGCTGAAAGGGTGAAGCTAAGCTCCGGGTTGAGGATGGCAAACTTGGGGCGAAGCACGTCATGGCCAACGTTCCTCTTGTAGTGACCCTCCTCGTTTGTGATAACGGATGCGCCGCTCGTCTCGCTCCCGGCAGCCGGTATGGTCAGGACCACCCCGACCGGCAGGGCGCTCTCGATCTCAGCTTTGCCGGCATAGAAGTCCCACACATCTCCCTGATAGGGGACGCCGATGGCAATCGCCTTGGCGGAATCGATAACGCTGCCGCCCCCCACCGCAAGTATGAAGCCGATTCCGTTCTCTCGGCAGATCGCGATGCCCTTCCTCACCAGGTCCACCCTGGGGTTGGGTTTGACGCCACCCAGCTCGTGAACGGCAACGCCAGCCTCGGCAAGGGAATTCATGACCCTGTCGTACAGGCCGGTCTTCTTTATGCTCCCACCGCCGTAGTGCAGCAACACCTTCTTGGCGTACCGCCTTACCTCCTGCCCGACTTGCTCTTCCGTGCCTCTACCGAAGATGACCTTAGTGGTGTTCTGAAAGACGAAGTTCTCCATAGGCACCCTCCTCGCTGAACCGGCGCGCCTGCGACTCTTGCTTGCTTGTCTAGTCTCTCGAGGGACCAACCACTACCCGCCGAAAACGCACCGGCCCGACATCATCCGAGTTGTGGCCTCTACTGCGGTACCATGTTCTGTGCTTTCGCCGGGTGGATTGCAATTCCTGCCGCGCGGCGGCCCTGGTTAGGCGCAAAGCCGCCGCAACCCGCCCTGCCATCGGTGGAGATCGATCGATGACACCGGCAAGATGCGTGATTTCCCGTGAAAGATGAGGAATGACATAGAATCCTGAACGGACAGGCCGACTACGTCCCGTCGAAGGTCCTCTGCAGCACCGTCATCGCTACGCGAGACAACATGAACGACCAACGCATAAGCAAGTTCTTCTACCCGACCAAATAGGAACATCAGGCACTCTGAAGAGCGGGTCTTCTCGGGGAACGGAGCCGCGGCGTCAGCTCCGTTCCCCCCTTTCAACAACGAGCAGTGCGGGCGCCTCTCACTCCTCTCTCCGACTGGGGCGGCCTCGGGTGTCTCGGGTGTCGGGCACCCGTCCCCGTCCGCGGTGTCGCCTTGCGACGTCGCCTCACCGAGCACAGCCCGGGCTCGTCCTGCGTGTTCGGCGCCAGGAGCAAGAAAGGCGGCATGCTCTTCACGCAGATGTCGGGACCGGAACGGATCTCCGATCGCGCGAGCTCACTCGCTCGGCCGCCAGGTAGGTCCTTCTTCACGGGCACTGGCATCTTGTTCAGCAAAGAGGAAATGGCTCGGACGAAGAGAATAAGTGCTTGACGTGACGACGTGGCAGGAGGCGCTCATGGCCGGCGAGACTATCCTGGTGGTTGACGACGAAGCGGTAGTGAGGAAGGTGATTGAGCACCACCTGATGCGAGAGGGTTTTCGCGTCGTCCTGGGGAAAGATGGTAGCAGCGTCTTCGAGCTCATTCGGTTTCACGACCCAGCGCTCATCATCCTTGATATACTCCTGCCTGACATCGACGGCATAGAAATATGCCGAGAGATACGCAAGAAGAGCGACGTCCCGATAATATTCCTGACTTCGAAGGGAGACTCTTCCGACGTTGTGCTTGGCCTGGGTGTTGGTGGGGACGACTACGTGGTCAAGCCCTTCAACCCGAAGGAACTCATAGCACGCGTGAAAGCGCACCTGCGCAGGAGCCGCCAGTCAAGCAGCGCGCTCGGGGTCTCCGGATGGAGCGACAGGAAAGAGCAAGAGAAGGAAAGGATCTCTTACCCCGGTCTGGAGATAGATCTCTTAGGCCGTACGGTCCTGGTAGGCGGCTCGCCGGTTGCTCTCACCAACAAGGAATTCGAGCTTCTCGCCCTGCTCGCACAGAATCCGAACCGGGTGTTCTCATACCACCAGTTATTGGAGTCGGTTTGGCAGTTCAAGTACGACGCCGACTACAGGACGGTCATGGTCCATGTGAACAGGCTTCGCAAGAAGATCGAGCCGGGCCCGTCCAACCCTCGTTACATCGTCACGGTCAGGGGGATAGGATACAAGTTCCACTACCGGTGAACGCGACCATCCCCGTCGTGCGAGCGCCGGCAACCCTGGCACCTTCACGAAAAGAAGACTCGCGGCACCATACCTAGGCTGGATTGCGTCGCGCGTCTTCGAGGAATGCCGATATGCTCCCGCAAAGCTGCCTGCAATCGCTTTCAACGGCCGCCATCAGCTTTTCCAGAGCGTTCGTGTCCGCAGTGGTAGACGCAGCGTCCGCGCACTCGCCGATCGCCGCCACCCGCATCCCGATCCCAATGTCGGGGCTGTCGATCCCGGTCTCTGTGCCGGGGCTGTCTCCCCCGGCGCCTCCGGCAACCTCGGCAACCTCGCGGCCAGCAGGCGCGGCTGCAGCGACGGCAGCGGCGCGTTCCAACTGCTCGCACAGGGAGGCGAGCCTGCTGAGCCCCAACAGGTATGCGCTGGATTTCATGCCGTGGGCATGTCGTCGCACAGTCGCGGCGTCTTCCCGGGCGAGCGCCTCTCGAAGCGCAGCGAGCTTGGCGGGCACGTCCCGCAAGAAGGTCTCCAGGAGCTCGATGAGGAAATCCCCATCGCCGCCTATCAGTTCCTTGAATTGGCTGCGCCTGGCAGGATCAACAAACGCCGACACAAACGACTCGACCAGGCGCGCCCCCTTCGCGTCGGCATCCGTGCTTGGAGCGGCGACATCGGCATCGGCCTCGATACCCGCGCCCGCGCCGGGTAGCCAGCGCTCCAGCACTGCCTGAAGATCCCGTATCCTGATGGGCTTCCTCAGAAGATCGTCCATCCCAGCCTCGAGGCACTTCTCCTCTTCTCCCGGCATTGTACCAGCAGTTGTGGCGATTATGGGGGTTCGCCCCCGCGGGCCACTCCCAGCTGTCTCCATCTTCCGTATGGCCATGGCCGCTTCGTAGCCATCCATCACAGGCATTTGACAGTCCATCAGGACGAGCGCGTAACGCGCCCTTGAGTAGGCCTCCACCGCCTCCTTGCCGTTACACGCGACCTCGGTCGCAAAGCCCAGCTTCCCCAGCTGCGATACGATGAGTCGCCGGTTGACGACATCGTCCTCAGCCACAAGCACGGTGCCCACTCCCTCGCTTCTTTCCGCCCGAGCTCCTGCCTGCGTTGACGCTAGGCCGCTGACGAAGGCATCCCCATGCGCCGCCTGCCATCTCCCCGGGAGATGACTCCAACCCTGACCATGCCCTTGTCGCTCAACAGACCCAGGTTCCGCGTGACCCCGCTCGAATGGGATAGAGAACCAGAAGGTGGACCCTCGCCCCACCGTGCTTTCGAAGCCAATCCTACCGCGCATGAGTTCCACGAGGCGCTTGCAAATGGCGAGGCCGAGGCCGGTGCCGCCACGGACGTGTTTGCTGGCAGCCGGCGAATCGACCTGATAGAACGCCGTGAACAGCGAGTCTTGAGCTTCCCGGGGTATGCCTATCCCAGTATCGTGCACCTCGAAGCGGACTGTCAGTCTGTCCGCATCCTCGCTTTCCACGAAAACCCTAAGCGTCACCCCGCCTTTGTCGGTGAACTTGACAGCGTTGTTCAAGAGGTTCAAAAGCACCTGGCTCAGGCGAGTAGGGTCCCCACGGAGCGAACTAGGGATATCGGGTGCGAGATGGTGCCGAAGGGATATCCCCTTGCTGCGCGCCCTAGGCGCCAACGCAGCTAGAACGTTCTTGCTCAGAGACGGAAGGTGGAAGTCTGTCGGCTGCAGCCGGAACTTGCCCTCTTCAATCTTGCTGAAGTCAAGGATGTCGTTGATGACCGTGAGCAGCACCTCTGAGGCGTCCATGATGGCAGAGACGTATTCCCGCTGCTCGCGGTCGAGCGATGTTTGCAGCAGGAGCTCGGCCGTGCCAATGACACCATACATGGGCGTGCGTATCTCGTGGCTCATGACCGCCAAGAAGTCGCTCTTGGCCCGGTTGGCGGCATCAGCGGCGTCCTTCGCCTTCGTGAGTTCCTCGTTGGTTTGCTGCAGCTGCCTGGTCCTCTCAGCCACCGTTTGCTCGAGCATCCGGTTCCACTCCGAAAGCTGATCGCGCGATCGTTCCAGGTCCGCGTACAAGCGCGCGTTTTCAATGGAGATGGCCATCTGCGAAGAGAGCAGCTTCAAGACTTCCACCCGGTCCGGAGTGAACACGCCTGCGGACGCGCTGTTCTCGAGGTAAAGGATGGCCACGGTTTTCCCCTTGCCGACGATGGGCAGACAGAGGACAGACGAAGGGAGCCTGGCGGCCATATAGGGATCCCCTGCAAACGCCCCCGATTTGGCCGTGTCATCCAGTACCACCGTCTCGCCGCTCCTGGCCACGTAATCGATCACAGACCGGGGCAAGAAGTCGCACTGTTCGAGAGGTAACGACTGGAGGACCTGGGCCTGCCCCCAGCTCAACCCGCTTTCCTCATGAAGAGCGCCTTCCGCACGAGAGCCGTCCCCCGCACAAGAGACGGGGTCAACGCGAGTATCGATCCCGGCACGGCGCCCGCTTTCCACACGGAGGCCTGTTTCCATGTGAGCTTCTACGTACCAGCACCCGTCCTTCGGCAGGAGCAAGGCGCCCCGACCCGCCCCGGCGTCTTGCACCACCGTCTCCATCATCTTCTTCAACAGATCTTCCAGGATGATCTCGCCAGAGAGGAGCTGGGCTGCTTGGAAAATCGCCTCCATGTCGACCATCTGAGACAAGCTGCGGCTCGTCAAAGACGACAGCGGTCCCTGCTGTGGGGTACCCGCGGCACTGTGCTCCCCCTCCGCCAGCCACGGATACTGGGACTGGAGCTGCTCGACCTTGGCCCGTGCGCCCCACGCTCTATACCCTTCGTACGCCTCCCTCACGCATTTCTCGGCGATCCCCGCGATGCCTCTCGAGTAGTAAAACCTTGCCGCACACTCGCTGGCGATGGCCGCGTTCTGGACAAAGCCGTAGGCTTTTGCCGACCTGACGGCCTGGTCATATAGCAAGGCCGCCCTGTCGTTCCTTCGGCGTATCCGGGCCATCTCCGCCTCGATGAGAAGCCGCTTGTGCTCGAAGTTCGCGGGACAATGACGTGCCCACTGCGCCATCTGGCGATGCTTCCTGAGGAGGAGCAGCCAGTATGCGACTCTCTTACCGACCGGCAAGGCATGGTACAGGGCAGCGACCGTCAGGCAATAATAGAAGGCGTGGTCAGCGAGATATACTTCACCAAAATACAGCCTGGTCAGACGCTCGGCTTCCCTGAGAAGAGGCAACGCCCGCTCGTAGTCGCCATTGAGGTAGTACAGCTGGTTCTTGCACAGGTAGTAGTCGAAGAGTTCCTTGTCCCTGATGTGGTACGCCGCATCTCCCCCGATGAACCCCTCTTCGTCGAAGGAATCGTCGTTGAGGCTGTTCGGTGCCTGCGTGAGACCCTGCAGCGCGAGCGCCATCTGCCGGTATATCGACAGGAAGCTCGGGAAGTACGGATCCTTCACCCTGGATGCGAATGCGAAGCTTTCCTGTATTTGCTCCACGAGTTCCGGGAGGGGCAGGCCCCTGAAATGCTTCGAGACCAGGGAGAAGGTCATTGCATAGCCGGCGTATGTGAAGTCGCGGCAGGTTAGGCTGCCCGACTTGGCTCGTTCCAGGTACTGCTCGCCTTCTTGGGTGTGTTCCAACCAGGGCGTGAAGAAGGTGCCGTAGAGAAAGTCGACCACGTACTTCTCCGCCGGAGTCCCGTATCGTTCAGCAAGCGCCAAGGCGATTCTCCCCAAGGGGACCCCGATGCGGAAGTCTTTCAGACGTACAACGCTGACCATCGCGAGCGCCATGTAGCCCGAGCCGGAGTTGGGAAAGTGTCCGAAGCGCAGGGAGAGCTCGCAGATCTTCAGCGCGATGGCGAAGAGCAGATCTCCGCTGTTGTTGTAGGCGCACGGCGAGATCGCAAATAGCAGGCTCGAAGCAGCCTGGACTTCCGCATCCCGCGCCGGCGGCAGGTCTGGTATGCGATCGATCCCCGTCCTCTTTATCAGCCTCTTGACCTTGAGCAGCTCCCGGACGATGTAGGGTGCGGAAGGGTTAGCCGGGATGTGGTACCCCAACTCTGCTAGCCCTTCAAGGCCGATTTGGATGGCCCGGTTATCGAAGTCGTTCTTCGTTGCAAACAGGATAGCGATCAAACGTAATTGCGTCCTATCCAGCTTGTCTCGAGCCCGGCCAAGGAGCTCTTGGAAGAGCCTCTCCGATTCGTCGTAGCGGCCACAAAGATACTGGCACTCCAGGTACTCGCTGTGAAGCTGGAAAGCCAAGCGGTAGTCGGTCTTCCAACACTCTTCGTCCAGCAGCCGCAGCCCTATCGTAAGGTATTTGAGCGCCGCGACAAAGGCCGACGCCTGCTTGGCCTTCCTCCCCGCGAGTAGGTTCAGTCTGGCGCCTCGGATCCTCGCAGTCTCACCGACTAGTAGCTCTATTCCCAAGTTCAAGTGGCCGACCGCCGCGAAGAAGGCCGGCAAGGCCGCGCCTGGCACATCTCCCCCCTCCGGTGGCTCCCCTATCTCCTCGAGGATCAGACAGCCCAGGCGGTGGTGGATCGCCCTCCGTTCTCCCTCGGGTGTCACGAGATATGCAGCTTGGTGCACACGGTCGTGGACGAAGCCGTATATCCCTCCGTCGAGTCGTTGGACGAGCCCCTCCGCGACACAGTCCCCGATATACCTTTCCACGACTGCCTCAGGCTGGCGGGAAACCTTGGCGAGCAACGGCACATCAAAAGTGTTCCCGATGCAGGCCGCGAGTCGCAACGCATCTCTGCATCCCGCGGGTAGGTGTGTGATCCTCTGCACGAGGAAGCTCGTGACGTCGTCGCTCGCGATCTCCGCGCGCTCTGTCTGGCCGAGGTCCCAGCGCCACCTACGGTCGCCGCCGCTGCTGCGCGAGACGCCCGCGCCTGCGCGTGCCATGTTTCCCGCGCGCCCCATGCCGGCGCGCGCCATGCCCGTGCTTGCAGCAACCCCAGCAACCTCACCCGTGCCTGCGTCCGCCGTCCCGGCAGTGACCTCCCCGCCTGCGCTTGCGTGCACCGTAGCCGGGGCGGTCGCGCCTTTGCCCGCGCTCGTGTCTGCTTCGGTGCCCGCAGCAGAGGGAACGTCAACAACGCAGCCTGTGGAAGCCCTGCCTGCAGTGCCCGCAAAGCCCTCCGTGGTAGTGCCGACTGTGCCCCGCACGTGCGCGGCATCCTCGGAACCGGTTGCCGCCGCAGCCTCGTCGGGCTCGGGCACTATCAGCCCCTTCTTGTACATAGCCTGCAGGAGCTCCTGGATAAAGAACGGGTTACCCCCTGCCTTCTGGTACAGGAATCTGGCCAACGGCCGTGCCTCTTCCACGCTGCAGCAAAGGCTGGCTGCAATCGCCTGCTCGACGTCCGAGCAGCTGAGGGAGGACAGGCGGATCGTGCTGAATCTGGCGGCTGCCCGTTCCATGGACTTGACCGTCGCGTCCAGGAACCGGGCGGAGGGCAGTTCTTCCTCCCGATAGGTGCCTATCAATAGGACATGACCGATCTCGTGCTCCAGGAAGAGCGATTCCAACAGCTTCAGAGACCCGGGGTCCGCCCAGTGCAAGTCGTCGAGGAAGAGCACCAAAGGCGCGCTCTCGGTGGCGAAAACCTGAAGCAACTGCGACAAGGCATAGAAGAGCCGTTCCCCAGCTTCCACGCTCGAGCCCACCCTTGGCCCCGGGTGCCTGCCCACGAGCCGCTCCATGGCGGGTATCAACGCCGTGACCAAGGGAATGTTCGCTCCAAGCTTGGAAAGGACGACCTCGCGCCAAGCGGATAGCTCTTCGCTCCCTCGACCCTCAATCCACTGAAACAACTGCTCGAAGGCAGCTATTACCGGCCCGTAGGGCACGTCCTTCTCAAGAGACTCAGACTTCCCGCCTACGAAAAGGCTCCGCGTCGTCCGAACGCTCATGGCGAACTGCTGAACCAGCCTGGTCTTCCCAATCCCCGCCTGTCCCGTGACGAAGACTGCCTCAGCGGGACCGCGAGCCACCCTATCGAACGCCTGGTGCAACAGCTCAAGCTCTCGTTCTCTCCCATAGAAGCCGACCAAACCCTGGAATCGAGGGACAGCCTCGCGCTGGGCGTCGCCCCGGTCGTGCTGGCCTATCTTGAAAGGGGCGATGCTGCTACGCTGCTCCCACTCCTCGAGACACCGGCGCAGGTCGTGCCCTATGCCCTCGATGCTCTGGTACCTCTTGTCAGGATCCCTGGCAAGGCATTTCATGACGATGTCAGAGAGCACCACGGGAATCCGTACATCCACCTCGTTCGGGGGCGTGATGCGCCCTGCCATCAGGTTGTGGAACCATTCTAGCCTGTTCCTACCCTCCACTGGCAGCCGGCCCGTGAGCGCTTCGTAAAGGATCACGCCCAGCGAGAACAGGTCGGCCCGCAGGTCAACGGGCCTGCTCAAGCGACCGGTTTGTTCAGGCGCAAGGTAGAATACGGCATCGCGGTCGGTTTCCGTTTGCCCGGTGCGAATGGGGTCTGCCAAGTACACCTTCTCATCTTCCAGGCTCACCAGGACGCCATCGGGGTTCAAGTTGCCGAGGACGATAGCTTCGCTGTGCGCCCGGAAGATCGCATCGCACAGACGTACCGCGAGGCGCAGGAGCATCCCGAGCGACATCTCCTGACCTTGGATATACCGACGAAAAGGCAGAGCACCCGTCAGGTTCGGTGTACCCGGCCCTGGAGTGCGAGTCCCGTCAGGCCGGCGTGTATCTCCCAAGCGCGCGTTATCGTCCAAGGCGTCATACCCCTCATTTCCAGCAGGAGCGCTTGGCGGCGCCCTGTCGCTCTGCTCTCTATCCGACTGATCGACCGCTCGATCACGGACCGCCCGACCGCGCCACAGGTGCACCGGCCCATCGGCCCTTCGGTCCATGGCCGGTGGTCCGGTACTTCGTCAGGAGAGACCGTTTCCCTTGCGGTACCATCTCAGGCCTCCGCTCTGCCGCTCGGCGGCATCGGTCCGGTCGGGTCCTCGTATCCTCCCTCGACAGACCAAGTGTATCGCCGGGAGATTGCTGAACCTCCCCATTGTCCACCAGATCCGCCTGGCACCCGGCACAACGGCGGTCCTGAGCGATTGAGCTGAAGAGCCGCGCTGCCGCAATAAGGAGGGGGACGAGAACTCGATGAGCCGTAGCTAGGTACATCGCCACAAGTTCGCGCTACTTTTCAGCGCGCGAATCCTGCCCAGGCCCAGGGTTGCCGGTGTTGCCCTCCGGGGACGGCACGCTTGCGGCGAGCCTCGTTCGAATTTGGCGCGCAGGCCTGCCTAATTCTCGACGCCTCGTCGTGCAAGCACCGGCAACCCTAGCGCCCTCAAGAAAAGAAACGAGAACGTATGGCACCATACCTAGATACTGCAATCCTTACACGATCCCGTATTTTCGCAGCTTCTCGTAAAGTGCGGATCGTGAGATCCCTAGCTGTCTCGCGGCGCGGCTCCTGTTGTTACCGGTGGCCTTCAGGACCTCGATGAGCGTCTCTCGCTCCGCCCTCGCGACCACGTCGTTCAAGGCCTCGCCTGCCCCGTGCCCCCCGTGCCCCCAGCCGGCTACCGCGCGGCCCGGCCCTTTGGCGGAATCCACGACATGGCTTGGCAGGTGCTCCACCCCGATGACCTCGCCGTCCGCCAGGTTGAGCGCTCTCTCCAGCACGTTCTCGAGCTCCCTCACATTCCCCGGCCAGCTGTAGTCGAGCAGGATCCGCAGCGCCTCCGGCGACACCGATGTCACCTTCGTCGGGCAACGGGCTGAGAGCTTGGCAAGGGACATGCTGATTATCAGCGGGATGTCCTCGATGCGCTCGCGCAACGGCGGTATGCGGATGGTCACCACGTTGAGGCGGTAATAAAGGTCCAACCTGAACGCACCATCCCTCACCATCGCCTCGAGGTCCTTGTTAGTGGCGGCCATCACGCGCACGTCCACCTCGATCTCCCGCGTCCCGCCCACGCGCTCGATCTTGTGGGTCTGCAACACCCGAAGCAGCTTCGCCTGGAGCTGCACGGACATGTCGCCGATCTCGTCCAGGAAGATGGTGCCCCCGGCTGCCAGCTCAAACTTGCCCGGCTTGCCCCCCTTCACCGCCCCAGTGAACGCTCCCTCCACATAGCCGAACAGCTCAGCCTCCATGAGGTTATCCGGAATGGCGGCGCAGTTCACGCTCACGAACGGCCCTCCCCGCCGCGAGCTCGCCGAGTGGATGGCCCGCGCGAAAACCTCCTTCCCCACCCCGCTCTCCCCCAGCAGGAGCACGGTGGACCCGCTCCGCGCAGCCCTCTCGGCGAGGTCCTTCGCCACCCGGATCTGGTGGCTTGCACCGTAGATATCGTCGAAAGACGATGTCCTCACCGATACGAGCTCGGCCTTCATATTCTCCACCTTGTCCCTGAGCCTATCCACCACATGCTGCACGCACATGTCGGACCGAGCCATGTTCTGGTACACGGCGACGGCGTATGCCCTGCACGTGGGGTAACCGCACATTCCGCAGTCCAGGTGGTCCTGGGGCGAGATCTTCCCTGAGAACGCCAGGATCTCGGCTATCTCTGACTCGCTGGGAATGGGCAGCTTAACCCCGCACGCCTTGAACGTGCGCCCGAGCACATCGGCCTTGACCTCGCCTCCGCCACACGCGCCACCTCCGACCGGCGCGTCGCCAGGCTCTCCGGGGGACGCCGCCTCTTCCAGAGCGAACGCTTGGCATGCATGCTTGCGCACGGAGACCGAGGAGCGCCTGCGAAGCGCGGGCGCGTCCAGGCAACCACGGCACATGGACGCATCGACGAAGAGCGGGCTGAGGACGCCCCGCGCGAGGTCGCCCATCACCTCGACGCACCTCGACCCGCCCGCCGCTATCACGAGCTCTTCGTCGGAAAGCCCCTTCGACATCCCCATGAGCCACGACAGCCCGCCCGCGAAAGCCACGTGGCGCTCATACGGCGCAATGGGACCGTCGAGCGCTCGCGGGCCAAGATCCCGGAGCACGATGTCCCTCGCCTCGAACGCCGCGGCAAGCTCGTCAAACGTGAGGACTGCATCTATGCCCGATGCGGCCCCGAGCTCGGAGACCTCGGCCTTTCGCGCGACACACGGTCCAACATACACGATCCTGACGCCTGCGTCCGAGCGCGCCGCGGCCCCGGGCTTGCCGGAAGGCTTGCCCGCCCGCCTGGCTGCTGCGGGCCCGCCGGGCGCAGGCAGTGCCGCGGGCGGCTCCGACGCCCTGCGGCCCTTGCCACGGCCGGAGATTCGCGAGCCCAGCAGCGCATCATCGTCAACCGCCTGAAGAGCCTCGCGGATCACGCGCGCTGCAACTATGGGAGGCGAGGCGACAGGGACGAGATTGTCCACGAGGTCCGGGTAATGCCTCTCCACAAGGCGCACCACCGCCGGACACGCTGAGCTTATCGCAGGACGCTTGACAGCGACCGGACGCGCCGGGGCGAGTTCGTTCCGGCCCGGGCCGTAGTAGGATGGCCCCGGACCTGAAGACGGGCATGCGGACAGGGTCTGGAGCGCAGCCCGGTACGCCTCGACGACACGCCTTATGGCGGGTGACGTGTCGCGCACCTCCGAGAACCCTAGAGCCGCAACGCCCGCCACCACCTGGCCCGCAGATACGCCTGGGAACGCCGCCGGGAACGACGGGTCAAGGAGAGCGATGGCGCGCCCTTCCGCCAGAAGCGCATCGAGCAGCCCTTCAGCACCACCGTCCGGCTGCGAGCGTCGCGCCCTCTGCGCGCACGCCTCGATGCACTCCCCGCACGCCACGCACAGCCCGTCCACAGCTCTCGTGACGCCATCCTCAACCTTGATCGCCTTGACAGGGCACGACCTTATGCAGGCGTAACACTTTCTACATTTGCTCTCCTCAACGAGGATGACACTCACGGACG
>ENA-UPSA01001777-UPSA01001777.1-bioreactor-metagenome-genome-assembly--contig:-NODE-1777-length-18324-cov-38.874377_pt1 | contig 18324 bp, 13 predicted proteins | sample MGYA00238183_ERZ773288 | MGnify/ENA primary metagenome ERZ773288 (study PRJEB29028, sample SAMN07631243) | bioreactor metagenome | isolation source: Switchgrass digestor | place: USA: Dartmouth... | reverse complement strand
ATCTGTGGACAAAAGATATCGGTTGATTTTGGACAAAGAAAAGCGGTAATAACAGAATACTACTATCTCCAGCCTGCAAATATTATAAGTATTAGAGCTGAATATTATCAGTTAAATAAGTGATCTTTTTCGATACACTATATAATGCTCCATATGTATATATTAATTCAAACCAGGTTCCTGATCTGCGAAATTTCTTGCAGCAGTAGTTTATAATTGAGCTACTTTATATTCATCAAACAGGATTTTTCACCTCATTTTATATATAATTAGATCTCAATTTTTATTTCTATAATATTCAATCTGATATAAGATAACTGCCCTTTTTCATCCATATGGGCAAATAAAATATAGTAAAAAAGCAGATGCGCCCCGGGGGGGAGGCGCATCTTTGATTTTAATATGTATAGGATAATAGGGGATACTATTCAGCATTTTATCATCAATATTAACTGAAGTATCTTTCAAGCAAGCCCTTAAACGCCTTGCCATGTCTAGCTTCATCCTTAGCCATCTCATGAACCGTGTCATGTATGGCATCCAGATTGGCAGCCTTAGCTCTAGCGGCAAGATCCTTCTTGCCCATGCAGGCACCATTTTCAGCCTCTACTCTCATCTGAAGGTTTTTCTTAGTGCTGTTTGTTACTACCTCACCAAGGAGCTCAGCAAATTTTGCTGCATGCTCGGCCTCTTCAAATGCGGCCTTCTCATAATACATACCAATCTCAGGATAACCTTCCCTGAATGCTACTCTTGCCATAGCAAGATACATACCTACCTCAGTGCACTCGCCCATAAAATTATCTCTCAGATCCTTGATAATATCCTCGCTGACACCCTGTGCAACTCCAACTACATGCTCGTCAGCCCAGAAGAGCTCCTCGCTCTTTTCAATAAATTTCTCCTTCACTGCCTTGCAAACCGGGCACTGATCGGGTGCTGTGTCACCTTCATGTACATAACCGCATACCTGGCAAACAAATTTCTTCATTTTGTCGTCTCCTCCTGTTAAATTAATAATAGTAATCATTTCTGTTATTAGTATAATATGCCATTATTAATATGTCAATACTTTTTTGCAATTTTCATATAACTATTTACTTGTTTTTACCAAAAAATTTGACAGTAGCTTTTTATTTATACGAATAAGCCCGCTATTATAATTTATTTTGTCATTTATAAGTATTGTATTAAAGCTTATGCTTACATTTTAATAGAAGCTAAAGCAATTTATTTTAAATATGAGATAAATTCGGGTTATTTTACTGCATAACCGGATTGCCTGCCTTCAGCAGTCAACCGTAAATAAAATGGCTGAGTATAAGACCCAGCCAGCGCTTTGTCTTCATAATATTAAATTATTCATCACCCATGCATTCAGGACACTTACCGTAAAAGAAGGTTACATGCCCTTCAATCTTGCCTTTAAAGCCCGCACCTGCAATTTTATTGATATGCTCTATGGACTCCATCTCAAGATCATGAACTCTTCTGCATCTGTTGCAAAGAAAATGATAATGAGGCCTTACATTACCATCAAAGCGTTCACTGCCGTCCTGACAATCTATCTTGATTATCTCGCCCTTCTGTACAAGTAAATTCAGGTTACGATATACCGTCCCCAGGCTGATATTCGGGTAGATTGTCCGTATTTTCATATATACCATATCGGCAGTGGGATGCTCTTTGGTTTGCATCAGATATTCTCTGATGGCTTCCCTCTGGCGGCTATATTTATTGACAATCAACTCATCATCTCCCATCAATAATGATTACTATTATTATATAATTCCGCCAGACTTTAGTCAATATAATTCGTCAATAGCTTACTATGATTTTCTGCTTCTATACGATTTATGCAAGGTCACCTTTGCAAGGCTCCTTATTTTTTATTGGCAGGCTCAATATTTATGCTCTTGCCCTTTATTTTTGCTGTCTTCATCACCTGAATTACCTCGGAGGCATATTCCCTGGGGACCTCTACAAAGGTATATTTATCATACATGTCTATACTGCCTATCAGCTTGCCCGGCATTCCTGTCTCACCGGCAATTGCACCAAGAATATCACCTGGCTTTACCTTCTGGTTCTTTCCAAGATTAATAAAGAGCCTAACCATTCCTTCCTCGGCACCTGTATCTCCAAAGTCATCAATTACGCTCGTCTCATCCTCTTCTTTATAGCTGTCATTGCCAAGAGCCATTTTCAGGAAGGCTGCTGCCAGCTCAAGAGAGGTGTAATCCTCGTTGTTCACCCTTTCTTCAATGATGCTAATCATTCTGCCAAGATCCTCATCCTGAATCAGAACGGAAGCCTTGTCCAGAATTTTACCCGCCTTTACCGAGGTTACATCATTGATGGAAGGTATTTGCCTGGCTTTTATTTTGGTTTTGCAGTATCTCATAATATCCTTCAGCTTGTATATTTCCCTTCCGGTTACAAGCGTAAAGGCCTTTCCCTCACGCCCGGCCCTGCCTGTGCGGCCAATACGATGAACATAGTATTCATCATCCTGCGGAACATCATAATTAAATACCGCTTCAACATTGTCAACATCTATACCTCTGGCGGCCACATCGGTAGCAACCAGTATTTCAGTCTTGCCATTGCGGAATTTGTTCATTACCCGGTCTCTCTGCTGCTGCTTCATGTCGCCATGCAGACCCTCGGCAAAATATCCTCTTCCCTGCAATGCGCCAGTAAGCTCATCCACCTGCTTTTTAGTATTGCAAAAAACCAGCGCCAGCTTCGGATTATACATATCCAAAAGCCTTGAAAGAACCTCCTCCTTATTTTTCGGAGTGACCTCATAATAATACTGTTCAATTTTGGGAACCGTAAGCTCCTTTTTCACTACCCTGACCATTTGGGCATCCTTCTGATAGGTCTTTGCTATATCCAATATAGGCTGCGGCATCGTAGCCGAAAACAAAAGGGTCTGCCTTTGCTCCGGAACCTGCCCCAGAATTGTCTCAATATCATCCCTGAAGCCCATATTAAGCATTTCATCCGCCTCATCAAGAACCACCATTCTAATGTCATCCAGTCTGATAGTCTTCCTTCTCATATGATCCATTACCCGTCCGGGGGTCCCTATTATGATTTGGACTCCTGTCTTAAGTGATCTGATTTGCTTTGATATCTCCTGGCCTCCATAAACAGGAAGCACCTTTATACCATGCATAAATTTGGCCAGCTTCCTTAACTCCTCAGCCACCTGAATTGCAAGCTCCCTGGTAGGGCAAAGTACTATTGCCTGCAGAGATTTGTCCTTGGGATCGATCTTCATCAGCAGAGGAATACCAAAGGCAGCCGTTTTGCCGGTACCTGTCTGAGCCTGTCCTACCACATCCTTGCCCTCCAGTATCAGCGGAATAGCCTTGGCCTGTATGGGTGACATCTCTTCAAATCCCATTTCCTCAATAGCCTTAAGTATAGCCGGGTTTAAATCTAATTCTTCAAATTTCGTCAGTTGCATAAAAATTCCTTTCCTTTTCCTTATTTAAATTTTTGCTTGTCTTTTCATAATTCTCATTTATTAATTCATATATACTTGAATAAATGTCCTTCTGATCTCTTTTACTTTTCCACTGCTAATATTTATTATCAGCCTTCGTACTATTTATTCCCTTCTAATACGCAAAAAGGCTTCAAATTCGCAAAGAATAAAAATGCTCTTAGTCCATCCGGGCCAAGAGTCTAATCATTAACACCAATATATTATTAATTCATATCAATGCATTATGAAACAGATACTTTGCGTAGTATATCATTCATTGATAAATTCTGTCAAGGACTTTTCTTTAGCGGTAACCTAACACTTCCGGAATCACTTGTTTAATTCCTTAACGCTGCCTAGATTTCTTCTGCCTTACCACAGCCCTGCCTTTATCAGAGGTCCGTCCGCCAGTTCCGGCTCCTTTTGCTGTCCCGGCAGTCTTTTTTCTGTCGGGCCCTGCCGCCATTTTATTCCTTTTACTGCTGCCGGCCTTGTCAGATTGCCCCGCTGCCTTATTATGTTTTTTGCCGCCAGCACCCTCCTGCTTAAGGGGGCGGATTAGACATTTCCTGCCATATCCGATAAGCTCCTCCCGTCCTGCTTTCTTCAGCGCCTCTGCCACCAGATGATAGTTTTTGGGATTGCGGTATTGTATCAGGGCTCTCTGCATAGCCTTCTCATGCGGGGACTTTGGTACATATACCTCCTGCATGGTTCTGGGATCAAGGCCTGTATAATACATGCAGGTGGATATCGTGGAGGGGGTCGGATAAAAATCCTGAACCTGCTCCGGCATATAGCCCATATCCCTGAGATATTCTGCCAGTGCTATCGCTTCCTTCAGGGTAGAGCCCGGGTGGGAGGATATCAGATAGGGCACAATATACTGCTCCTTGCCCAGCTTTTTATTAATCTTATTATACTTTTCCTTAAAGCCTTCATATACGGAATTGTCCGGCTTTCCCATAAGCTTAAGCACCGGATCGCATATATGCTCAGGAGCAACCTTAAGCTGACCGCTTACATGATACTGGCACAGCTCCGTTATGAAGGTATCGTCCTTTTCCAGCATCAGATAATCAAAACGAATGCCGGAGCGAATAAATACCTTTTTGACATTTGGCAGATTTCTTAGCTGGCGTAAAAGCTCAAGATAATCCCTGTGATCCACCTTAAGCATTTTACAGGGGATGGGGAACAGGCACTGTTTATTTATACAGGCTCCCTTGGTAAGCTGTTTTTCGCAGGCAGGATGCCTGAAATTTGCCGTAGGCCCGCCCACATCATGAATATAGCCCTTGAAATCCTTGTCCCAAACCAGCTGGCTTGCTTCAGCAAGAATCGATTCATGACTTCTGGTCTGGACAATCCTGCCCTGATGGAAGGTAAGGGCACAGTAGTTGCAGCTGCCAAAGCAGCCACGGTTGGAGGTAAGGCTGAATTTAACCTCCTCTATTGCCGGAATCCCTCCCGCCTCTTTATATGACGGATGATAATCCCTCATATAGGGCAGGGCATATATCCGATCCATGTCCGACTGGCTAAGAGGCTTCGCCGGCGGATTCTGGACAACGTACTCATTGTCCTTATATTTTTCTATCAATCTTTTCCCGCTAAAGGGGTCGGTATTACAATACTGTATATAAAAGCTTTCGGCAAATTTTCTCTTGCTGGCGCAAATTGAAGCAAAATCAGGCAGCTCTATTGCATCATAAACCCCATCCGTGCTTTTTGCTTTATATACCGTACCATCCACAAAGCATATGTCCCTGACATCGATTCCGCTGTTTAAGGCGTCCGCTATTTCAACGATGGAACGCTCGCCCATACCGTATGAGAGAATATCGGCCTGAGAATCCAGCAGGATTGACCTTCTGACCGAATCGCTCCAATAATCATAGTGGGCGAGCCTTCTTAAGCTTGCTTCTATTCCGCCAATAATAATCGGAATCCTTTTATATTCCTTGCGAATCAGGTTGCAATAAACAATAGTAGCCCGATCAGGCCTTTTGCCCATCACTCCTCCGGGAGAGTAGGCATCTGTCTGCCTTCTTTTCTTCGCGACGGTATAATGATTAACCATTGAATCCATGTTGCCGCCACTGACCAGAAAGCCCAGCCTGGGTTCGCCCAGTATGGTTATGCTGGAGCTGTCCTTCCAATCAGGCTGGGGAATGATACCTACCTTATATCCGTGGCTTTCCAATACCCTGCTTATAATGGCCGGACCAAATGAGGGATGATCAACATAAGCATCTCCTGTTACGAAGACAAAGTCGCATTGGATCCAGCCTCTTTTTTCCATGTCTTTTCTGCTTATCGGCAAAAAATCTCTTATCATATATAACTACTTTCTATAAATTTATAAATTGAAAGCATAAATACTGCAGCCTATAATGCCTGATTAATGCTTCCGGCTATTAACATCAGGCTTCATTGCTCATCCAATTACTCACCGGCGCATGATCTGAAGCTATGCTGTCACATTGTCCGGTATCAATTAGCAGAGCTGTCAACTGTTGTATCGTCAACAATATTTTCCTTAACAACAGCATTTTCTATAACAAGATCCAATGCTTTGACCCTTCTCATATTTTCTATGGTCTGCTCCTTCGTTTCATGATTGCGCAAACTTTCCTCACTTGAAACCCCGCGATCTGACAAATACTTGGGAAGCAGCTCCTTATAATCATCCTCGGAAATCTTGATCTTTTCAGCATCTGCAATTGCTCTCTCAACGAGCTCAGCCTTTGCCTGCCCCTCGGCAAAGCGGCTGACCACCTGTTCAAACTCCTCTTTGGTCATTTCTATATATGCCAGATAATCATCCAGAGACACACCATAGGTAATCTGAACCTGCTGCTCCATAAAGCTTCTGTAGGTATCTGCATGATAATCCAGCAGGCTCTGAGGTATTGTTGAAAATGTCGATGTTTCTATCAGCTTGTTTAAAACCGCATTCATCCGTTCGGTTTCAAAATTCTCATCGCTGATCTCCTGAAGCTGCTGTCTTACTGCATCCTTGTAAGCCTGAATAGAATCATACTCTGTGTTTTCCTTGACATACTCCTCCGTCAGCTCCGGTACCTTGCTCTCGGAAATAGAATTAATAGTTATCTTAAATACAACAGCCTGTCCCGCCAAATCAGGATTGTTTTGATATACCTCCGGAAAGGTTAAATCCAGCGATACGGTTTCACCTATGTTTGCTCCTATTAAGCCTTCTTCAAAGCCTGGAATAAACTGACCTGAACCAATTTTCAAATCTACTCCCTCAGCACTGCCTCCATCGAAAGCAACTCCATCCTTGAAGCCTTCAAAATCTATATTAACAATATCGCCATCCATTACAGCCCTGCCTGTAACCTCTTCAACAGTAGCATTGGATTCCAGCTGGTTCTGAATCATCTTGTCAACCAGGCTGTCGGTTATCCTAATCCTGTCTACCGTTACTTCAATACCCTTATATTCACTCAGCGTTACATAATCGCTTGCTTTAAACTTGTCAGCAGTGTCTTCCTTTTTACATCCCGCTGCAAGAGCCATTAAGCTAAAACATATAAGCATAAATAAACTTCTTTTCTTCATCGATTTAATCCTTTCTCCTTAATCGGCCTTTAACCATAATAAGCCGGGTATTATAAATGCTTATTCCTTTATATCATATTTCCGTTAAAAAATAAAGCAAAAAACTGTAATTCACAAATATTTCATTGTGTCCGACCAGGCTCCCATGCAACAAAAAAACAGCATTCAACACATCAATGTCAAATGCTGCTTTCATTTTAATGTCTTAATATGAATATATATTATAAGCCGTTAAGTGACTTTGCTTTATTCTGTACAATTTTAGAATTAAATTTGCTTATATTTTTTCAAAGCGGTCTACATCCATTACAAAGATTGTGGCACCGCCCACATTAACAACTACATTCATGGAGGAGTATTCAGCTGTTCCCATGGGATTGGTTACTACCTGCTGCCTTGGCCCGCATTCCTTTTTAACTATGGATATTACCTGGTCAACCTTTTCCTCTTCGGTTCCTATCATCAGGGTAGTGTTGCCTTCCCTGAGAAAACCACCGGTAGAAGCCAGCTTGGTAACAAAAAATCCATTCTTGTTCAAAGCCTCTGTGACATAGCTTGCGTCGATGTTGCGAACAATTACATAGATTAATTTCATAAATAATTCCTCCTGTCTTTATAAAAGAAACTATACGGAACCAATCAGAGCATATGCTATAAAGGCTATAGAAAATGCTTCTGAAAGCGTTAACACAAGTCATAAGCATATCGGTGGTAATACTTATAGCCGAATCTCCATAGGAATTATTATGTTTATGATCAATGTTTTTCTAATAATATTATAGTTCAAATTATACAAAAAGTAAAGGAATAATGCCAATTCTTATTTACATATTTTTACATTCTGGAACATGTCCTACAAGTTTCAGTCTTTCTAATCTTATATATTTCAGTCCTTTTAATCTTATATATTTCTATTGTATTTATATTTCTATATATTTCTTAGCATTATCAGGCATGATAAATAATATCAGCGTATACATTAAGTCTTTAGAGTAAAATGAAAGTAATTGAAGAAAAAAGCACAACAAACCCGCCATAGACTTATTGTGCCTTTTCATTTAAGCTTTATTAATACTTTTTATTATTTTTTGCAAATTACAAATCAGTCATCATGCTTTAAGCCGTACCAGACGCTTACTGCATACAGGCAGTAAGCCTGCCATATCAGCTTAAATCTTTTCAACGCCCAGGGCTACATTCTCGCCATTAATATTCCATTCCTTGCTATAACCCTGCTGGCTGTCAAATATAAACTCTGTAGCCAACACCTGTGTCTTTATCTCTTCGGCATTCTGCTTCATTATACTTTGGATCCTGTCATTGCCGCTCTGATATACACGGATTTGATCCATAACCTCGAAGTCGGCTTCCTTTCTCATGGTCTGCAGCTTGCTGATGATCTCATTAACAAAGCCCTCCTCGATCAGCTTCTCTGTAAGATTTGTATCCAGTACAACAGTTATTCCGCGGTCGGAATCGGATACAAAGCCTTCCTTCTGGGAGGTTTCTATCAGTAAATCCTCCTTGTCAATGCTGACCTGGTTGCCCTCCAGCTCTATCGTCAGCTTTCCGCTTGCATTGATTTCCTCCATAGCCTTATTACCGTCAAGACCGGCCAGTAACGTGCGCAGTGCATTTATCTGCTTGCCGAATTTCGGGCCTAAGGTCTTAAGCTGCGGCTTAAAGCTGTAGGAGGTGAACTCGCTTACATCATCTGTGAAGATAATCTTCTTTATATTAAGCTCATCGGCAATGATTGAGGTGTAATATTCCGAAAGCTTTCCATCAGCCCTTACATACATGGTAGCCAGAGGCTGGCGGTTCTTGATGTTGACAGCATTTCTGCAGGCGCGGCCAAGTACAACAATCTCCAGTACCTCCTCCATGTCTGCTTCAAGCTTTTCATCAATCCAGGCTTCATTATATGAAGGATAATCGCACAGATGAACACTCTTTGGTGCGTTCTTATCCAGATTGCGAACCAGATTCTGATATATATCCTCTGTCATATATGGTATGAAGGGGGCTGCCAGCTTCGCCAGGGTAACAAGTGTTGTGTAAAGGGTCATATAGGCATTTATCTTGTCCTGAGGCATTCCCTTGGTCCAAAAGCGCTCCCTGCTTCTTCTTACATACCAGTTGGACAGCTCATCCACAAAGTCCGCCAGCATTCTTGCCGATTCGGTTATGCGGTAATTTTCAAGATGGTCATCCACAGTCTTAACAAGGGTATTAAGCTTTGACAGGAGCCATTTATCCATAACCGATAATTTGTCATATTCCAGGCTGTACTTTGTTGCATCAAAATTATCAATATTGGCATACAGCACGTAGAAGGCATAGGTGTTCCACAAAGTTCCCATGAACTTTCTCTGTCCCTCGGTTACCGCTGCATGATGGAAACGGTTGGGCAGCCAGAGGGCTGAATTAATGTAGAAGTACCAGCGGATTGCATCAGCTCCGTGTCTTGCCAGCGCATCGAAGGGATCTACAGAATTGCCTTTGGATTTGGACATCTTCTGGCCGTTCTCATCCTGCACGTGCCCTAAAACAATACAGTTCTTGAAAGGAGCTACACCAAAAATCAGGGTTGATATGGCTAACAGTGAATAGAACCAGCCTCTGGTCTGGTCTACAGCCTCACTGATAAAGTCTGCCGGGAAATGCTTTTCAAACAGCTCCTTGTTTTCAAATGGATAATGCCACTGGGCAAAGGGCATGGAGCCTGAGTCATACCAGCAGTCTATTACCGGCTTAACTCTGGTCATCTCCTTGCCGCATTGAGGACATTTTATCTTTACCTCATCAATAAAGGGTCTGTGCAGCTCTATATTGTCAGGGCAGTTGTCGGACATTGACCTCAGCTCTTCTATGCTGCCTATGCAGTGCAAATGTCCGTCCTCGCATTCCCAGATGGGAAGAGGAGTTCCCCAGTAACGGTCACGGGACAGTCCCCAGTCCTGTACATTCTTAAGCCAGTCGCCAAAGCGGCCTTGACCGATGCTCTCCGGGAACCAGTTGATGGTATTATTATTCTCTATCAGCTGATCTCTTACTGCCGTCATCTTGATGAACCAGGACTCCCTTGCATAGTAAATAAGTGGAGTGTCACAGCGCCAGCAGAAGGGATAGCTGTGTTCAAACTTCAGTACCTTATGCAGAAGGCCTTTATTTGCCAGCATTTTCATGATAGGCTCATCGGCTGCCTTGCAGAAAAGTCCTGCCAGCTCGCCTGCTTCAGGCTTAAATTCTCCCTTGCCGTCGATCAGCTGTACAAAAGGCAGATCGTATGCTTTGCCCACCCTGTTATCGTCTTCACCAAAGGCCGGCGCAATATGAACAACACCGGTGCCGTCTGTCAGTGTTACATAATGATCACAGGTTACATAATAAGCCTTCTTTTCTACCTGGGCATAATCAAACAAAGGCTCATATTCCAGGTATTCCAGCTCTTTGCCGCTATATCTGGCCTCTATCTCATAATCGCCGTCAATTACGCTGCCCAGCAGGGCTTCAGCCAAAATATAATGCTCGGTTGAAATTTTAGCCGGCTGCTCAGCCTGCTCATGCTTATGGTCGTGACCACAGCTGCAGCTGCCATCCTTCTTTAATACATTGCCCTTTTCATCCACCAAAACCTTAACCTTTACATAGCTTTCATCCGGATTAACGCACAAAGCCACATTGGAGGGCAAGGTCCAGGGGGTTGTAGTCCAGGCCAGGATAAATTCGTCCCTGCTGCCCTTAAGACGGAACTTGGCTATAACAGACTTTTCCTTTACATCCTTGTAGCCCTGGGCCACCTCATGGCTGGAAAGAGGAGTACCGCATCTGGGACAATAGGGCACTATCTTAAAGCCCTTATAAAGCAGGCCTTTATCCCAGATTTGCTTCAGTGACCACCATACGGATTCAATATATTCATTATGATAGGTAACATAGGGATTATCCATATCTGCCCAGAAGGCTACCGTCTGGGAAAAATCCTCCCACATGCCCTTATACTTCCATACGCTCTCCTTGCATTTTTGAATAAAGGGCTCAAGGCCGTATGCTTCAATCTGCTCCTTGCCGTCTATACCCAAGAGCTTTTCCACCTCAAGCTCCACCGGAAGGCCATGGGTGTCCCAGCCTGCCTTACGGAGAACATTGTAGCCCTTCATGGTCCTGTACCTGGGTATAATGTCCTTAATAACCCTTGTCAGCACGTGCCCGATATGAGGCTGGCCGTTGGCTGTCGGCGGACCGTCATAAAAGGTATAAGGCTGACAACCTTTTCGTTCCTCTATACTCGCTTCAAAAATGTTATTATCCTGCCAGAATTTCAAAATCTTTTTTTCTCTCTCGACAAAGTTCAGATCTGTCGTCACTTTATCGTACATTATTTACTCCTCCTTAATTTATATTAAATAGCTTTAATAATCCAAAATCACAAAACCCGTATGCTAAAAAAGCTCCCATCCGAAAAAGGATGAGAGCATACGCTATCATTATACCACCTGTTTCACGTACTGGCAGCCGCAGCCGCCCTATACATTATCTATATAACGGTAGATACCGGCTCGACCTACTGGGTGCAAAGGAACACCTTTGGGTCTTGCAACTAGGGAGTGATTTTCAGTCAGCCTCTACTCATACCGGACTTTCACCAACCTCCGGCTCGCTGTGACTTTTGAAAACTGCCTACTCTCTCCGTCATCGTTTTTAGCGATATTTTTTGATTATTCTAGTATATAAAATGCCGATTGTCAATAGCATAAATGCCTTTGAACACCAATAAATGCAACTTCCAGGCTCATGTTCAGATTCGACAGCAAAATGTTCTTTTAAAAACAGTGAAAATTGCATCAAAAAGTAAAATTAAAAAAATTAAATTCCCTGTTGACAAAATCATCCGCATAATGTATATTGGTCTTACGGTTAGTTACTTGAGTAATTAACCACTTAGCTAAGGAGGTGCCTGTGTGCAAATAGATTTTGAATCAAATAAGCCGATTTTTTTACAGATTGCGGAAGGCATTGAGGACGCCATCTTATCAGGAGCATTTGCCGAAGAATCCCAGATACCGTCCATAACAGAGTTTTCCGTAAACTACAAGATCAATCCGGCGACTGCTCTTAAGGGCATAAATATTCTCGTTGAGGAAGGCATTCTTTATAAAAAAAGGGGGATCGGAATGTTTGTAAAGGAAGGAGCAACCAGGCAGCTAAAGCAAAAACGCAAGGAACAGTTTTTTGACAACTATATTCTCGGTCTGGTGGCTGAGGCCAAACGACTGGAATTATCCGAGGAGGATGTTAAAAATATGATAGAAAGAGGGTTTAAGAAATGACCGGTATTGAAATAAAAAATGTAAGTAAAAATTACGGTAACGTCCAGGCTCTTTCAAATATTAATCTGACCTTTGAGAGTGATAAAATTTATGGTCTGCTTGGAAGAAACGGGGCCGGAAAGTCTACGCTGCTGAATATTATCACCAGCCGCATATTTGCCGACAGCGGCGAGGTGCTGATAGACGGTATTCCGGCAAAGGAAAATGATCACGCACTCAGAAAGGTGTATTTAATGAGTGAAAAGAACTTTTACCCCGGCAGGATGAAAATCAAAGAGGTTTTTAAGTGGACCAGGCAGTTCTATCCTGATTTTGACGAGGATTATGCCTATAAGCTGGCTGAACGCTTTGAGCTTAACACCGGCAAATCCGTCAAATCCCTGTCCACCGGCTATAATTCGATATTCAAGCTTATTATAGCCCTTTCTGTCAATACCCCCTATGTATTGCTGGATGAACCGGTGCTGGGTCTTGACGCCAATCACAGGGAGCTTTTCTATAAGGTTCTTCTGGAAAAGTATAGCCAGTCTCCATGTACAATAGTTATATCCACCCACTTAATAGAGGAAGTCTCCAATATAATTGAAAACATAATTATTATAAAAAAGGGACGGATAATTAAAAACGAAACATGCGAGTCTCTGCTGGCTAGCGGTTATTCCGTAGCCGGTACTGCCGCAAAGGTGGATGCCTATATTGCAGGCAGGAACGTATTGGGAGTTGATAACCTTGGCGGCCTGAAGCAGGCATATCTGTTAGGTAAAATTGATGGCGAATTACCCGAGGGTATTGAGCTTGGTAAACTGGATCTTCAGAAGCTGTTTATACAGCTTACTAATCAGTAAAGGTGGTGCATAAAATGAATACAAGCGTATCTTACCGTTATCAGCTGGCTTCTCAAATCAAAGGAATTGTCATATATTATTTAATTGTCCTGTGCGTATCTGTCTTAGTTATAGCAACCTCCACTGTTGCCATATCCATATCGTCAGCGGACGATGGGCTTAGCAGACAGATAGTGGGAACGGAATTTGCAACAATAATATACCTTTTCGTTGCCGCCTGTAATTCCTTCAGGGAGGAATTCGGCATGCTAATGCAAAATGCCACCTCCCGAAAGTCACTGTTTATTGGCAGAATCCTGACTACTCTTACAATCAGTTCCTTTATGGTTATAATGGATAAGCTGATTTATTTCATAAACAGAGCTGCCTATTCCGATGACAAATATGTAGTATTATCCTTTTTTGATTCCTTCTATAACACGAACTCCGACAGCTTTAAATTACAGATAACCGGCTTTTTCTTCCATTTATCCTTCAACCTTTTTGCATCCGGTCTGGGCTATTTGCTAACAAATATCTTTTACCGCTCGGGCAAAGGAGGCAGACTTGGCATTTGCGTCGGTTTGCCTGTCGGTCTCTTCGTGGTGTTTCCGTTAGTAGACAGCATTGTTAATGGAAAGATATCTGAAGCAATCTTTCGCGGCCTGGACAAAATCCTGGGTGTATCCGCCCAAAAGCCGTTGTATGGCATAATAAGCTGCTTCCTGATATTTACTGGATTAAGCGCCATAAGCTGGCTGCTTATAAGAAGAGCCAATGTTAAGGAATAGGATATTCCTTAAGTATGATATGAGCTAATCTCATTTTGATGCAAAATCTGCTTTTGCTGAGGATTTTTCTGCTGCTTTCAAAGGCTACGCCAGGGTAATTGTGCCTGCAGGATTATCCTCAGCCTTTTAGTCTTTTTCAAGCCCTTTATAAGGCATCATTAAGCCTTGCCGACTTTTCATGCCTTGCACGGCAACCGTAAGCTGGAGCCTCAAAATCTAAATTATTCAAACAAATATCAGGCTCGGGCATTTATTATCTCTTTGGTAAAATAAACTGTTATTTAGCTGCTAATTTACCTCCTGTGATGTCTTGACTTATAATTGAATCTGGTATATGTTGTGTTATGAACATTTTATAAGCCTGAGATCCTTTATCAGGCCTCGTTAAGTCAGGCACTACAAAAGCTGTAGGTATACAGGTCCGGTCTTAAGCATAGACCGGCATATTGTGCGGAGGTATATATGAGCAAGCATAACTTAACCCTATTAACCGATTTCTATGAGTTAACAATGATGCAGGGCTATTTTAAGTACAAAAACAACGACAGGGTTATCTTTGATGTATTCTACCGCGAGAATCCGTCCGGCAGCGGATATGCCATATGTGCCGGTCTGGAACAGATAATCGAATATATCAACTCCCTCAGCTTCACAGAGGAGGATATCGAATATTTCCGCTCCCTCAAGATATTTGATGAGGACTTTCTTGAATATTTGCGAGGCTTCCGTTTTACCGGAGACATATATGCCGTTCCGGAAGGAACCGTGGTATTTCCTATGGAACCCCTGCTTAAGGTAATTGCCCCTATTATGGAAGCACAGCTGATAGAAACCGCCCTGCTTAATATAATCAATCATCAGAGTCTGATAGCTACCAAGGCCTCAAGAGTTGTATATGCGGCAGGAGGCCAGCCGGTAATGGAGTTTGGTCTCAGAAGGGCGCAGGGACCGGATGCGGGTACCCTGGGAGCAAGAGCCGCAATTATCGGTGGCTGTATAGGAACCAGCAATGTGCTCAGTGCAAAGCTGTATGATCTTCCTGCCCTGGGAACCCATGCCCACAGCTGGATTATGAGCTATGATGATGAGCTTACCGCCTTCCGCAAATATGCCGAATTGTACCCTCATAACACCACCCTGCTGGTGGACACCTATGATACGCTTCGCTCAGGCGTGCCCAATGCCATCAAGGTATTTAAAGAGCTGCGTGAGGCAGGCAGGCTGCCTGAGAAGTACGGCATTCGTCTTGACAGCGGAGATCTGGCCTATTTGTCCAAAAAAGCACGGAAGATGCTGGATGAAGCCGGTTTTAAGGATGCTACAATAACAGCCTCCAGTGATCTTGATGAATATATAATTGATTCCTTAAAGGCTCAGGGGGCCAAAATTGATTCCTGGGGAGTAGGTACAAAGCTGATTACCTCCAAGGACTGGCCGGCCTTCGGCGGTGTATATAAGCTGGCCGCCGTATGGAAGGGTGGTCGCTTTATTCCAAAAATTAAGCTTTCCGAAAATCAGTGGAAGATTACCAACCCGGGCAATAAAAAGATAATCCGTGTATACGAAAAGGAAAGCGGCAAGGTAAAGGCCGATCTTATAGCCCTGGCGGATGAAGTATTTTCTCCCGACAAGCCGCTTCTGCTGTTTGATCCTCATGCCACATGGAAGAAGACCCTTCTACAGCCGGGTACCTATACTCTAAGGGAGCTTATGGTGCCGGTATTTTTATCAGGAAAATGCGTTTACAGCTCTCCTTCGGTAATGGAGATACGTGAGTACTGCATGAAGGAGCAGGACTCTCTATGGGATGAATGCAGACGACTGGTTAACCCTCATATCGTGTATGTGGATCTTTCGCATAAGCTCTACAACATGAAAACCAGGCTCCTGAACAAGCTGACAGATAATGTTAAGGGCTTGTAATGAAAAATTTCCTTTATATTTTTTAATATTATTTTGTCCGGAATGGACAAATTATGCTATACTTAACTTATACAAGAAAGCTTGTATAAGTTAACTTTTTTACTTTAAATCGGACCCCTTCCCGGCCTGACTTGGTCCATTTTGCATCTAATTATACGGTTTTTATGTGCAGGTAAATGAACGGTTTTTGTGTTTGGTTGCAAAAGGAGAATATAATTGAATAACAGGAATAAAAATATAATTATTATAGCTGTACTTGGAGTAGTGCTGACTGTTGGTATAGTTTTCTTTACAATGTCCAAGCCGGACAATGTTTCAAGCTCATACCAGCAGGATAGTAGCGAAGTCATTAGCGTGACCGACAAAATAAACATAAGCAATGAAAGCAATGAACCAAACGATACATATGAGAATATAACAAATGCTCCCACAGAGGCGCCTGCTATAATCCCAACTCCGACAATGGAGCCTGAGGAGCCTTTTGTCCCTGCAACAGAGATAGATTTGGATCCCGGCAGTATAACCGTTTTTGTTAATCCCGAGCATAGCCTGCCCAAAAGCTATATTCCGGATAATTTGGTTACGGTGAACGTATTTTTTAATTTGAAAAGCTATGATGAGCGTACCCTGATGCGGGCTGAAGCCGCTCAGGCTCTTGAAAGGCTTTTTGCCGCCGCCAGGGAGGATGGCTATGAATTATGCGGAGTATCCGGCTATCGCTCCTATTCCAGGCAAAAGCAGATTTTCATCAACAACATCCTGACCAAAGGCAGGGAATACGCCTTAAAATATTCTGCTGTCCCGGGAGCCAGTGAGCATCAGACCGGCCTGGCTATGGACGTGTCCTGCAAATCCCTGCGTTATAATCTGTCAACGAGTTTTTCGGAAACGCCCGAAGGCAAATGGCTGGCGCAAAACGCCCACCATTATGGCTATATTATCCGTTATCCAAAAGGCAAGGCCCATATAACCGGCTATGCTTATGAACCATGGCACATCAGATATGTTGGCAAGGGACTGGCCAAATACCTTTATGAAAACGACCTGACTCTGGAGGAGTATTATAATTATACTCCCGGCAGGAATTTTGACTTTGAAGAAAAATATGCTGACCTTATAAACATAACCCCCAGCCCTGAGCCAACTATTCCTGAACCCACCGGAACTGATGGAATAATAACTGATGAAAATGGTGAAATTATTGATGAGCCGGACATCGAGCTTAGTCCAACGGTTTCACCTGATATTTCCGACATTCCGGATATAAGCCCGACTCCTGTGCCGGAGGATGAGCAGGATGACCCGTTTTTGCCGGATGAAACAGCTGAACCGAATATTCCTGATGAAACGGATGAACCTGCTTTACCGGATGGACAGGATAACCCGGAGGATAATTGGCCGCAGGCAACCCCTTCAATCAGCGATATAGCTCCGGATTATTCTGAAATCACAGAATTTCCGGATATTAATATAACCGATCCGGTTTACAACACATATTACGAATAATTTTTCAGCATAAGCGACATATGAAGGAGGAGCTTATGAGGCTGACCTTAGCTTTATTATTTCTGCTGCTGTTTTCCATCATCAGCTTGCCTTTACTGCTGATAGAGCTTGTCATAGGCTTATTTAGCCGCAAAGCCCAAATTTCCAGCTCTCAGGCAATAGTAGTACTAGCCTTTCGCATCCTGCTCTTTATCTGTGGGGTGAAAAAAACCGTAATAGGCGTGGAAAATGTTCCGAAGGGCGAGCCTATTCTTTATGTAAGCAACCACAGAAGCTATTTTGATATACCTGTTGCTTATACCACGGTTCCGACTCTGACCGGCTTTATAGCCAAGAAGGAGATCGCCAAAGTGCCGATCCTTCGTAGCTGGATGCGTTTACTGCAATGCCTTTTCCTTGACAGAGACGATATCAGGCAGGGGCTGGAAACAATACTTAAGGCTATTGAGCAGGTTAAGGCCGGTTATTCCATATTCATATCCCCTGAAGGGACCAGAAATCATGGAAAGGAGCTGCTTCCTTTTCGTGAAGGGAGCTTTAAGGTGGCGGAAAAGACAGGCTGTGCAATTGTACCGGTATCAATCAGCAATGCCGATGCTGTATTTGAAAACCATATGCCCTGGATCAGATCGGCCCACGTTATTATAGAATACGGAAAACCTATCTATATAAAGGATTTACCCAAGCAGCAGCAAAAAAGCATAGGTAGTTACGTACAGGGAATAATAAAGGAAGCTCTTGAAAAAAACTCCCGCCTGTTATGATTAGCACACCGCACCATCAGATTGATTTAGCAGGCTTAAAAGAGCCTGATATCGTGTATCTTTTTTATGCTGCCTCTAGTGGTATTTTGAAAAATT
>ENA-UPSA01001749-UPSA01001749.1-bioreactor-metagenome-genome-assembly--contig:-NODE-1749-length-18614-cov-46.430249_pt1 | contig 18614 bp, 14 predicted proteins | sample MGYA00238183_ERZ773288 | MGnify/ENA primary metagenome ERZ773288 (study PRJEB29028, sample SAMN07631243) | bioreactor metagenome | isolation source: Switchgrass digestor | place: USA: Dartmouth... | reverse complement strand
TGAAGAGAAAAAGGAGAAAAACGAAAACAGTTCAATACCGCCGCTTAGCGGGGTACTTAGTTATAATCCCAATGTATACAGCGAAGAGGTATTGATGATGCAGAAAAGGCTGAATGAAATATATGCGGGAGTGAGTGGGTATAAGAAGATAAAAGAAGACGGCTACTTTGGTCCCGAGACCTTGGAGGCAGTGAACAGATACAAAGAAGAGTATGGATTATGGAATTTCGGAGAATACGAAGGTAAAGTAGGAGAAACAACATGGAATCATATGTTTAGTTTAAAGATTGAAGAAAGAAGAAGTGGGCAACCTGAGGCAAATACTATAGATAGTCAGAAAAAGGAGAAATCAGCTGTTGTAAATGCTCAGGGGACGGGTAGTCCAGTTCCGCTACCACCGGATAGCTATAGTAATAATCAAGTGGCTCAATACTATTTAAACGCAATGGGATTTGACATAGGTACTAATAAAGAAGGGAAACCATTGATTGATGGTATTATGGGTGTCAAATCTTCAGCGGCTATAATAATATTTCAATACAGTCAGGGGCTACATATTACTGGAGTTGCAGACACTACTACACTTGAAAAATTAAGGGAGTGTGCCAATAGTGGAGTTACTTATAATTCAATAATGGGTTCTGATGTTATTAATAACTGGAAGCCAGGTACTCCAACTATTAGCAGAGATAAAGAAACGAATGGTTTCCTTGATGAATACAACATGGTTAGGTTGCCTACGGTTAGTGGTGCAGATGCTTATGCAGAACGTGAAACTGCAATAGCGTGGTCAATGATGGTTAATGGGGCTATGGAATATAATAAAACAGCAGATAAAAAACTAAATATAAATAGTTTTTCTTTAACAGGACCTAATTCGGGATATCGCTCTTATCATATGCAGGTAGAAGCATATATTGAATGGCAACATTTGGATGGTAATGAGGCTGCAGATGTAGGGGAGAATTGGAAGGATCCAGCTAAAGCGAAACAATGGATAGAAAGTAACAAGAAGAACTTCGGTAAGAATGGTTCTTGGAACAATGTGCCGGATGATGTGACAGCAGTGGGAGGAGCATTGGAGGGTTATGGGGCAAGTGATCACGGATGGGGACTTGCACTGGACATGAATTTAGGCAATGGAGAAAATTGTGTTGCTACTACTGCTGAAGTACTGTGGTTAGAGTCAAATGCAAGTAAGTATGGATTTTCGGGTTATGTAAATGGAAAAGACGACTATGGAAGAACTGTGTATGCTGAGACTTGGCACTGGTATTATATGAAATAGACGGATAAGGAGGATAATATGAAAAAAAATATTTTACTAATATTTGTGTTTACAGTTGGGCTTTTAGGGTGTTCCAGCAATGATATGAATAATAAAAATAAAACTACACCGATACCTAATACTACAGCTGTTATTAATGACGTAATTAATAAAGGCACTGATAATGAGGTAATAAATCCAAACGGTAATACAAAGCCTTCTGAAGACGGAGACTCTTTAAGTAAAACTTTTATACCTAATTTCGAAAATATAAAAAAAATCATGGGTCTTAATAAGGAACAAGTAATTGATGTATTGGGTGATAATTACGAAATAGTACCTGCAGGAGCGGAAGGATTAAAAGAAGGATATTATTATGAGGAGTATGGTATAACAATAGTTTTTGATTATTTTCCCATACCGGATATAGTAGGTTATATTAAGTGTAATGAAAAAGTTGATATAAAAGGTGCAAAACTAGGTATGAGTATTCCGGAAATAAAAGCTATTTTAGGCGAGGGTAAGATTAAAGAACCGTTTCCGGATCATCTGATGTATATTATAACTTATGAGTTTGAAGATATTATTGTATGGTTTGGCGGTGCAGGTGGAAAAGATGGAGTTCCAACAGCTTTAGAGATTAGAAGAAACCGTATGCGAGATGACGTATAGACAGTTCTACAGAGGTAAAGATTTAAACAAATATTAAAGTTATAAAATTCTTAACAATACATAAGAAAAGGAGAGTACTTATGAAAATTAAAAAGCAAATGGCAATTATAGTAGCTTTATTGTTTTGTTTTCTAATATCAGTTCCGGCTGAAGCTATTTCTTTGAAGGACTATAAAGTAGATATTGTGGATGTAGGGGGATATTGGAGAAAAATAGTAACAGATGGAGAAAAATATCTAATGATAGGCGGAATAATGAGAGGTATAATATTATCTCATGACGGTGTAAACTGGGAAATAGTATACACTTCAGAAGGTGAATATTATGTATATGATCTAATTTGGGATGGAGAAAAATTTGTCGGGACTGTTACTCCTGATAAAGTAATTGTATCATATGATGGTTACAACTGGGACACTAAACGAGCAGACATGTATTTTAGCCACAACACCATTTTTTACAATGGTGACGTATATGTGACTGGAGGTTTTTTAAAGAGTGGTGGTCCGGCTTTAGCTACATCGGCTAATGGAGTTGATTGGAATATAGTACCAAATGAAAATATTAGAAAGAAACCTACATCGGGAAGTACTATAACAGATATTGCTTGGAATGGAAAAAGAATTGTAGGTGTTGGGACCGGAGGTACGATTTTTATATCCGATGATGCTGTCCATTGGGAAGAAATACAGCAGGCAGACGGTTTTACTGCTGAATCCAGGAGCTGGATTACATATGATGGAAAGCAATTTATAACGGGCTATCCGGAAAGAACATATGATGGCATATCAAGAATAATAGTATCAAAAGACGGAGTTAATTGGACTACCAAGGAATTTAATTTGGGATTTCCCATAGGAAATATTAGGTACATTAATGGAAAGTATTACTCTATTGCTTTTACAGGAGAATTTATTAACGAAAAAGGAAAGGGATGGATGTATAATACTTATATGGCAGTTTCGGATGATATGGTTAATTGGGAATTGATAGATGGTGTTCAGGAAATAGTAGGTAATAAAAGACGTATTGGTGATATGAAAATATATGATAATAAGATGTTTTTAGTAATTGAAGATTGTTTAGTTATTGTGCATTTAGATTGGCTGAAAAGCAATGAAATACCTGTGTTTATAGATGGAAGATTAATAGATTTTGATGTGGCTCCGACAATAATTAATGGCAGGACAATGGTTCCTATGAGAAAAATATTTGAAGAACTAGGGGCGGAAGTAAATTGGGATGATAGTACAAAAACAGTGACGAGTATAAAAGACGGTGTGGAAGTTGTATTACAGATAGGAAATAAAGAAGCCTATGTTAATAATGAGTTAAATACTTTAGATGTTGAACCGGTTATTGTGGGTAACAGAACGATGATACCGTTAAGGTTTGTGGCAGAAAGTCTTGGGTGCAAAGTTGACTGGGATAATGATACCAGGACTGTTAGCATAACAACAAATAAAAAAACAGAATAAAGTAGAAACGGTGCTATGGGGATAAATTCCTGTAGCACTTTTTTTATTGATTATTGGGGGACAAACATTGGTAAAGGAAAAATGAACTTTGGAAAGGTAGAAATTAGAAAAATAATGCCTTTTGTCCAATGAAATGTGCTTTCTGTCAAGAACTCTTGTAATCCCAAAAGCATTAAAATATAATAAATTTTAATTGATTGAAAAGGTTTGCCAAAGGAGGCGGTTTTTGATGTCTCTTATTTCTGTTGATACAGAGGCATTATAAGATATAGAGAAAAGGTTTGGAACTCTCTCACAAAAACTTGGTCAAGCGGAAAGCAGTCTTAAATCCATTAGAAGTAACCTGGATTCGGATATAAAAAACATAAACGGTATAGACAGCAAGCTGCAAAACCTAATCAAAGAATTGGATGAAGAAGAGAGGGTTTTGAACCAAGCAAAGCAATTTTTAAGCAAAACAATAAAGCAGTATCAGGATCTTGAGAAATCGATGCAAAACAAAGTAAACGAAATAAACGGAGATACTAAACCCAAAAAGAATATATTCTCAAAGATATTTGATGCTGTGACATCACCAATAAAGAAGAATATCGAAATTATTCAAAAGATAATATCGTTACCGGTGATAATCGGCAGTACCATAATCGGCAATACAGTGATAAAAGGAGTAGGGGATATATTATCTGAAGAGGGAAGTAAGGTTACCAACGAGCCTCTTGAAGAGAAAAAGGAGAAAAACGAAAACAGTTCAATACCGCCGCTTAGCGGGGTACTTAGTTATAATCCCAATGTATACAGCGAAGAGGTATTGATGATGCAGAAAAGGCTGAATGAAATATATGCGGGAGTGAGTGGGTATAAGAAGATAAAAGAAGACGGTTACTTTGGACCGGAGACATTAGCGGCAGTGAACAGATACAAAGAAGAACATGGATTATGGAACTTTGGGGAATATGAGGGCAAGGTTGGCGAGACAACATGGCGGCATTTGTTCACTCCAAGGCCTGGAGAAAAAGTACAACATAATGAAAATCCTACAGTCAGTAAGGAGAAAAATGAACCGGTTGTTGTAGATGATCCGGGATTGGGTGGAAGTACTGGTGGAGCTTCAACTGATGCTGCGAGACAGAAAATTGTAGACGAGGCTGCATATTGGATAGGAAAAGGTGTTGCATATCAGTTTGGAAGTCCACATTATAACAATGAAAGTCCGGTAAAACGCATTCTGAGTCATAGTAATCCTCCGGCATCTTTAGATTGCTCAGACTTTGTGGCAGGGGTTTACGCAACAGCTTTAGGTATAAGTTTCGATGATTATACTGGAAGTCAATTGAAAGTTGGTACTTCTGTAGATATAACAAAGGCAAAAGCAGGTGATTTTAGTGATTTGAAGCCTGGAGACCTTATAATATTTGATTGGCCGTCTAATGGAACAACCCCTGACGGTGACCACGTTGCAATTTATGTTGGGGGAGCAAAAGCACCAGATGGAAGTATATATCCAGAAGGGACCTTTATACATCAAGGTAGTAGTGGCACCAAACAAGCATCATTAAACGATAAATGGGAAATAACTAATAATAATTATGTGAGAACAGCTATATGTGGAATTAATAGAGTAATACAGGATAACAATACATATATTAACAATCCTAGTGCTGGGCAAAAAGCAATTCCAAGTACTGATAAACCTCCAATGTATTATTATGAAGCGTGTTCAATAGGTTTGGTGAACTCTATTAATACAACTAAGTTCAATTTGGATTTAAATAATATTAAAAATATTTACGATAATAATAAGGCAACCTATGAAGAAATATCGCAATTAACTGGCATTCCTCCGGAGTTAATCTGTGCCCTTCATTATCGTGAGTCGGGTTGTGATTTTAATACATATTTACACAATGGACAACCGCTTGGAACACCAACTACGATTGTACCAGTTGGAAGACTATTTTCTGACTTTAAAGAAGCTGCTGTTGATGCATTACTATCGTTTAAATGGATTAGGGATCAATTTGGTATAACATCTGATTGTAATGACTTAGCTTCTTTAATGGCATTTGCTGAAACGTACAATGGTACTGGGTATAGAGATTATCATAATATGGTTAGCCCATATGTGTTTAGTGGAACAAATGTTTACCAAAAAGGTAAATACGTTTCTGATGGAAAATTCGATCCGAATGCTGTTGATGGGCAACCGGGTGTATATATACTTGTATGCAAATTGATGAATCTGATATAATGTCAGCAACATTAGTTGAAAAAAGCCTTGTGTTTTAACCAATAATTATAAATACAGACTCACCAATTAATGGGTATTGTGTATTTAGTTATTAATATATATAATATTATCAAGTTTGCTTTTGGAGGAAATCTATGAAAAAAGTTCTAATTTTAATCTTAACATTTAGTTTATTATTTACTTATGGTTGTACAAAATTAGAGAATTTTAAACAAAGTAGCAATCCAAGTAATAATCAAATGCCTATACAAGGTAGTTCCGGTACGAATAAACCGGAGGCTGAGGATGATAGTTCTACCGTTTCAAGTATAGAGAATCCCTTTTTTTTTAAAAACGATATATCTCAAATGAATTATAAGGGAAAGTTTTTATTCAATACTGACGAATTTATTGAAAAAGACACAGTATTGCATATTAATGAGATAATTAATCTTGAGAATGGAAAAGTGTATGAGCTTAAGCTTGATTCTACTAACGATATCCCGAATGAACGTTTGAATTTAGGTTATTTTTATGTTCAGCAGGATAAAATATATAAAATAGAGCATAATCAAGAAAATCTTAATAAGTTAAAAGAGGGAGAAGAGATTCCCGATAATAGCGTAATTGTCTGCCAAGAAAAAGAATTAAAAGATGAATTAAACGAAAATGAACGTGGCTGGCATCATTACGTAAAAGTAAATGGAGACATAAGAGAGTATCATGCTTACAATAACCTAACCTCTACGGGGTATTATGAGACCTTTATATGGGAGAAGGATAAAGGGCTAATACAATATAGAAGCGGATATGGTGCTGAAAGAGACTCGATAGAACTTAATCTTATTAATGACCAAAAGGAGTCAGAAGCAAGTCAGGTGCAGAAAAATTCTACCCAGGTCAATAGTTTTAACTACATAAATGATAAATTCAAATTTAGCCTAGAATTTCCGGAGTCATGGAAAGGTAAATATTTCATTACAGAAAATGAATTCGGGATAATTGTGAATTACAATACCGAAGTTGGGAAAGAGAAAAACATTTGGTTTTTCGGGATAGGAGTTAAAAAAGCATCTGAATGGTTGGAAAATGGTGGTGATTTTACAGAGAAAATTTGTGAGCAAAATGGATTGGTTTATTATGCGATTTTCCCAACACAGGCTAATTTTGATATGAATTTGGAAAATGAAAAAACAGAAGCAGAAGAATTTATGAATTTAAATAATGGTTCAATAAATATCATAAAGAGTTTAAAGGTAATTGAATAGAAAATATAGTGATGCACTGCTCCGGCTGATTGAATTTAATCGGGGTATTTTTTTATTAACAAAACATATTACTCTATATAGGCAAAAAGATTTTTCTATAATCGAAAGATTCATTGAGCCAAGGTGTTATAATTGAGGTTTCTAAAATAACATGGATAAAAACCGATGCACTCTAAGGAAATAACTGATAAATCAATGCCTTTTGTCCAATGAAATGTGCTTTCTGTCAGAAGTTATTGTAATCAAAAAAGCAATTAAATATAATGTATTCCAAATTGATTGCAATAATTTTCACAAGGGGGAGTTTTATATGTCACTAATTTCTGTAAATACAGAGGCACTAAAGGATATAGAGAAAAGGTTTGGTACTCTTTCACAAAAACTTGGTCAGGCAGAAAGCAACCTTAAATCCATTAGAAGTAATCTGGATTCGGAAATCAAAAGCAGAAACGGAATAGACAGCAAGCTGCAAAACCTAACTAAAGAGTTGGATGAAGAAGAAAAGATTATTGACCAGGTCAGGCAATTCTTAAGCAAAACGATAAAGCAATATCAGGATCTTGAGAAATCCATGCAAAGCAAAGTAAACGAATTAAACGGAGAAACTAAAATTAAAAATAATATATTTGCGAGGATACTTGATGCTGCCACGTCATCAATAAAGAAGAATATCGAAATTATTCTAAAAATAATGTCTTTACCGATAATAGGAAATCCAATTATAGTTAACACAGTGATAAAAGGAGTAAGAGACATATTATCTGAAAAGGAAAATGAGGTCGCCAACAAGTCTGTTGAAGAGGTGAAGGAAAAACCCAAAAACAGTTCCGTACCGCCGCTTAGCGGAATACTGAGTTATAACCCCAATGTATACAGCGAAGAAGTATTGATGCTCCAAAAAAGGCTGAACGAATTATATGCGGGGGTAAGTGGGTATAAGAAGATAAAAGAAGACGGCTACTTCGGACCGGAGACATTAGCGGCAGTGAACAGGTATAAAGAAGAGTATGGGTTATGGAACTTTGGAGAATATGAGGGTAAAGTTGGGGAAACAACATGGAATCATTTATTTAAAAATGAAAAAGTTCCGTATACTGCTCCGGTTGTTCGAACAAATGAAAATATTACGGTGTCTACCTACAAAATACCCATATCTTTTGAGGATGCAGTAAAGAATGAATATAATGCAAAATGGTACAATCGAGAAAAAGGTGAGGACGAATTTGCTTGTGTCAAAAAACAAGGTAAGGATTGGGTGAGAGCGACAGAGGCTGAGATAAGGTATTACATGGATCCGAATAACTTTGTGAATGATCCCGTTAACAAATACCAATTTTTGGTATTGGGGAATGTAGGAGGTTTTGAGATAACGCCACAAAACAGAGAGGAAATAATTAACAGATTAAATGACTTGTTAAAAGGTCGTGGTGTATTGGACGGTAAGGGAGAAGCATTTGTGAAGGCGTCAGAAGAGACAGGGGTTTCACTTCCGTATCTCGTTGCTCACTGTGCTCTTGAAACAGGTTGGGGGACAAGCAAATTGGCAAACGGTTTGAATAAGGACGGGAAGTATACAGGATATTACAATATGTTCGGAATAGGTGCATATGACAGCGATCCTGTTACAAACGGTATAAACAAAGCTAAGAGTGAAGGTTGGAATTCTGTTGAAAAGGCTATTATAGGGGGAGCCCACTGGATAAAGGAAAATTATATTAGCAATCCGGAAAAGAATACCTTGTACAAAATGAGATGGCAGCCTGTCAGCCCGCTGGGCAACCAATATGCAACTGATATTGCGTGGGCCGTAAATCAATGTTCTACAATAAAAGAAATATATGAATTATTCCCGGAAGCAGAATTAATATTTGATATACCGGAATATGCTTTTTACAAAACGGAATTTGAAGTAGTAGGAAATAACGGCAATACAATAGGCAATACAAAAAAAGAAGAAAAGCCTGCCGGCAATTCAATACCTCCGCTTAGCGGGATACTGAGTTATAACCCCAATGTTTACAGCGAAAAGGTTCTGATGCTGCAAAAGAGGCTGAATGAAATATATGCCGGTGTAAGTGGATATGAAAAGCTCAAAGAAGACGGCTACTTCGGACCTAAAACATTAGCGGCAGTAAACAGATATAAAGAGGAGTTTGGGTTGTGGAACTTTGGAGAGTATGAGGGAAAAGTGGGTGATACGACATGGCAGCATTTATTTATGCATGATAAAGCCTGGCATGATAATGTAAGATCTCAAAAACAACAGTCAAATACACAGCAACCGTCAAATACGCAAACAGTAAAAAATGCAAAAATTAATGAAGATATATTGGCAAGTGAAATCAATAAATACGTAAAATTTGTGTACACAGATGCATCGGGTAAGAAAAGTAAAGAACTCCAAATATACTATGAATGGGGCGGAAAGATGTCAATAGAACAATTGAATAAAAAAATGATTGAGTTGGGTCTAAAAGCGGATGATCCTAATTTACAGGCAAAAATAACGGAATTGGCAAAGGACAAGAATATAATGCTTGGTATTGATTGCTCCGGATTTGTTCTGAGGGTAGTTGATGCGGCAACAAACGGGAAAGCCTCTATGTATTATAAAAATAGCATAAGCGAGTTAAAGAATGTAAGTGATGTTATTAGCTGGGGTGTATCTTCAGAGAATATGACCTCATCAAATTATAGTAAAAAAATCACTAATTTTAGCGATATAAGACCCGGCGATTATATCTGCTTCGATGGGGGCAAACATATTGGCGTCATTTATAAAATAGAGGGAGATACAATATATTACGCTCATTCAAGCGGAAGCAAGGGACCGCATTTAGGGACAATAAAAGTAAGCGAAGCGGGGAAAAACGGTCTTGATCTTAAAAAATATGCGACATTTAATGATTGGGATGCAAACTATTCAAAAACCATACAAAGTCTTTTTAACTACATATGCAGGCCTAATTTCTTATTATAAAAGTCAACAGGTATTTGCATCGGATCCTTAGGGAGGATATTAAAGGAGGGAGATGAATTAATTATGCCGATAATCGGAGAAGCAGGATTTGTATTTAAGCAAAGAGAATTATTATTTCTCGCAGCATTGGTCGGATGTGATGAGATATATGGAATTCAGGACAATATAGCTGAAATGAAGGAAAAAGAAATAATTGAAGAGTGGAATAAAGCTAGAGGACAGCTTCAAAATAAGAAGTATATCAATGTAAATGATGACGAGTCAATAACCATAGATGATGATTTGTATGTATTTTTAAAAGCATGCTGTAAACCAAGAGCATATATAAAGTATGTTGGCTCTGAGGATGACGGTATATTACATCAAAGAAATCTGTATATAAATGAGAAAACTGCAGTTGAATTGGATCAAGACAGGTTAAACAAGGATGTATGGATTTTGACACCTTTAGTTTCGATTGAAAAAGCCGCATACAATTTAAAAGAATGTTTTATTCTTGAAAAAAAGTATGAAGATGCAGATATCAAATTTGAAATATCTCAAGGGGATTTTGAGAGGTTCAACAATGTATTTGTTAACAATGAAAAAAGTGATGCATTAAAAATGCTGTCAGATTTCGGATGCCCTGAAGAGTTTAAGGAAGATTTATTTAATGCGCTGAAATGTAAAAAAGTACAAAAGACTATTTTAATGATACTCGACAACTATGACAATATTAGCGATATTTTTAACTTCTCTATCTTTGGAGGAGAAAAATATTTATGGAAAATTAATGTTATAAAAACCAATGATATGAGTGAAAGCAAAGTAGTTATTTCTACAACAACAGCCCAATCTATAGAAAAGGAAGTAGAAAATATGGTTTTAAGCTTGAGACATATTTACGTATAAAGTGTGGAAGGGAATGAGCAATATGGATAAAATTTATGTTGAGTTGGTTGTCCCGGCTACCGGTAAAAAATATGAATTTATTATACCTGCAGTTATGAAGATTGGAATTGTTGCTGATCTTATGGCACAGGCAGTTAGTGAGATTGAGGGAATCGATTATGATAAAAATAACTTGATGCTTTGTTTAATGGACAAAAAAGAAATACTATCTGAGGATATAACTGTGGAGAAGGCAGGAGTTACAGATGGCTCTCAATTGATGATGATATAGGATAAATGTAAAGATATATGTAAAAACATGGTAAATTCGTGCTTTTTATCTCGTCAAACGTGCATTTCGTCAGAAAGCATTGAACGGGTCTTTAAAACTATATATAATTAGTACATAGTGGTTATACTATGAAGTGAACAGGAGGTAAGAGAATGGGTTTACCGACAAGGCGCATTAATTATGATTATGCAAAGAAGCAAGTTGAAAAAATAAGAAATTTATCAAAGGATACATCAGATATTGCAAAAGAATTGGATGGTGTTATTTCTCAGACTTCAAAAGTTTGGAGTGGAGACGCGGCAAAGAATTTTTTAGAGCAGTGTTCATTTATTAAGGAAGATATTCAAACAACCGCAAGAGATATATCGGCTTTAGCGGATAGAGTGTCTTCTACTGCTGATTCTATAAATAGGGAAGATAATGAAAGGATTCAGAGATATTATGAGAGTCTAAAACAGCAATCAATTAATTCGAATAATAATTAAGATTTTTAGTTTTGAATCTTATTTGGGAAGCTTATGTGAATTTGTAAGTGAGGCGGTGGCATCTATGGCTATCATGGTAGATCCGGATGGTATGAGAGAGGTAATTTTTAATGTCATATGCAAATTAAAGGAAAAGGTTATAAGAAATAAAGCGGAATTTAAACGTATTGAACAAAGTTTAGAGACTGAGTTCTGGAAATCGAGCGAATTATATAATGAATTTATTGAAGTAAATAATAAGCTGGAAACCATTATAGCACATTTATCTAATTGTGAGAGATTTATAGACAATGCTATACTAGAATATCTAAACGCAAATAAAAAAGTAGATATGTTCTTCCAAAGAGTAATCGGTAAAGAATTAGTAGCTCGTAAAAACATTTTCAAAGAAACCTTTTCAGTACAAGGAAATAGAAAAGATGCAATCGCGCTTTCACTTATTAATTATATTGAAGAAAAACCTTCTAAGCTTCCCCCCAAAGATACTTTCTTTAAGGCTGATGTTAATGTAGGTAAAATAGACAATGGAAATAATATTCTTGTTAGAGCATGGAAAATAGTTTAACTGGTTTTGGACAATTCCAAGTATCCTGTCTTTTCTTATTTATCTTTCATTTTCTTGATTATCCGTGTGCGTTTGTTAAATTGATCGGTATTTTATTGATTTACTATATTCGTTGATTTATAATATATTGTAATATATTGCTGAATTCATAGTCGGACAATAAAATATGGATTTTCATCTGATAATTAAAAGATTTATTAAAATAGTAAATAATACAGACACAAAGGGGATGGCTCTTTTGTGTCGTTTTTGTGAGGTGTTAAATTAATGGATAAAAATAACAGACCCACAGGAAGACAGAAACGTATTGGTTCGGGGATTGGAAATGTTCAAAGGCGTGGAAGCGGACTGAAAGGCAGAACGGGCGGAGCAGTCGGGGGAAATGGCGGTAATTCGTCGGGAACAAGAGGGAAATCCTCCAGGGGAGGCTTTAATCTAATTACGTTATTACTTATTATAGCAATTGGCGGTTATTATTTGTACACCACTTTTGGCGGAGACTCGGGTAACCAAACCGGCGGAAACAGCTTTCAAACGGGAAGTTCCAATTACGGCACCACATTCGTCGATAACGGTGCATACCCTGTCAATACAGAAGTTTCCGAACTGGCTCGTGAAAAACGTACTGTTTTAAAGGGTAACGGCAAAGATACTGCAACTGTAATGATATATATGTGTGGAACCGACCTTGAGTCCAGAAGCGGTTTGGCCAGTTCCGATCTCAATGAAATGATTGATGCTCAAATATCGGATAAAGTAAATATAATAGTTGAGACCGGTGGAACAACCAAGTGGCAAAACAGTATTGTAAAAAGCAACTCAAATCAGCGCTATAAAGTGACAAAGAAAGGCCTTGAGTTGCTTGAAGGAAATCTGGGAAAAAAGCCTATGGTAGATCCGGAAACCTTGTCGGATTTTATTAAATACTGTAAGAACAACTTTCCGGCGGACCGGTATTTTCTCATAATGTGGGATCATGGCGGAGGATCTATAAGCGGTTTTGGCTATGATCAGCATTTTCCCGGGGACAGTATGACCCTTGATGAGATCGGCATTGCTTTAAAAAACGGTAATTGCAGCTTTGACCTGATCGGGTTTGATGCCTGCCTTATGGCTACCCTTGAAACAGCTCTGGTATTGGAGCCGTATGCCGATTATATGATTGCATCGGAGGAGGTTGAGCCGGGTATAGGTTGGTATTATACCGGATGGATAACCGCTCTTTCTCAAAATACATCCATACCTACAACCGAACTCGGTAAAAAACTGATAGACGATTATGTAAGGGAAGTTGAAAGAAGAACACCCCGCAGTCAGGGAACTCTTTCGCTTATCGATTTGGCTGAGTTAAAGGGGACTGTACCTGCTACTTTTGCGAAGTTTGCGACATCAACCAAGAGGCTTGTGGACAATGATGACTATAAGATTGTATCAAAGGCACGTGCCAATACAAAGGAATTTGCGAAGTCTTCCAAGATAAACCAGATTGATCTTATTCACTTTGTTGAGAACATCGGTACTCCTGAGGCAAAATCCTTTGCGAAGGCTTTAAGAGGTTGTATTAAGTATAACCGAACATCGAAGAACATAACAAATGCTAACGGAGTGTCCATATTTTTCCCTTATGACAGCCTGTCAAAGCTTAATTCCATGTTGGAAACATATGAGCGGATAGGTATTAATGATGAGTACAGAGAATGTATAAAAAGCTTTGCCAATGTTACGGCCGGCGGACAGATAGTTTCAGACAGCAGCGGTAACATGCTTCAAGTGCTGCTGGAGAGTATTTTAGGAAACGGACAGACTACAACGGAGTCATTAGGTGCTGAAGCTCTGGAGAGCTTACTGAATGAGTTTTTGTCTAGCGGAGATTACAGCAGTATTACCGGACTTGTCGGAAACTCCCTGGGATGGCTAGATATCGACCGGATAAAATCGTCTGTCGATTATTATGCAAAAAACAGGCTTACAGCCGGTGATCTTAAGATAACTGAAAAGAACGGTCAAAGAGTGCTGTCGCTTTCAGAAGAGCAATGGGATTTGGTACATCATATGGAAATGAACGTGTTTATAGATGACGGAGAGGGCTTTATTGATCTTGGACTTGATAACGTGTATGAATACAATGAGGACGGAGATCTTATTATGGAGTTTGACGGCACATGGCTGGCACTAAACGGACACATAGTAAGCTACTATATGATGACTGACGACCACTATGGAGACACCTATTCTATTAAAGGACGTGTTCCTGCTCTGTTAAACGGCAAGCTTGTAGATATTATAATTGTTTTTGACAATGAAAATCCCTATGGTGTGGTTCAGGGAGCCCAAATAAGATATGATGCCGAAACTGAGACGGAGACTGTATCCAAGGGTCTTATAGAAATAAAAGCCGGCGACAAAATCGATTTTTTGTGTGACTACTACACCTACGACGGAGAATATATAGATACTTACTTCTTAGGGGAGCAATACACTGCTACTGGTAAATGGAAAGTGGAAAACCTTCCGATTGACAAGGATAAATACTTAATGTCATACCGTATAACCGATATTTATAACAACCAATACTGGACCCCTACAGTTACCAACCGGAAATAAGCGGAACGGAGATTGGTACTGACGGACAGGCATCATAATCCATTGGGATAAAAAATAAAAGCTCGGGACATCGAGTCCCTTCGCTTTTGCCTCTTTCATTTCATTCCAAGAGGCCAAATAAAAACGAAGGGATAACAAATCCCTTCGTTTCAGTAAATAAATAATACACCTAATTCCGAACTTGTTGCACCTTCGGAAGTTTGTGCATATATATTTCCAACTTTAAAAAACAGAGTATGGTCAATTTCCGGAAAACTGGTTGTCCATGGCGGACTGTCCCATAAAGCAAGCTTATATGTTATGCTATCTTTCGTAACATTTAGGATTTCAATCGGTTGTCTCGATATTCTATAGTAGTGATTTTCCAATCTCCATTCATAACCGCTGTAACCGTAATGATAAATATGATTCATGTATTGCTCATGGCTTTTTTTACTGTTTTCCAGTTCTTGCTTCAGCTCATCAACCTTTGCTTCTAATGAACTAATCCTTTCTAGAGCATTTTTATTTGGATTTGTAACATACGCGATATTGGTATTCATATCAAAATCCACATTCATTCCCAATTCCTGAAACATTGCCAGAGGAATATACAAAAAAGGATACTGGGCTCCGTCCGGTTTATAGTTAATTACAGGATACAATCCATCATTGACGTTTTTTCCTTATACAAATACAGGTCTGTCCGCTCTATATGCATTTGTGATAGGGATATAACCCCAGTTTACTGCAAAAGCTGTAACACCGGTAAAAATCAATGCACATAATGCAAAACCCATTATAAATTTCTTCATTGCCTTTTCACTCCTTTTCAAACAGTTTCTTGGTGATATCAAAAGTATACCTGTGCTTTTCAATGCCGCATACCATTATAACAAAGCAAATAGGTTACAACTATCGGGAATAAACGGTAAATTGCAGTGTGTTATAGTTACTTTACTAATGGGAGAATATAATTGAACTGTAATCATAAGAGTAAAAAATATTATTTTAACATTATAGATATATATTGACACTCATATAAATTGTAAGTATAATTTGTACTATGTTCATGAACATAATAATACATAGAATTTCGGTAATATGTCAAGAAATATTTGAAAAAAATTCAGCCGATATTTAGCATAGTGAACCTTGAAAAGAGCATAGCAAAGCTAACCATCACCCGAATTGGTGTGGATATTAGTGTAAAAAATGGTAATTAACTAAGTGGGCTAGTTTTCAGTAATTCCTCCTTTCTGTGCTGGTGGTTTATAAAGTTTTTCTTCGCGCAGCAGAGCAAAGATCAACCTTACAGCTTTACGAGCAGTTAACGCAAGCGCACGCTTGTGTTTGTGGGTTTTAGCTTCTTTAAATTTTCGAGAGTAGTAAAGTGAGAACTCAGGCACATATTTCCTGAGCTGGTCAGCTGCTTGAATAAAATAATATCTGAGATACTCATTACCAGTGCGTTTTAAATACGTGTCCTCTGCTATAAAATCCGCAGACTGGTACTCTGACCAATAAAGGCCGGAAAACTTGGCAAGAGAATTATCGTTCTCAAACCTTGAAATTCCGCCAATTTCAGATATTAAGCCGGCTGCTATGGTAGGGCCTATTCCTTTTACTGATGTGAGGCACAGGTATTGGTTATTAAAACCTGAAACCTCTTGCTGAATGGCTTTTTCAGCTGCTTTCTTTTGTTTTTCAAGTGACTGAATGTTGTCCAGACAGGACTTGATAACAAAATTCAAGGAATTATCCACAGAAGCATTCATTCTGTAGGACTTGCGTACTGCATCCTTGAGGATTAAAGCACTTGCCTTTGGGTCAGAAAAGTGATCCTTACCGTTTTCAACCATGAAATCCACAAGTTCATCAAGCGGTCGAGCCGCAATATCATCTAAAGTGAGGAATTCATGGAATAATTGGGTAGCTGTTGCACCGAAATTATTGCTAAAGACTTTGTTTTGGCAAAGCCCGCTGAATTTCAGAAACAAGTTGCTTAAGAAATAATTCTTTTCCCTGACGATGTTATCCACAATGTGAAATCGGTGACGTGTAAGTCTTTGAAGCGCAAGGTACCTAAAATCGACAGAGCATGACTTGGGAAGTCTTCCAAATCTAAGCCTTTCAGCTATTGTAAACGCATCAATCCAGTCGTTTTTAGGCAAATTACCCAAGGACTTTTTAAAAGCCTCTATAATCTTGGCATTAAAGCTGATAATCATGGGATCATAGGTTTTAAGATCAATATGATCTGCCAGATAGAACTGGAGTGGCCACCCATATACTGAAGTTGATTCAAGTCCGGCAAAAACCTTGTTGATGTTTAACTTTTTACAGCAATCCAGGATATTGCCTGCAATTACTTCTGCACCTATGGGGGTGTTATCCACAGCGAAGCGTTTAATAGCTTCATTACCTTCCTGGTCGAGTATGTATACCTTGACATCATCTTGACTTACATCCATGCCGACATAAAGCTTGTTCATTGTATATAGCACCTCCTTTCACTAGGATAGTAAGATAGTAAGGTTAATTTGAGATAACCCTAGCAACCGGATTTTGTAGCACCCTCGCAATGAGCGCATAACAATAAAGACCTCGTTCCTCTGCTGCAAGGGGTCAATATTATGACAACGCAGATTTCGCGTTAGAAAAGGCAAATCCGGTGTAGGAACCACTCTAAAAAAGCGGACGAACCGCAAGGAGGACGAAAGCTTGTCACATATTAACTTTACAGATTAATAATGCTACAGGTTATCTCAGTTGTAAATATGATTTTGTTTCGCTTCGCTACTCAAAATAGCACACGGCCTACGTGTTTGTTAGATAAAAGAAAACTGATTTGCTATGCTTGATGTGAATTGAATTTTCCAGTTAAATACTGGATATTAAAATACTTAAGGCACGAACACTAATGTGTTGTGTATGAGATTATTATACGAGGAGGGGTATTATGAAAAAAAGAAATGTACTTAGTTTAGTGATTGCAATTATTGTTGTTCTTGCAAGTTGTGTATCTGGTGTATATGCAGCTTCAGAGACAGAAACGAATGCAGGTAATGATGCCGTTAAAGCAAGTGAGGTAGATACTGAGATAACAGAGAAACAAGAAGATGTAACAGTGATATCTAAAAATTTGGTTTTGTATGAAGATATGGTTGTTACAGGAAACTTATTATTAACCGCAGGGATAGTTGATTTAAATGGCTTCAAGCTCACAGTTAAAGGTGACTTAAGACAGACTTCCGGAAAGTTAACTATAAATGCCGGTTGTTTGGAAATAGAAGGAGACTATTTTATTGAAACAGCAGAAGGCGGTAGTGCTGATAGTTATTTAGTTATGAGTAATAGTTCCGATTACATAAAAGTAGGAGGAGATTTTGTTACAAACACATCCAACATACACACCTTGACGGCGGGAACACTGGAAGTAAAGGGAGATTTTATTCAGAGAGGAAGAAGTAATAGTTTTAATTCCAAGGAAGATCTCAAAGTTATACTAAGTGGAGATAAAAAGCAAACTGTAACTTTCAGAAGCATTGCTTCCAAAATAAATTATCTGGAAATCAGCAATGAGTCAGAGGAAGGAGTATCCTTTGAAGGTTACCTTCCAATAACTAAATTGTATAAAAGTATAGAGATAAACGGCAATGTAAATCTTGTAAATAGCCTTGATTTAAATGGTTTTAAATTAACTGTAAAGGGGAATTTATATCAGACTGATGGCACATTAAATATAAATTCAGGTACTTTGGAAGTAGAAGGAGACTATTTTATTGAAACAGCAGAAGGCGGTAGTGCTGATAGTTATTTAGTTATGAGTAATAGTTCCGATTACATAAAAGTAGGAGGAGATTTTGTTACAAACACATCCAACATACACACCTTGACGGCGGGAACACTGGAAGTAAAGGGAGA
>ENA-UPSA01001739-UPSA01001739.1-bioreactor-metagenome-genome-assembly--contig:-NODE-1739-length-18727-cov-6.192909_pt1 | contig 18727 bp, 15 predicted proteins | sample MGYA00238183_ERZ773288 | MGnify/ENA primary metagenome ERZ773288 (study PRJEB29028, sample SAMN07631243) | bioreactor metagenome | isolation source: Switchgrass digestor | place: USA: Dartmouth... | reverse complement strand
GGAGTTCAGACGTGTGCTCTTCCGATCTTGCTTCTGTCCATAGAGAAGAACAGAAAACAGTCGGAAAAGGAAAAGATGCTTGCCCAGAGTTACAGGCAGGAAATAGAACGCCTTAAAAATGAGCTTGAGGAACAAAAAGCAAAATTGGACAGGCAGAAAGATATGATACTGAAAGAGGCCAAAGAAAAAGCCAAAAAGATATACGCTGATGCAAAAGCTGAAGTGGAATACATGATATCGGAAATGAAAAAGCTCGATATGGAAAGGGAAGCGGCTGAGCGCAGCAAAGCTGCGGAAGAGATTAGGATGAAGCTGAGAAACAAGGTCAGCAGCATGGAAGAATCCCTTGCCGAAGCTTTGATGCCTAAGCAGAGGCTCGTTAAACCGCCCGAAAATCTCAAGCCGGGCGATACTGTAGTTATAATAAACCTGGACAAAAAAGGAGAGATAGTTACTCCGCCTGACAAAGACGGAGAAGCGGTAGTACAGGTCGGCATAATGAGGATTAATGTCCACGTATCAAATTTGAGGATTGTTGAAGAGAATAATGACGGGAATAAAAAGACATTTAATTTTTATAACCTGAAAAAAGAAAGAAATGTAGGTCTTGAACTGGACTTAAGAGGCATGACCGTTGATGAAGCGATAGAAAGGACAGATAAATACCTTGATGATGCAATAATGTCTGGTTTAAGCGAAGTCGCGCTTATTCACGGAAAAGGTACGGGTACATTGAGAAATGGAATTCATCAGTATTTAAAGACCAATAGGAATGTAAAATCCTTCAGGCTTGGAAAAGCCGGAGAAGGAGATACAGGAGTAACTATAGTGCAATTGGGTTAGTTATCAAAAAAGGTTCTCTTGATGATTAAGAGAACCTTTCTTCATTAATGCGCTAATGTATGCTGCAATATTCACCTTCAGTATAATCATATATAAAGTCTTCAGGGAACGGAGCGCCGGCAGTTACAGGATAATATGGATTCTTCCTGTGTATGAAAATTTTATCATACATATCGGATGACGGGCAGTTGCTGTTAGCAAGAACGCTTCTTCCATACAGATCGGTGCTCCTGGAGCATACGGTCTTAATTACGTGGACACTGCAGCTGTTCTTGGGTTCTGTTCCCTTGATAAACATTTCTGTGCGTATCGGTGCCCATGCTATCCCTTGTGCTCTATTCATGGGGTCCTGTCTGCACAGCTCCGTATATAATTCACCCGAACGCGTACAAACCTCTTTGTAAACTATTCCTGTTGGCTTCGAAAATTCTTTGGCTGCAAGATTGCTGTGAATTTTAGTCATAACCTTGTTCCAAAGGTTTAAAGCCTGATTCTGTTCCATTGCCGGAATTTGTGTATTTAAATCATATCCGTACCATGTTGCTGCCACATAATAGGGAGAAAAGCCCACAAACCATTTGTCTATATTTTCGCTGGTAGTACCTGTTTTACCGCCGGTTGGTATGGTTTCACCTTTTGCATTTTTGATAGTACCGTAACCGGCTGCCGTTCCGGATGTGCATACATCCTGGAGCATGCTGTTCATAATATATGCTGCTTCTTCATCATAAACGGTAACGGGTTTTATCTCCTTGTTTTCCAGCAGCACATTACCATACTGGTCTTCTACTTTCGTATAAGTTATGGGCTGGTAATAAAGTCCCTTGTTTACAAAAGGGGTATAGGCCGCAGCCATCTGGAGTGGGCTGACACCTTCATCAAGTCCTCCAAGGGCAAGGGAAACATTTCTTTGAGTCCTTGATATACCTACTTTTTTCAAATACTGAAGGGGTATTTCAGGACCGATAACATCTCTCCAAAGCTTGGCCGCTACTACGTTCAATGACTGCCTTATTGAATCGCGTATGGTCTGAAGACCTTTGTAAGTATTATCAAAGTTTTTTGGGTAGAGGCCCTTTTCAACTCCGAGCATGTATACCGGTGAATCATCTATAACTGTTGCGGCTGTAACCAGCTTTTCATTTATTGCCGGTCCGTAAATTGCAATGGGCTTAATGCTTGAACCAGGCTGTCTTTGAATCTGGGTAGCTCTGTTAAGGGTATTGCCTTTTTTTTCGCCATATCCCCCGTACATGGCTTTAACTTGTCCGTTTGAAGGATCGATTATTACTATCGCAGCCTGAGGATGGGGGTTTGACGGATTAGCTACAGGAAAGTTATTGCTGTCTGTAAATACTTCGTCAATTAATAAATTATTTAACTATGCTATTATAAGAGATAGTTTTAAGTTCGTTACCGTTATTTGCGTCAATAATTACATTTACATCAGCGTAAACAGTCTGTATATTTGGTACAGCTGATGCATCAGAGTTAATAACGCGTACTGCTCTATGTCTTTGTAATGTTACTCCACGAAATGTTATAATCCATACAGGATAATCTATTAAAGAAATATCCGTATTTAGTAATTTTGGATTTTCTTCATCAGTATACTTGGCTAAAACAGCAGTTATTTTTTTAGCCTCCTTAGCAGCATCTGTACCAACTGATTTCTTTGCTATTTCTATTGCTGTGTTTTTATCTATTTTTACGGATTCGTCCATATGGTTCAATTTAATACCAAACTCTTGAAAATTAGAATCTTCTGTTAATACTGTAAGAGAATCAGAAACATTTGATGTATCTTGTATAGATTTTGATTCAGTATTGTTTATAGCTGCTCCAGCTATAGTAGCTAAACTGCATACAATAAAAAGAGCTGCAAACGAGGTAATAAAGAGCCTTTTCATATGATCATTCCTTCCTTGTACTTATTTTTATTAAGGTATTCAATCGCAATACATTAAGTTAAAATTAATAATAACGTGAATCCCAAATTTCCCAAGTCCAGCTTCCACTTGATAGAATATTATTTCTCATTGTTGTAAGGTCTCCATAACCTAGTGAGTTTGGATTAGTTGCATTTATAGTTAGCCATACATTAGAAGTAGTTTTATATTGAGAGTAACTGAAAGAAATAGGATTTGTTACAGTTCCAGGGCATTGATCAGCAATTTCATGTGTTTCCCCAAAATATTGTACACAATTCCTCGTGAATGGAATGTCCGTAAGATTAACAGTACCGTATGAAATGTTATCAATTATGAAATACATTTTTGATGAGTCACAACCAACTCTATAATCATTAAAGTTACCTGGAGTTGCATAACCTAATGTCACCTTGCGCCAAAAGTCGGAACCATATGAATATTCATAAAAATACTTAGGAGTGCTATAATTATAATCTTTATACCATCCAACTTGTGCATAATCAAAATACTTTGAGCCATCACATGTCATTACCCATGCGGATACATCAGAAAAATTACTAACATCAACTACCGGGTTACCTACCTCAAGGTTTATAGCACCACCATTATTATTGGCTTTATATACAGCTCCATTAAAATAATAACCTCTTGCTGCTGCAAATGTAGGCATCATAAATATTGTTAATGATAAACATATTAACATAAATGACACCCGTACTTTTTTTAATTTGAATTTTCTGGTTGACATTATTTTAATGCACATACAAATACTACCTCCTTAATAAAATTTAATATAATTTTATATCACTTTGCTAAAAATGTCAAATAAGACAGCAATTAGCATATTCTATTTCCTGATGCTAATCAAAAAAATAAGGTTCTCCATAACAAGAGAACCTTATTTTTTTGGTGCGCTAATGTATGCTGCAATATTCACCTTCGGTATAATCGTATATAAAGTCGTCAGGGAACGGAGCACCGGCAGTTACAGGATAATACGGCTCCTTCCTGTGTATGAAAATCTTATCATAAACATCGGAAGATGGGCAATTGCTGTTGGCAAGAACGTTTCTTCCATAAAGATCAGTGCTTTTGGAGCAAACGGTCTTAATTACGTGGACACTGCAGCTGTTCTTGGGTTCTGTTCCCTTGATAAACATTTCTGTGCGTATCGGTGCCCATGCTATCCCTTGTGCTCTATTCATGGGGTCCTGTCTGCACAGCTCCGTATATAATTCACCCGAACGCGTACAAACCTCTTTGTAAACTATTCCTGTTGGCTTCGAAAATTCTTTGGCTGCAAGATTGCTGTGAATTTTAGTCATAACCTTGTTCCAAAGGTTTAAAGCCTGATTCTGTTCCATTGCCGGAATTTGTGTATTTAAATCATATCCGTACCATGTTGCTGCCACATAATAGGGAGAAAAGCCCACAAACCATTTGTCTATATTTTCGCTGGTAGTACCTGTTTTACCGCCGGTTGGTATGGTTTCACCTTTTGCATTTTTGATAGTACCGTAACCGGCTGCCGTTCCGGATGTGCATACATCCTGGAGCATGCTGTTCATAATATATGCTGCTTCTTCATCATAAACGGTAACGGGTTTTATCTCCTTGTTTTCCAGCAGCACATTACCATACTGGTCTTCTACTTTCGTATAAGTTATGGGCTGGTAATAAAGTCCCTTGTTTACAAAAGGGGTATAGGCCGCAGCCATCTGGAGTGGGCTGACACCTTCATCAAGTCCTCCAAGGGCAAGGGAAACATTTCTTTGAGTCCTTGATATACCTACTTTTTTCAAATACTGAAGGGGTATTTCAGGACCGATAACATCTCTCCAAAGCTTGGCCGCTACTACGTTCAATGACTGCCTTATTGAATCGCGTATGGTCTGAAGACCTTTGTAAGTATTATCAAAGTTTTTTGGGTAGAGGCCCTTTTCAACTCCGAGCATGTATACCGGTGAATCATCTATAACTGTTGCGGCTGTAACCAGCTTTTCATTTATTGCCGGTCCGTAAATTGCAATGGGCTTAATGCTTGAACCAGGCTGTCTTTGAATCTGGGTAGCTCTGTTAAGGGTATTGCCTTTTTTTTCGCCATATCCCCCGTACATGGCTTTAACTTGTCCGTTTGAAGGATCGATTATTACTATCGCAGCCTGAGGATGGGGGTTTGACGGATTAGCTACAGGAAAGTTATTGCTGTCTGTAAATACTTCGTCAACAGCCTTTTGAACATCTGAATCCAAAGTTGTATAGATTTTAAGGCCTCCGTTGTATATCATGTTTAACGCAAGGTTTTCTGTCATACCCTGTGCCATCAGGCCTTTCTTTACATCAAGTACTACCTGATCCACAAAATAACTTTGCTTACTTATATTTTTTACCTCGCTTGAGTTTGAATCTGCAAATTCCAGCTTTTCATTAACTGCTTCTTCATATTGCTGACGAGTTATTTTACCAAGTTCCAGCATCTTATTAAGAATATCGATCTGGCGTTTCTTGTTGTTTTCTCTGCCTTTTGTTGTAAAGGGGTTATATAATGAGGGATTATTTGTTATACCGGCTATTGATGCGCATTCAGCAAGGGTAAGCTCTGATACGTCTTTATTGAAGTATGCTCTTGCCGCGGATTGGACACCGTAAATATTCTGGCCGAGATTTATTATATTCATATAAAGCTCTAGTATTTCCCATTTTGTCATTTTTTTCTCTAATTGCATTGCTTTCCATTGTTCCTGAACTTTTCTTTGGATGCTGCGTTGATCTTCACCTGTTATATTCTTTACAACCTGCATGGTTATAGTACTTGCACCCTGCATGGGCCGCGTAGGATGTGTTATTTTATTGAATACTGCGCGGAATAAGCCTATTATGTCGACTCCTTCATGATCAAAAAACCTTTCGTCCTCTATGGCGACAAAGGCATCTTTCATATATTGAGGAATCTCATCATAATCAGCCCATACTCTGTTTTCATTCTGGGACAACTGTGCAATTACATTTTCACCTGTATCGTCATACACAAATGTTGTGAAATTACTTAACTTAAGCTGCTCCGGGGTTATAGGCGAAGCAGTTTTTACATATCCTATTATCGTTCCGCATACAGCTCCCGTGGTAGCACATGAAATGGCCAAAAATATAAGCAGGAAAATTTTAAAGGCTTTCCTATGTTTTTTCTTACGCGAAGAGGTCTGTCTGCTTTTCATTGTATTTTTATTATAGACAGGCTTTCTATTGTAACTCATATTTTCCTCCCTTAATATGCACAAGTGTTGCCGCTATCACCATTAATTAATATAATTGTTATGTGTGCCTGTTTAACAGCTTGTACTTGTTATTTACGTGAACATTATAACATGAAATGCTATATTATGCACATCTATGGTAAAATTCAATTTATGCGATTAAAAACATCTTCAGCAGCTGAGCAATTTGAATTATTTTTGCTAATATATTAAGCAACAATACAATATAATAATTGCAGAATGTTCAGGTTAAAAAAGTATTATTTATAATTATTGACCTTTAAATAAAGATTAATTTACTTGTTGAAAAAAAACAGTATTTTATATAAACTAATTACATCACAAGAGAAGTGAGGGAGCAATTATTAAAAGGGTATTACAGAAGATTAATACGCTAATTGACAGTAAAATATGGGAAATTATTGTGTTAATCATTTATTCTGCTTTGGTGTTTATTCTGGCATTAAAGCATGAACCCTGGTTTGATGAAGGACAGGCGTGGCTGCTTGCAAGGGATGCCAGCTTAACGGACCTGATATGGAAATACCTTCGCTATGAAGGTTCTACAGGCTTATGGCATTTATTGCTTATTCCGCCGGCAAAATTAGGGCTTCCTTATCATTCGATAAATTATATATCTATTGCAATTGCTATTGCCGGAGTTTATGTATTTTTAAAATACTCTCCCTTTCCGCCTGTTATTAAAACCATATTTCCTTTTACCTATTTTATATTTTACCAGTATGCGGTGGTTGCCAGGAGTTATGTACTGATGCCTCTTTTGCTTTTTTCGATTGCTGTAATCTATAAAGACAGGTACAGCAAGCCGGGGTGGTTTACTTTGCTTATTTTGCTGCTGGCTAACACAAATCTGCATGGATTTTTAATTTCTGCAGGAATCCTGGGGGTAAATTTTATAGAGCTTATTCCGAAGTGGAAGGATTTATCAAAATCTTACCGTGTAAAGCAGGTTCTCTTATACTCAGCATTTGTGTTGATGGCGTTATTTACAGTAGCAATGCTCTGGCCTCCGGAGGATCTTGAAGTAGGAAAAGGTTTCAACTTTAATATATTATATATACTGGAAACATCAGCAATAACGCTGTTGGATTCCCTGACTACCAACATGCTTTTCCAGAAGTTGCCATACGAATTATATTATATAATATTTACCATTGTTATAGCAGTATTAGTCCTGGCAATGTCCCTGGTTTGGTTCAAATCAAAAAAGACTTTGCTCCTGTATGCTGCCACTACAATTCCTCTGCTGGCACTGTTTACAATAAAATATGTGAGTGTATGGCATGAAGGTATATTATTTTTGGTGTGGATTTTTGTATTATGGATTAGTTTTGAAAATAAAACGGATAGAATAGTTATTAATAATAAATTTGCTAAGCTCATTAATAAATTTGCAATATGTATGGCCTTGATGTTTGTATTTGTTATACAGGTTTATTGGTCATGTTATGTATTCGAATATGATTATTTTTATAATTATTCGGCCAGCCGTGACGTAGCGGACTATATAAAGGAGAATAATTTAGAGGGAAAAATAATATGCGCAACCGGTTTCCACTCGGTATCAATATTGCCGTATTTTAAAGAAAATATATTGAGCAATTATAGTAATGGACAGAAGAAACCTTCTTTCTGGTTATGGTCGACAAATAATGAAACAGCAAGATATACAACGGAACTGAATGATATCATTAAAATGAAGCCGGATCTGATAATTTTAAGTGCAAAAATGGAACCTTTGGAGAATTGCATTATCAACATACCGGGGTATAAAAGATTACGGGTTTTTGAAGGTTATATATGCTGGAAAGATGTACTGTATGAAGAAGATGCCTTTGTATTGTATGAAAAAATAAACAGATAAAAATAAAAATATGCACCAAAAAGATGTTCCCCCCATATAATGCAAACATAAGGGGGGCTTTTTGTGGTCAGGAATACTACCTTATACAGGCGGGCCTGTTATATAAGAAGAAGGAATGAAAGAAAAGCGGGAATATTATTGCGTTTAATATTTATACTTGTACTCATGGGATTGGTTGTTACATATTTGAACAAACAAGTTATGCCCGGTGTAGTACATATGTCTCAAATGAAGTCAGAAACTCTTATTAACGAATATGTATATGCTGCAGTAGATAAGGTTTTTGATGAAAATGTGAGCTATGAAAACCTTATGATAATAGAAAAGGATTATGAAGGAAGGCCCCTGTCTTTGCAATCCAATTACCCTGTGATGAATAAGCTCGCATCGCAGATATCGGAAGATATAAGGCAAAATATATCCGGTTTGCAGGATGATACAGTAACCATACCTCTTGGTATGCTGTCAGGTATACCTCTGCTCTCAAGTTCAGGCCCTGATGTCAAAGTGAATGTAAAGCTGCTGGGAAGCGTGCATACGGATTTCAAATCTGAATTTAACAATATAGGAGCAAATCAGACGCAGCATAAGATAATATTAGAAGTTAAAACAAAAATCGCAGTAACTGCTCCTCTTATGGACAAAGTGACTGAAGTAAAGACGTGTATACCGGTAGCAGAAACTATTATTATTGGTAGTATGCCGGAATTGGAAATGGAGTTGTATTGATTTTTGTAAAAAGGTATAGACATTAGTAAAATGTGGAACAATGTTAGTAATGGCATACTGATTCAATACTGATTCTGTATTTTTGTCCCTGCGGGGACAATTTTTTTGTGTTTAAAGTAATATCCGTGATCATAAGTTCCATGTTATATTTAATACTAATAAATGTAACGATAATTTACAATCGCATCTATATTCATTATAATAAAAACATAAAATTGGTAAAACATTCAATCACAGCTTATTTGCCGATTAATTTACAATACGAGTGCAATGTATCTAAGCAGGAAACCAAAAATGAGGAAATTTTTGCTTTTCTTAGCATATCTTGTCTCGTTAGATATTGCTAAAGAAAGGAAGTGATTGTTTTGAATAAATATATTATTGCCTTTTTCCTTTTCGGTTTTCTTGGATGGGTCTGGGAAAGCATATACTGCACTATACGTAAACGTAAGTGGGCTAACCGTGGTTTTCTATATGGCCCAATTTGCCCTATATATGGATTTGGAGCGTTGTTAATATTTTATGCTTATAACTTGACAGAATCCGGCTATTTGCCTGATATAGAGTGGTGGATGATATTTATACTTGGTTTTACAATAAGTATGGTTTTAGAGTACTCTGCATCATGGGCTCTTGAGAAAATGTTCAGGGCACGGTGGTGGGACTATAGCAATGTTCTGCTGAATATTAAAGGAAGAACGAGCATACCTACATCTGCTGCATTTGGTTTTGCCGCAATACCGGTAATGAAAATTTTCATACCATTGGCGGACAGGGGGCTGAGTTCTTTATCAGAATCTTTATTGAATATTCAGGCCCTTATATTTATTTCAATTATATCTATAGATACCACATTAACAATATCTTCACTGACGAATTTTCAGAATTATGTTGCTTATCTGGATGAAAAATTTCAAAATCATATGACGAATATAGTTGATCAGATTTACAGCAATCAGAATTCCTTTTATAATAAAGCAGTTCAACGTATTGCGGTTTTTAAGCTGCCAGGACGTAAAAACCGGATAGCAAAACAACTTCGTGAAAAGAAGTTTGTTGAACTGATTAAGGATTACTATGAATCCGATGTGGTAAAACAAATGGATGAATATATTCAGCATGGCACGACTACTACACTGAAGCACTGTGAAAATGTCGCATGGATCAGTTATCTGATTAATGAAAAATTGCGCCTTGACGCGGATGAAAAAGAACTGGTAGAAGCGGCAATACTACATGACCTGTATATTTATGACTGGCATGACGGCGATCCTTCCCGTAAGACGCACGGCTTTGATCATCCTGATATTGCATGCAGTAACGCAGTAAAGCATTTTGGCATATCTAAAAAACAACAAGAGGCCATACGCAGTCATATGTGGCCGCTGAATATTACGAAAATACCAAAAAGCAGGGAAGCCCTGATCATATGTTTAGCGGATAAATATTGCGCTCTTATAGAGACAATCCGTTTAAATAAACACTTTGGATTAAGACATTGATAATAGAAAGAAGGAAACAGTATGACGAATGAAAATATCATATTTGCTGTTATATGTTGGCTGTGCTCATTAATATTTGTGGTGATAGCTTTATGGGCGTTTAAAAGAAAAGACCCGATGAACTTTTGGTCAGGAAGCACCGTAAGACCTGAAGATATAACGGATATTCCGGCGTACAACCGAGCAAATGGTCTGATGTGGGCAATTTATGCCTTTTGTATGGTTGTGGCAGGTTTTGTGTCACTTTTCAGCGTTATAACAGGCGGCATTTTACTGGTAATTATATGCGTACCTGGGATTACTGCCCTAATCATTGTATATAATCGAATTTACAACAAGTATAAAAGTACTTCTGTTACTTATAAAACTCATGATTCAAAAACGAAGACTCCAAAAGCAGTTATCATTACAGTGATTTCAATTGCTGTAATGATTTTTATTGCGTTGGGAGCGATGTTTTATTGCGGAGAAAAAGACCCCGATGTAAATATATTTGATGATCATATACAAATAAGTGCTATGTATGGGTTAGACATTGATTTCTCTGAAATCGCAGATATATCTCTTATAGATAAAAGTATGAAAGATATCGGCGTTGGGATGAGGACTAACGGTTATGGCGGTATCGGGGGAACACTAAAAGGAAATTTCAAATCAGATGATATTGGTGAAACTTTACTCTTTGTTCAGTCGAAGTCATCTCCAACTATAAAGATTGAACGGATTGGCAGGAAAGAAGTATATGTAAGTTTTAAAAACAGTGAAAGTACAGAAAAATTATATCACGAACTGATAGAGAAAATTCCTTTAAATGAACCGTGAAAAAAGGATTAAGCTTAAATTAATTACCTTCGAAATGTTATGATAATCTTAGTGATAAATATAGTAAGGAAACCAAGAATCTGTTATTCAAGAGCATTATACAACATAATGGTAAGAAACAATATTAGTAAAATGTGTTAGGTAAATAAATCAATACTGACTTTGTTTTGACCCTGCATTTTTGTGCATGGTTTGCAGGGTATACCGTAATCATCTCCTTTAAAATAATTTGTGAAAGGAGAGAAAGAATGTGGATTGGCTTGATAGATTTAATGCAGCTATAGATTATATTGAGAACAACCTTGATAGTAAAATCGAATATTCTATGGCTGCTCGTGTAGCATGCTGTTCTGAGTATCACTTTACAAGAATGTTTTCATCTTTAACAGGGATTCCCCTTTCAGAGTATATTCGTCGCAGACGCCTAACAAAAGCTGCTTTTGATATTCAAACAAGTAATGAAAAAATCATTAATATTGCATTGAAATATGGTTATGATTCGGCTGACGCTTTTACAAGGGCGTTTAAAAAATGCATGGTGTCACGCCTAATGCTGTCAGAGAGAATAGTGCACAGTTAAAAGCCTTTCCTCGGATCTCCTTTAAAATTGCAATAAAAGGGGATGTTGAAATGGAATATCGTATTAAAAAAATTGATTTTGAACTGCGTTTTGTTGGAAAACGGTATAGTATAAAACTTCTCGTGCCTTTGAAGATATTCCTGCTTTATGGAATAAATCCAATGAAGATGGATTCATGCGAAAATTAATAGATATGGCTTAGGAAAACCCGAAATGCAAACTTGAGAACCTTGTGGGTATTTGTGAGAAAGAGGCGCCTATCATGGATGAGGAATTTGATTACTTCATTGGTGTACGATATGACTCTGAAACATCTAATGGCATGAAGGAACTTATAATTCCACCATGCACTTATGCTGTATTTCCTAATGCTATTGATGCTTGGAAAAGACAATATTCAGAATGGCTTCCTGTATCAGGCTATGAACTTGCAAATCAGCCTTGTATTGAGCATTATTTAAGACCAGAGAGTAAAATCAAACATGAGTTGTGGGTACCAATCATTGAAAGGTAGATTACAATTATTACGATAAGTGAATTGTTCCAGTCTGATTCCATCCCTTCTAATATATAGTGAATATCTTTAATATGGCTATTTTTTGCAATTAGTTCTGCGAATTATCTTGAATAATGTCGAAAAATATCGTAAAATTTAAATGTAGTATTTTACAAGTTACAAATCAAAATAAAATAGGTATATTGCGACAAAGGCAAACTTAGCGAAAGCTAAGGACGCAAAGCTATGGGCCTTCCAGATGCTGCTGATGGCTGCCAGGCTGCCGTAATTCTATTTTTTGTCGCCAAGTGCGACTTTTTTTTATTTCTTTTTATTATTTTAAAACAAGGACCGCAAGTTAATTGCAAAACCAGTTAAAGTTGTTAAAATCGATTTATGCATGACGTTTAGTAAGCGTCCGGCAAAATAAAAAATAAGGGGGACATAATTTGAAACTTAGAACACGATTATTATTAATTCTCTTAGCTATCAGTTTAATTCCAATAACTATTTTTTCGCTTACATCAATATCATTTTTTTATTTAAATTCCCAGGAAAATACATATCAATTAAACCATAATAAATTAGAAATTGCAAAAGCTGAAATTAGCGGGACACTTGACAAGCATTTCACCACATTGCAAACCATCGCCAAACAATCAGCTGTTCGCAATTTTGATTTAGAGAAAGTGAAAAGCATTCTGGTAGACGCAGCTAAGGTCAATCCAGACCTTATGTTTACCCTTGATAATGCAGAAGGGGAACAGCTCGTTAAAAGCAATGATGAAGGCTTAGTCAATGTTGCTCAACGTGAGTTTTTTAAGCAAGCCATGAGTGGAAATGAAGCCTATGTATCCGATGTTATCGTAACTCTAACTACCAATGAATTAATTGTGGTTATTGCTACTCCGGTTCGTGATATGAATAACAATATTATCGGTGTTCTGCAAGCAAACGTTTATTTAGATCAGCTCAGTAAGTTCGTCACAGAGCTTTCAGAGGGTGGTTCGAATGTATATATTTTATCCAGACAAGGGACTGTATTGGCTCATCCTGATATCGAATATGTACAAAATCAAGAAGATTTCAGCGCTTTAGAATTTGTGCAGTCAGGCCTTACCGGAGAAAATACAACTTAGAAAACTGCAAATATACAGGGAGAAAAAGTCATTGTCAGCCACTATTTAGATGAGTTGTCCGGATGGTTAATTGTTGTAGAAACACCTATTTCGATTGCGATGTCTTCCGCTCATGTCCTCATGAACGTATCTATCATTATGTTTATTGCTACTATTATTATTGTAGTATTAATGGGGATTTACTTTTCAAGGCGATTTACAAAGCCCCTGGTTGACTTATCTTTCTCAATTGAAACAATTGCTGGAGGAGATTTGAGAGACTTTGATATTAAAATCAAGTCAAAGGATGAAATAGGTCAACTTTATCGTAATCTTAAGACAATGACTGAAAATCTAAGGGGGCTTGTAAGCAATATTCAAACAGTTGCCTCGACATTAGCGTCTCATTCTATGCAATTATATTCTGTAACCGCAGAATCCACCCAGAGCTTAACCCAAGTTGTTGCAACTATTAACGAAATGGCTCAGGGCAATAGCGATCAGGCAATAATGGTTCAAGGTTCAACAGAAGCTATTACCAAGGTTAGCGACATTGTTTCACAAGCTACAGCAAAAACAGAAGTTACAGCAGATAAGGCAAAGGATTCATTAGAGCTTGCTAAAGAAGGGCAAAAGGCTCTTGAACAACAAAGTCAGAAGGTAGAAGAAAACAACAGGTACACAAAAGCTGTGGGTGAATCAATACAGCATTTGGCAACAATGACTGATGAGATTCGCAATATAATTGGTGTAATTAACAGTATTGCTGAACAAACTAATCTCCTTGCTCTAAATGCTTCTATAGAAGCAGCCCACGCAGGTGATGCCGGAAAAGGATTTGCCGTTGTTGCCGAAGAAATTCGTAAACTAGCTGAGCAATCCAGAAGTTCTACTAAAAAAATCGAAGATATTGTTAATAACATCAATGTAAGAGTAAATGAAACCGTTAATAATATGAACCAAGTTAAAGAAAGTATTCGTGTTATGGATTCATCAGCGTTAAATACTAAGGAAAGTTTCGATAAGATTTTCGCTTCTATTACCGAGCTTGCGAAAATATCTTCAGAGGTTTCTGCAGCTTTAGATGAGATAAACAATCAGACCAAGGAAATAACTAATCAAGCCACGAATATTTCCTCTGTAGTAGAAGAAACAGCAGCGGGCATGCAGGAAATCTCAGCTGCTTCAGAAGAACAGTTGGCTTCAATTGAAACAATTTCGCAATCTTCTGGACAGTTAGAAAATATGGCTCAGGAACTGCTTGCTCAAGTTAAGATGTTTAAAGTTAATGACCATTAAAGTAAGCTATAGGATAAACAAGCTGAGACAAAGTCAGGACGCAAGGAAACATTCATTTGTATACTCTTTTAAGGGATATGTTGTTTCGACATCTGCTGATTATTCCATTATTATATGGGATAAAAGCAGAGGCTCAATATTGCATCAGATTAAAGATACCGGATGTTCTTTGAAACGTCAGGTTATGACCGGTAAATATATTGTTTGTGTGGCTGAAAATAAAATCTGAAATAATTATAATTGGAACCTGATTGTTAATCTTAAGCATTTAAAGCCTTAATTTATGATGATGATTATATTTATCTTGCTGATAGAAAAGTATCCATGTTGCATTGTTTACTATCGATGATGCTATCAGGGATGTCCGAATCATTATGAACAATGAAATTTGAAAAAAGGCTCAATCAGAATTTTACTGATTGAGCCTTTAAAATTTGCTACTTAATGGATATCTTAATTTTAATTTCTTGCAATAACAACTAATATTTTGCTGCAATCATCTCAACGATATCACCAAGGTTTTCAGCGATAAATCTGATAGGTGTGAATTTTCTGTTATTATCTATAAAGGCAAGGCTGCCTTATTTCACTTTATTGCCGTTTACATAGGCTATACCTGAGCCGAGAAGGATAAGGACTGTTACATCTTCTCTTTTTTCTTACTTATCATAGAATTTGACCAATAGGAATTATGTATCACATTTTCTGAGTGGAAGCATGATTTTCAGAGTAAATAAACCATCCTCAGCGCTGAAAATTGCCTGACCGCCGTGGGCATCGGCGATGGCTGAGATGCTGTGCGTTCCATAACCATGTCCCTCAAGAGAGGCCTGGGGAATTCCATTTTTCATTGCAACTGTGCCTGTATAAGGGTTTTCTATCAATATCAGAAGATTAGATTTGTGAACCATAGCCTTGACAGATATATTCCTACACTCCGGTTCAAGACATGAAGCAGCAGAGATGGCGTTTTCAAGACCGTTTGAGAGCAGGGAGCAAAGTTCAGTGTCACTTAAAGGTATTGAACCTGGCAGCTTTGCATCCACCGTCATCTTAACTCCTGTCTGCTTTGATTTAATAGAAAAGGTTGACAAAATTATATTGACCGTTTCATTTTCGCAAAAGCGGATTGGGGTAATTGCATCCACGTCGGATTGAACAGTATTCAGATAGCTTTTAATCTTTTTAATATTGCCTTCAGAAGCCATGCTCTGTAAAATTGCAAAATGATGACGCATGTCGTGTCGATAAGCTGCAGCAATTTTCTGCATTTGCTGCAGGGACACCAGTTCTGAGTGGGCGCCATTTAGCTGAACTGCCAATATATCACGCTCTTTCTGGGTATGTATCTGTTTTTGCATTTCCACGTAGTAAATGACGATAAATACGAAATAAACAATTGAAAAAACAGTTGGCACGAGCTGAACTGCTTCATTTATGCCTCGGTAAAGTAAATCAGTACAGATTGTGGTAATATAATCAAATAAATAATAAAACATTGGAACTGCTCCAAGCAGGATGCAGGTTTTAGGAGATTTTTCCAATAACTGTCGAAGCGTGTCAGCAACATATTTTTTTAAAAGATAATATGCCAAAAGCACAGCTGCGATACAACAAGTATGCTCAGCAAACCTGCTGCCGAAAACTGCGCCTCCAATACTGCCTATCCACTTGGGTACCTGACAGCAAAGGTAAGCGGATAGCACGCTTACGATTGAAATCAAACAGGGGCGTCTTATATAAATAATGAGAAATAAAGTTATAGGCAGATGGATAATAAATGGATATATTTTTGAAGTCAAATCTATACCAAAAAGCCACCAGCAGGAGAACTATACAAAAAGCAGGATTATGCAGAAGCAGCCAACAGCAAGATTGTTCTTTCGGGAATACTCTACACCCGCGAAACAGACTGTAAGTGCCGTTCCAAAGAGCAGAGAAAAACCAAATCGTATGAGTCCAATATAAGTTGTTATCATTTAACACCACCTATCCTGTCCTGTGCCAGTCATTTCGCCTTATAGTACATAAACTGTGTATAAGAGTCCGCACATAAGGATAGGCTGATCTGGACACTGGCACATATCGCCCTGACGCGATGACAAGCCCTTTATGAAAAGTTACATAGGAGATTTCGCTATCAAATAACGTTGATACCGTTATTAAGATTTCAGAAGTGAAACAATCTGGAGAAGTTACCGGCTATCATTATAACAGGCATAATTTTCAGCAGTTCCACTTCCTATCTTTTTGCTTATATAACTATTCTATTATAATTTAGAACCATATTCAACCATTTCAATTACCATTCAGGTAAAATAAACTACCATTCAGCCCAAAAACGTTTTTTTAAAGATTTTTATGATATACTTAATCGAAATATGTCGAAAGAAAGGTGTAACATCGTATGTCTATCTTTATAGCTTACTTTATTGCGGGTATCTGTGCAGCAGGATTTGTTACTATATGGTTTTGGAATGTATATACCGAACTTTCAGCAAAGCGAAACTGCCTTAATGATCTTGATGAGCAGCTGTGCCTGTTCGAGAGGTTATATGCACAGGCAAGAAGTGACTCAGATATGCACTCTGTCACTGAAATGTTGGAAACTAGCAAGATGCTATACCGGGAAGCATCTAAAAACTATAACCAAATTTTGAACAAGCCAATGAATCGCGTTCCGGCTCTGTTAATGGGGTTTCGGCAAGCAAAGGAAGAAGGTGTATAGTTTATATTTGTGAGAAATTTTTAGATTTAATTCATATGAGAAGTTAATAGATTTAAATTCATACTTAATAAGGGGGAGATAAGGGATATGAAAAAACGAACGATCAGTATTTTATTGATGGTATGTATGCTGCTCGCCATCCTGCCGGTGAAAACTTCGGCTGCCCGTGGCGATATCTTTACCGTAGAAATCACTGTGGGCGGCAAAGAAGTTGAATGCACCTTTAAGGTGCTGTTCGAGCCTTCTGGCAGCAAGCACGGCTCAGTGCAGATTGGCGATGGCAGTGCTGCAGCAATTCCTACAGATACTGCAGGTGTGTTTGAAATTCCCGCTCAGGTGGAACGGGAAAAAGATGGACAAGTATTAATATATGATGTCACTGATATAGGAAACTCTGCATTCAAAAATTGCAGCGGATTAACTGGCAATTTGATTATTCCATCTGAAGTTACTTATATTAGTAGTTCTGCATTCAAAAATTGCAGCGGATTAACCGGTAATTTGATCATCCCTGATTCTGTTACTAATATAGGAGATGATGCTTTTTTTGGTTGCAGCGGATTTGATGGGACTTTAACTATAGGATCTAAAGTTAAGACTATAGGGTATTCTGCATTCTCTGGTTGCAGCGGATTAACCGGCAATTTGATCATCCCTGATTTGGTTACCACGATTTATGAATCAGCTTTTTCTGGTTGCAGTGGATTTGACGGTTACTTGAGCATAAGAGGTAACGTTCAGACTATTGCATACGGTACATTCCAAGATTGCAGCAAATTAAAAGGTGATCTTATCATACCTGACTCAGTTACAATCATTAACAATTATGCTTTTTCTGGTTGCAGCGGATTTGATGGTTCCCTGAGCATAGGACGTAACGTTAACACTATTGCAATCTATGCATTCAATGGATGCAGTAGTTTAACTGGTGATTTAACCATACCAGACTCAGTTACTAAGATAGGAAATTTTGCTTTTAGGAATTGCCGTGGATTTAACGGCAATTTAACTATAGGAGATAAAGTTGAGACTATAGGGGAATGTGCATTTAATGATTGCAGCGGATTTGAGGGCAGATTAAAATTAGGAGCCAATGTTAAGACTATTGGGAATTATGCATTCTCTGGTTGCAGCAAATTAAGCGGTGAATTGACCATACCAGACTCAGTAACTAGCATAGGGGTTTCTGCATTCTCAGGTTGCCGCGGATTTGACGGCACTTTAACTATAGGAGATAAAGTTGAGACTATAGGGGAATATGCATTCTATAATTGCCGCGGATTTACCGGTTCTTTGAGCATAGGAGCCAATGTTAAGACGATAGGGAATTCTGCTTTTAGGGGTTGCAGCGGATTTGACGGCACTTTAACTATAGGAGATAAAGTTGAGACTATAGGGGCATCAGCATTCAATGGTTGCAGTAGTTTAACTGGTGAATTGACCATACCAGACTCAGTAACTAGCATAGGGGCTTCTGCATTCTCAGGTTGCAGCGGATTTGACGGCACTTTAACTATAGGAGATAAAGTTGAGACTATAG
>ENA-UPSA01001724-UPSA01001724.1-bioreactor-metagenome-genome-assembly--contig:-NODE-1724-length-18956-cov-5.962965_pt1 | contig 18956 bp, 16 predicted proteins | sample MGYA00238183_ERZ773288 | MGnify/ENA primary metagenome ERZ773288 (study PRJEB29028, sample SAMN07631243) | bioreactor metagenome | isolation source: Switchgrass digestor | place: USA: Dartmouth... | reverse complement strand
CTCAGTCGGTAGAGCAGCTGATTCGTAATCAGCAGGTCGTGTGTTCGAGTCACATCAGTAGCTCTGGCAGATCCCCCCAGCCTTTACGGGTTGCGGGGGTTTTTTCATCGAAAGCGCCCGCCCGCCGAGCGCTTTTTTCGTACACCCTCCGACGACATTTTTCGAGGCGGCGGAAGGCGGCGGCAAAGGCGGGCGTGAGTATCCGCGAAAGGGCGGGCCGGCAGCGCCGCAATTTAGCAATTTAAATCGACAGCGTCGGCGTATATGCGCCCGAGCGGCCTGAAAGCGGCGAAAGCCGGGGGCGGAAAAAGCTTTCGGCCGCGCTCAAGCAAAGCACCAATAAAGCGGCGGGGTAAAGTTGGGGCCGGCGCTTTATGTGCCATACACGCGACTTTAAGCAGCCAAATGAAATAGGGGGAGAATTTAGTGCAAATCAAGAATCCTTACCTTCAATCGGTTTACGAGACCGTCGTAAACCGCAATCCCGGCGAGAAGGAATTCCATCAAGCCGTGGGGGAAGTGCTCGAGTCCTTCGAGCCCGTCGTCGAGAAACGCCCGGATATCGTTGGGGCGGGCGTTATCGAGCGGCTTGTCGAGCCCGAGCGGTTCATCCAGTTCCGCGTGGCCTGGGTGGACGATGCCGGCCGCGTTCAGGTCAACCGCGGCTACCGCGTCCAGTTTAACTCGGCCATCGGCCCGTACAAGGGCGGCATCCGTTTCCACCCGACGGTCAACGCCTCCGTCATCAAGTTCCTCGGGTTTGAACAGATATTCAAAAACGCCCTCACCGGACTGCCCATGGGCGGCGGCAAGGGCGGCGCCGACTTTGACCCGAAAGGCAAGAGCGAGGGCGAGATCATGCGCTTCTGCCAGGCCTACATGACGGAGCTTTACCGCCACATCGGCGCCGACACGGACGTGCCCGCCGGCGACATCGGCGTGGGCGCCCGCGAAATCGGCTATATGTTCGGCCAGTACAAGCGCATCGCCAACGAGTTTACCGGCGTGCTCACCGGAAAGGGCATCAGCTACGGCGGTTCCCTCGCCCGCACGGAAGCGACAGGCTTCGGCCTGTGCTACTTCACGCAGGAGATGCTCGCGTCGATGAAGAACGACTCGTTCATCGACAAGACCGTCATCATCTCCGGCTCCGGCAACGTCGCCCTGTACGCCTGCAAGAAGGCGACGGAGCTCGGCGGGCGCGTCGTGGCGATGAGCGACTCGACCGGCTGCATCTACGACAAGAACGGCATCAACTTCGAGGTGATGCGCCAGGTCAAGGAAGTCGAGCGCGCCCGCATCAGCGAGTACGCAAAGCGCGTGCCCGGGGCGGAATACGTGCCCAACTCCCGCGCCGTGTGGGAGTACAAGTGCGACATCGCGCTGCCCTGCGCCACGCAGAACGAAATCGACGCGGAGATTGCCACGACGCTCGTCAAAAACGGCGTCATGGCCGTCTGCGAAGGCGCGAATATGCCCTGCACCATCGAGGCCGTTGAAATCTTCCAGAAAAACGGCGTGCTGTTCGGCCCCGCGAAGGCGGCCAACGCCGGCGGCGTCGCCACGAGCGGCCTTGAGATGACGCAAAACTCCATGCGCATGTTCTGGTCCTTCGGCGAAGTGGACACGAAGCTCAAGGACATTATGGTGAACATCTACCACACCGTCGAAAACGCCGCGAAGGAGTACGGCAGGGAGGGCAACCTCGTCGCCGGCGCGAACATCGCCGCCTTCCTCAAGGTCGCCGACGCGATGAAGTGGCAGGGCGTGTATTAATCGATACATTATAATAAATTATAATAATAAGGTACATAAACCGGCCGGGCTGTAGCTCCGGCCGGTTTTTTTGCCCTTTCCGGATAAATGCGCCGCGATATGCAAAACTAACCTGTGTAAAAGCGCATCAAACCATATCCGAAAGGGGCTTTCCGCTTCCATGAAAATGAAAAGATGCCGAAGCTGCTCGGAAGAGATTCCGTCGAGCGCGAGAGTCTGCCCGTTCTGCGGCGCGCGCGCAGCCCGGCCGGTTTATAAGCGATGGTGGTTCTGGCTGCTTGTCATCCTCATCGCCGTTATCCTCATCGTCGCGTTCGGGGGAGACGACGGTTCGCCGCCCGTTATCACAAACCCCGGGGAAGAGCTCGTGGAGACGCTGTCGCCCGCGCCCAGCCCTGATGCGACTCCAAACGCGTCGCCCGCAGGCGGCGGGACGCTGACGGCGGCGGGGCAGACCGCCAGGACGAAGAGCTTTACCCTGACGCTCGAGGCCGTCAGCAAGCCGGAAGGCGGGGAGTTTAACAAGCCCGCCGCGGGGAAGGAGTTTGTGGAGCTCGTGCTGGTCATCGAGAACACCTCGGATAAAGAGATGACCGTCAGCTCCATGCTTATGTTCGACGCGTATCAGGATGGCTTTGCCGTCTCCGAGTCGCTCTCGGCGCAGATGGCCAGCGACATCCCGACGATGGACGGCACGGTCGCGCCCGGGAAGAAGCTGCGCGGCAAGCTCGCCTACGAGTTGCCGGTCGACTGGCAGGAGCTTGAAATCGACGTCGACCTCACGGCCCTGAGCCTCAGCCGGGAAGGGGAGCTTAAAATCATCATCCAAAACCAGTAGCAGCCGTCTCTCAATACCAGTAGAAAAAGCAGCCATCTCCTGATGGCTGCTTTTTCTAGCACCTGAACGTGTACTCGCCGATGATGCGGGCCAGGTGCGCCACGTCGGCGCGGGCGGCAAACTCGAACCTGACCTTCCCGAGCCCGGCAAACCACAGGTCCAGCTCGCTGTCCAAGTCGAGCACGCCCGCCGTCTCGATGGAAAAGACCTGGATTTTGCTGTACGGCAGGGAGGTGATGTCCTTTTTCTTGCCGGTGATGCCCTGCACGTTGATGGAGATGATGCGCTTGTTCGTGAAGACGACGCCGTCGCGTATCCCCTTGAACGTCGCGACGATTTCTTCGCCCTCCACGAGCATGGGCTCAAGCAGGTCGGAAAACGCGGAAAAATCGGCCGGCCTGAGCTTGACGAACGCGGCGTTTTGGAAATCGATCATACCGTTCTCCTTTAAAATAAACTGGCTGTTCCATTATACCATTATGCCCGGTTGCGCGCGCAGGAGAACATAAGCGGCGCTTTTCCGGCGCACCGCCGCCTGAAGACGGGATTTGCCTGCCGCTACCGCAGGTGCGGGAAGAGATGGTTGTGGATAAGCCGCGCGAGGAGCAGCGCGGGGCAGCTGAGCATGAGCCACAGCGCCGAATAGGGCAGGCAGATCTGCCCGAGGAGATGGTAGCGCAATCCGGAATAATCCCACACGTTCCAGCGCAGGGCGAGATTGACGACGCACCCGACGAGAAATTCCACGGCGGTAATCATCAGCGCCGAGAGCGCGCACTGGAGCGGGAGGGGAAGCGCCGTGCGCGTCGACAGGGCGTAGATAAATGAAAAGCACAGCCCGCCGGCTAAAAACATCGTCCAGTGGCTGCGCCCCCGCCAGAGGAGCTCCAGCCCGACGTAGCCCCATCCGCCGAATAAAAACGCAAAGACAAATTCCTGTACCATGCCTTTAGTATGGGGCGGCGCGGGCTGAAAATATAATAGGCCGCGCTGGAAAATCACGCTCTGCCGCAAAAACCCCGAAAAGCCCTTGAGCTTTTCGGGGTTTTTCTTGCCTTTCGGATGGTTTTCTTTTGCCTTATTGGTTTACTCCACTGTGAGCGGGCGGGCCTTGAGCCGGTGAGACGGCCTCGGGCCGTCTGCCCCGCCGGCGCCGCCTGATGCCCCGGCACCGGCTTTTTCAAGCGCGAAAATCGAAACGAGCTCGTCGACCACCAGCTGGATGTGCGGCTTGTCGGGGGCGTTTAGGTAGACGAGGTTGACGGGGGCGCTGTGCGGGAAGGGAATGGAGGCGTACAGCTTGTCCGCGATGACGTTGTCCCACTCGGTGACGAGAAGGACGCCTTTCCCGCAGGCCATGTTGAACACGGCGCTTTCATAGCGGCTGAAGTTCCTGACTTCCGTGATGTAGCCGTAATCGCGGCAGATTTTTTTCACGAGCTTGGCGAATATCTTTTCGATGTCCACGTCGAAGATGAGCAGGTCGGCGCCGTTTAAGTCGGACAGCGCGCGGACGGAATCAAAATACGCTTTGGAGTAGACAATCTTGCAGGCGATATCGGTCAGGCGCTGGACGGAAAACCCGTACTGCAACGGCCTGTACAGCTCGAACGTCATGATGATGTCCAGTTTCCCGGACTGGAGCCGGCCGAAAAGGTCCGGGAGCCTGTAGCCTTCAATTTCAAGACGGATGGAGGGGTATTTTCCGGCGAAGTGCTCAATGGTCTTCCTGTAAAACTTGCCCGGATCCCACACGTCGGAGCACCCGATGCGGACCGTCGTGTCGGTCGCGCTCACAAGCTTATTTATCTCGGAGATGACGCCTATGTACTCCTGTTTGACACGCGAGAAAAAGTCGTACAGCTTCTCGCCCGCGACGGTCAGGCGCAGCTCGCGGCCCCGGCGGTCAAAGAGCGGGAAGCCGAGCTCTTCCTCGAGGCTCGCAATGCTTTTGCTGACGGCGGGCTGCGAGACAAAGAGAACGTTCGCCGCCTTCGCGAAGCTCTGCTCGTTTACGACCGTCAAAAAGCAGTTGATTTGCCCAAGCGTCATGCCTTATCCCCCCATAACCAAAACTTTATGAAAAATATTACCATATTTAGATTGGATTATCAAGCTTTTCCAATATATAATGCTCAATAAGAGATACTCTCGAAACGGCCGATTTGGTCATATCGACGGAAATATGGGGCGCGCCGCCCGACCATTATCGAATGAAAAGAGGAGCAGTGATTGTAATGGAAGGCAAATACGTACTCGAAGTGTGCAACCCCCGCGCCGTCCGGGACGTGACGATTCAGGGCCTGACAGCGCCGCGCCTGCCGACCCTCGAGGGGAAGAGGATCGCCATTATCGGCGCCCTGCCTGAAAGCATCGCCTTCAACCGCGCGCTTGAGAAAGTCCTTCAGAAGCGATATCCCACCGCGACGGTGATTTACCGTCAGACGAGCATGGACATTGAGAAGAACATTGAGTACTTAAGGGACTTTGACGCGTTTATCGAGGGCGTCCGCCTTTCCGGCGGCTGGCCGACGGAGCCGCCCGTCGAGTACGAAAAAGCCGGCATCCCCGGCGTCCACCTGAGCATTGAGACGATGTACCCGAACGGGAAATACAGCATGTGGGCCCACGGCCTGCCCACGCTGCGCATCGTCCCCATCCCCGCGCTTATATGGATTAACGCCGGAAACAGGCCTGATCCCGAAGCCTACATGCACATCGCCGAGTACATGGCGGACGATATCGTCCGGGCCCTCACCGAGCCGCTCACGGAAGAAGAGAAGAACCCGCCACCATGCGAGTACGATTTCGGCAACCTCTTCTTTGAGGGCAAGGATTACGACGAGGCCTACAGGAAGTGCCAGGCGTACTTTGTCGAGCACAACCTGACCGACGGCCTTCCCATTGTGCCGCCCACGCCCGAGGCCGTGGAGGCGATGCTCGCCGGCACAAGCCGCGACCGCAACGAGGTTATACATGGCGTCATGCAGCCCGGGCACGGCATCGTCACCATCGAGAAGATTGCCATCAACGCCGTCATGGCGGGCGCCAGACCCGAGTACCTGCCCGTCATCATCACGGCGGTGGAGTGCCTCTGCGACCCCGGTTTCATGGCGTGGCACGTCCTGGCCGCCATCAACAGCAGCCAGCTTCTCATTTACGTCGGCGGCCCCATCGCGAAGGAAATCGGCATGAGCGGCCGCGGCGCGTTCCTCGGCCCCGGCAATCCCGCCAACAACGCCATCGGGCGCGCCGTGAGCCTGTGCGCGCTCAACCTCGGCTGGGTTGAGTACGAGACGCACGGCGGCATGTGCGGCCAGCCCTCGAGATTTTGCAACCTCGTCTTCTGCGAAAACGAGGACTTAAGCCCGTGGGAGACGTACTCCGTGTCGCGCGGCTTTGGCCCCGAGGACAGCGTGGTCATGGTCGAGGAAGTGTTCCATGTAGACGGCTCCTTCCAGATGGGCCCCATGGCGATGCCTTCGGGCCTGTGGACGAAAGGCTTTGAGGAGGACCTGAAGACCCTCGCCGAAAAAGCCGCGTCCGAGAGGCCGCCCATTATGACCGCCGTCAAGGGCCCCGACAGCATCCACGCCACCGCCAATTTCGTCGGCGGGCAGGACATCCTCGCGCTGCTCAACAACAGGACGTACGCGATTATCCTGCACCCCGGCCAGGCCCATCAGCTCCATGAAAGAGGCTTTACCCGCGAGTCCCTCGCCCGGTACATCGCCGACTACAAGGCCGTCCCGTGGGAGGCCTTTGACGAGAACGTCCAGAAGGAACTGCTGGAGATCGCCAAGACCGGCAAGATACCGGGCCTGACCGTCGACAACTGCAAGCCCGGCGGGAAAATCCCCGCGTTCAACGCCAAGCGCATTGCCATCTTCGTCGCCGGCCACATGTCCGGCCAGACGGTCGGCCTGATGTGCCTGGGCAGCTACGGGAAGTTTACGAAGGTCGAAGGCTACGACCCCTGCGACCCGCCTTACAACTTAAAGAAAATCACCGGCGCCACGCTGACAAAAGCGGGCAGGTAAACGCGCCGCCGGCGCCGGACAGGAATCCGATACATAAAAAATCGTGCGGCGGCGCCGCCCGCCGCGGGGGATGCGAGCTTTTCGTCCGCCGCCGCACGGTATCCTCCTCGCGCCGCGACTTAACAGAATGAAAGAGGTGTTCATTGTGCCGGATATGATGAACCTGCAGCCACTCAAGGCCGTACCCATGGGCGAAAACACTTACGTCATTGAGGACAATATGGTCCGCTGCTTCCTGTTTGTCGGTACGAAGCACGCCCTGCTCGTCGATGCGGGGTTCGGCGGCGAAGGCAGGAGCCTTATGGAGCTTGTCAGGACGCTCACAGATAAGTCCGTCGAGCTTGTCATCACCCACGCCGACCCGGACCACATCGGCTTTGCCGGGGAATTTGACACCGTGTATATGCACGAGAGCGAAATCGCGCGGTATACCGCGATGGAAGGGCGAAACGATGAGAGCGTCGTCCCGTTGGCGGCGGACTGCGCCATTGATATCGGCGGGCGGTACTTTGAGGTGCTGCACGTGCCCGGCCACACGCCCGGGAGCATCGCCCTGCTCGACTGCGAGGGGCGCATTCTCATAGCGGGCGACTCGGTGTCCGGCATGCCGGTGTTCATGTTCGGGGAAGGGCGCGACATCCACGCCTTTATGGAGAGCATGAAAATGCTCTCCGGCATGAAGGAGGCGTTTGACGCCATCTACCCGAGCCACGGGCCGATCCCGCTGCCGCCGGAGCAGATAGACAAGCAGATTGAGGCCGCGGAAATGTACCTTGCCGGCAAGCTCATGCCGCAGGAGCCCCCGTTCCCGATGCCGGCCAAGATGTATGTCCACGGCGGCGCCGGGTTCTACATATAACGCGAATGTGTTCGACTCCCTCCGAACAGCGGGCTCGTCGGCTACCGGGTGCGCCCAAGGCGCGCCCGGCCTGAAGCTCATAAATAGAGCTCACACCCCTCAAGCCCGTTCTTTTGCGACATCTCCTGCCCGCGGACATTGGTTTGGGCGCGGGCAGATCCAGGATTCCTCCTCCGATATTGCGGGCACAAGGCCGCAATAAAACAGGCCGTTTTGGCAAATCCCTTGAGGCCGGGGACCGGGAATGCCGCAGGCATTCCCGGTTCTTAAGGCCCGCGCAGTCTATCCGAGGTTTTCGAAAGGAGAAAGAGATGAGTAACGAGCTTAAAGGCGTTGTCTTCAATATCGTGCACGGCTCGTTCGTGGACGGCTACGGCATCCGGACGACGGTTTTCCTGAAAGGGTGCCCTCTCCGGTGCAAATGGTGCTGCAATCCGGAAGGGCAGAAATTCGAGCCGGAGCTGAAATACACGAAGGCCCTCTGCACCGCCTGCATGAAATGCGTCCCCGCCTGCCCCGAAGGCGCGCTGTATGCGGACGAGGCAGACCCCGATGGGAAAATCGCCGTCGACAGGGCAAAGTGCGTAAACTGCATGAAATGCGTCGAGGCCTGCCCTTACGGCGCGCTGGAGCAGTTCGGGCGGTACTACACAGTCGACGAGCTGTTTGACATCGTCCGCCGCGATATGCGCTACTACAAATCCTCGGGCGGCGGCGTCACACTCGGCGGCGGGGAGGCGACGGCGCAGGCGGATTTCGCCCTCGCCTTCATTAGAAAATGCAAGGAGCACCTTATCCACACGGCCGTCGACACGTGCGGGTACACCGTGAGCGAAAAAGCATTCCAGGTGCTGAGTGAAGCGGATCTGCTGCTGTATGACCTGAAAGGAATGGACCCGGAGCGCCACGCCAGAAACACCGGCAAGTCCAACGAGCTGATTTTGTCAAACCTCAAGCGGCTCGACGCGATGGGCATCCCCTCCATCATCCGGCTTCCGCTGATACCCGGGTACACGGACTCGGGCGACGAGATCGAGAAAACAGCCCAGTTCCTTTCTACACTTCGGAATTTAGACCGCGTGGACCTGATGAACTACCACGAATATGGCAAGCCGAAGTATGAACAGATCGGCCTGAACTACACGCTCAACCTCACTCCGCTGACCGACGAGCGGCTAGCGGAGATCACAGGGATTTTCAATAAGTACGCGATAAAGACACAAATCGGCGGATAATCGCGGCACCATATAACTCCAGACAATTTGAGGGGAGAAAACTCTATGAGAATGCGTCAGATCGGAAAGACCGGTATTTCCGTTTCCGAGATTTGCCTTGGCACTGGCTCTTTCGGCGGGCTGGGCATGTACAGGATGAGCGGCAGCATCCAGCAGGACGAGGCGAATGAGATCGTCGGGCTGGCGCTCGACTCCGGCATCAACTTTTTCGATACGGCCGAAATCTACTCCGACGGGCTTGCCGAGGAAATTCTCGGCAAGGCGCTCGGGGCGAGAAGGAAGGAGGCCGTCATCGTCACGAAGGTGGCGCCAAAGCGCGCGGGCGAAACGTCCAGGGGCGGCCTTACATACGAGCACGTGATGAACGTCTGCCACGCCAGTCTCAAACGGCTGGGCACGGACTACATCGACATCTTCGAGCTGCATATCTTCGACCCCATTGTACCCCTTGAGGAGACGCTCAAAGCGCTCGACGACCTCGTCCGGCAGGGGAAGGTTCGCTGCGTCGGCTGCTCGAACTTCAGCGGCTGGCAGCTGATGAAGGCGCTGAGCGTGTCCGACGCGAATGGCTTTGCGCGGTTTACCACCCTCGAGGCGAAGTACTCCCTCGTCCTGCGCGACGTGGAAAACGAGCTTGTGCCGGCCTGCCTCGACCAGGGGATTTCCATCCTCGCCTACAGCCCGCTGCACGGGGGCTTTTTGAGCGGCAAATACGACAGGGATAAGCCGTGGCCGAAGGGGACGCGCTTCCCCTCGAAGGACGCAACGGGCCCGTGGTCCGTGGATTACGAGCGGCTTTACCGGATTGTCGACGAGCTGAAGAAGATTGCGCACGCGCGCGGCGTATCCGTCTCGGACGTGGCTCTCAACTACCTGCTGCAAAAGCCGGCCGTCACGTCGCTCATCATCGGCGTCCGCAACGCCGGGCAGCTCAAGGCCAACCTCACGGCCAGCGGCTGGGACCTGACCGCCGAGGAAGTGGCCGCGCTCGACGAGATCAGCCGGCCCGCCGGGCTCTACCCGTACGAGGATCAGAAGTCTGGGTTTATCGTCAGCAACGCTTAAGGTTTCCCGCAGGGTGCGGGCTTTGACGAAACAAAGCGGCGCCGCCCGTCCGGCGGGCGGCAGGCGGCGCCGGGCTGCAGAACTATAAATTAAAAGAGGAGGAGAGACGCAATGAAGGTCTATAGTCCCTGGGCTGAAGTCGACAACAGCGGCGCCATCGCGCTCAATCCGCGCCTTGACACGCTGGAGGGGAAGACCATCGGGTTGTTCGCGCACTTCAAGGCCCACTCGCCGATCATGCTGCAGGTGGTCGCCGACCTGCTGAAAGAGCGCTTTCCCACAGCCCGGTTCAAGAGCATCCAGCTTAAAATCGACACCGCCGAGGCGTGCAAGCTCCCGGAGTTTGACGCCGAGCTCAAGGAATGGCTGAAGGATGTCGACGGCGTCATCGCCGCCTACGGCGACATGGGCTCGTGCTGCATGTTCCACGCGTACAACACCGCGTACATCGAGCGGCTGGGCAAGCCGACCGTCATGATCTGCCACGAGGAGCTCCTCGCCGCCGGCAAGAAGGGGGCCTCCGTCCGCCAGTGCCCGCACCTGCGCTTCGTCACCACCACGCTGCCGGACATGAGCTGGTTCCCCGAAATTGACGACCGGGTCATCAACGGCATGATGCGCCCCGCCTTCGCCGCCATTTTGGACGAGATTATCGACGGCCTGACAAAGCCGCTCACCGAGGAGGAGAAGACGCCGGTCATCCGGAGCAACGACGAGGCGATGCCCTTTGAGGTCGACACCCTCGACGGCATCAGCGACCTGTTCTACAAGCGCGGCTGGACGACGGGCCAGCCCATCATCGCCCCCACGGAAGAGGCCGTGGAGAACATGCTGCGCGGCACGGACCTGCCGCGGGATTACGTCGTCGGCTACATCCCGCCCATGAACGGCAAGTGTACCGTTGAGAAAATCGCCGTCAACGCCGTCATGGCCGGGTGCCTGCCGACGTACATGCCCGTCCTCATTGCGGCGGTCAAGGCCACGCTGGACCCGAAAATCCGCCTTGAGGGCTGGACGTGCTCGCGGGCGAGCTGGTTCCCACTGATTACCGTCAGCGGCAAGGTGGCAAAGCAGATCGGCGTCGCGTCCGCCCTCAACGCGTGGACGAAAGCCTCCTCCACCATCGCCAGGGCCTACTCCTACATCATCATGAACGTCTCCGGCGTGCGCTTCGGCATCGAGGACCTGTGCGAGCCCGGCCACGAAAGCCGCCAGGGCGTGTGCATCGCGGAAAACGCCGACCTGAGCCCCTGGAAGCCGCTGCACGTGCGCTGGGGCATCAGCGAGGACGACTCCGCCGTGACCATGTTCTGGCCGCAGGAGCGCGCGGAAGGCCACGGCGCCGACCCCAAGGAGTGCTTTGAGACCATGTTCCGCGTGGACTACTCCGGCTACGACAAGGGCGCGTGCTACGTCGTCACCCCCGGCTTTGCAAAGGTGCTCGCGGACGCGGGCTTTAAAACGCAGGAGGAAGTGCTCGAATACATCAAGGAATACTGCAGGCAGCCCGCCTCGAAGGTCGCCTACCGGTGGCTTATCGGAAGCAACCACCTGCCGGAGGGCGTCCGCCTGCCGTTCGACCGTGAAAACGGCAGCGTCCGGAAATTCTGGTCGACCGACCACATGTTCATCGTCGTCGCAGGGAGCACGCAGGGAGCCACCTGCATCACCTTCGGCGGCGGCGGCGAACACGGCGGCCCGGCCTGCGCGAAGATCGAGCTGCCGAAGAACTGGGACGCGCTCGTTGAAGAGTACGCCGATGTGAAACCCAACTACTACAACTACTGATGAAGGAGGAGGCCGCTTTGAAGACGATCCCGCCTTTCAGCCCGTCCGAACTCAAGGTTGTATCGGAGATCTCCATGTACCCCGGGGCGCCCAAAATCCCCCTGTACGATTTCCCCGTGACGCCGAAAGAGGCTTACGCCGCCATGTTTGCCCGCAAGCCCGTCTGGCAGCCGACGAACATTGAAACGCGCCTGTTCGCGCCGCGCATGCTGCCCGACAACGTCGCCCGCGCGTTTGTCATCGACGCGCTCCCCTTCGACCCGGTCAAATCGGGCGGCGGCCCGGATATGTTCGGCGTCGTGTGGGAGTACGTCCCGCAGGTCGGCGGCTCGATGGTGCGCCCGGGCAAGCCCCTTCTGAAGGACGCCAACGAGTGGCGCGACAAGCTCGTCTGGCCCGACATCGAAAAATGGGACTGGGAGGGCGCCGCCCGCGACAACGAGGCCTACGTTGACTGCGACAGGTACGTCAACGTCTGGTTTATGAACGGGTGGTTTGAGCGCCTGATTTCCTTCATGGACTTTGAAGGGGCCATCATGGCCATGGTGGACGAGGACCAGAAGGACGCCGTCAAGGAGCTTTTCGACAAGCTGACGGATCTGTACATCGCCATCTTCGACAAATTCATTACATACTTCCCGAAGATTGACGGGTTCCAGATCCACGACGACTGGGGCTCACAGAAGGAGACGTTCTTCTCGCCCGCCGTCGTCGAGGAGATGATTGTCCCGTACATGAAGCGGGTGACGGACTTTATCCACTCGAAGGGGAAGACCGCGGAGCTGCACAGCTGCGGCCAGATCTTCAAGCAGGTCCCCAACATGATTAAGGCCGGCTGGGACTGCTGGCAGCCGCAGACCATGAACGACATCGCGAAAATTTACGAGCTCTACGGCGACAAGATCATCATCGCGACCATGCCGGAGCCGTTCGACCCGGCCGCGACGCCGGAGGAAGAGCAGCGGGCGATCGCCCGGGCGTACGCCAACGCCTACTGCAAGCCCGACAAGCCCTCTTTCCTCAACTTTAACGCGCTGCACCTGCTCACCCCCGCCTTCAGAGAGGAGCTTTACAGGCAGTCGCGCATCAACTACGGAGGATAGCCGGGCGCCGGGGATTTTGCGAACCGAGAGGAGGCAGATAAACGTGACGATAGAAGAACGGATAAACCGCATCAAAAAGGATTTGCGCATCACGCCGAAGATGTGCCTTGAGCGGGCAAGGCTCTACACGAAGTCCTATATGGAGACGGAGGGCCAGCCCGCCGTGTACAGGCGAGCCAGGGCGCTTGAAAAAATCCTGTCGGAGATCACCGTCGCCATCTACGACGGCGAGCTCATCGTCGGCAACCCCACGTCCAAGCGCGTCGCGGCGCCCATCCTGCCGGAAGTGGCGTGGGAGTGGTACACGCAGTTTATGCTCGGGCCAAGCGACTCGGGCGAGGAAGGCGTCCTCACCGACGCGGAAAAAGAGGAGTTTTACGAGATTCTGAAATACTGGGACGGGCGCTCCCTGCGGGACGTCTGGTACGCCAACGTCCCCGACGAGTACAAGGAGCTTGAGTTTATCGTCTGGGCGCAAAGCAGCGGCAACCCCAACGCCGGGTATTACTTCGCCCACTGCTGCCCCGATTTTGAGCGCGTCCTCAAAAAGGGGATTGAGGGTCTGATCGCCGACGTGGATGAGCACCTGAGCCGGCTCAACCCGTTTGACCTCGACGACCTGCAGCGCATCATGTTCCTCAAGGCCATGAAGATCAGCCTCAGCGCCGTCATCACCTATGCCCGGCGGTTTGCCGCTCTTGCCGCCGACATGGCGAAGGAGGAGAAGGACCCCCGGCGCAAGGCCGAGCTTGAGAAGATCGCCGAAATCTGCGACAAGGTGCCCGCCAGGCCCGCGGAGACGTTCTACGAGGCCATGCAGTCGGTCTGGCTGACGTACCTAGCCGTGATGATGGAAGGCTGGGGCCCGGGCATCGGCTTCGGGCGCATGGACCAGTACCTGTACCCGTACTACCGAAAGGACATCGACAGCGGCGCGCTGACGAAGGAAAAGGCGAAGGAACTGATCGCCCTGTTCTACTTAAAGCTCAACGAGCTTGTCAACCCCTTCCCGCTGACGGAGGGCCGGAGCGCCGGCGGCGCGGGAACGCTCTCCGGCCTGACCATCGGGGGCCTGACGCGGGACGGCACGCAGGACACGGAGGAGCTTGCAATGCTGTTTCTCGACGCGGAGGACATGGTGTGCATGATCGAGGACATCGTCGTCCGCCTGCACCACTCCATGTCCGACGCGCTCGTCTACAGGGCGTGTCAGCTGGCCACGTCCGTCCGCGGCAAGATCAAGTTCCTGTGCGACGAGACCGTCTTCAAGCAGCAGATGAACCTCGGCCGGCCCTACGACATGGCCAGGGAGTACGCCTCGACAGGCTGCTTCATCCATACGATTCCCGGCAAGAGCCACGACCCCGGCACCGACGCGCAGAACCTGCCCATGATGCTCGAGCTTGCCCTCAACAACGGCGTCACGCGCCTTCAGGGCAAGAAAATCGGGTATCCCACAGGGGACCCGAGGGAATTTAAGTCGTACGAGGACGTCTGGAACGCCTATAAGAAGCAGGTCGAGACGATGCTGCCCAAGTGCCTGATCGGTTCGAGCTACTATCAGTACCTTTGGGCCACGCTTCTGCCGTCTCCGCTGATGTCGTCGCTCTTTGACGGCTGCATGGAGACGGGCCGCGACATCGTAGACGGCGGGACGAACCCGTACGCGAGCGTGGGGCTGTGGGTCACCGGTGTGGTCAATGTGGGCGACTCGCTCGCCGCCATCAAAAAAGTTGTCTTCGACGACAAGAAGATCACCATGGCGCAGCTGATTGACGCGCTGGACAAAAATTTCGAGGGCGCGGAGGACATCCTGCGTCTGCTTAAGGACGCGCCGAAATTCGGCAACGACATCGACTACGTCGACAGCATCGTAAACGACGTCATCGTCCACTACTGCGACGAGCTTGACAAGTACAGAGGCCACGCGGGGCGCCGCTTTACGATGGCGTGCGCCACCATCCAGTACAACCAGCTCTTCGGCGCGATGCTCGGCGCGCTGCCGGACGGCCGGAAAGCAGGCGAAGCGCTGGGCGAGGGCGGCATCTCCCCGTATCAGGGCCGCAACGTCAGCGGCGCCACCTCGACGACCCGCTCCGTCACCAAGCTCAACCTCGTCCGGAGCGCCGGCGGCAACGTGCTGAACATGAAGTTCGACCCCAGCAGCGTCGGCACCCCCGTCAAAATGCGCAACTTCATGAATTTCCTGCGCACCTTCAGCGAAACGGGCGGCGATATCATCCAGTTCAATATGGTCAGCAACGAGATGCTCAGGGAGGCGCAGAAGCATCCGGAGCAGTACAGGGACCTGCTCGTCCGTGTGGCGACCTACAGCGCCTACTTCGTCGATCTCGATCCCAAGACGCAGCAGGAGATCATCGACAGGACGACGTTCTCGGGATTCTAGCCCCTGAAGCGAAAAAGGCCATTGTCCCGCTTGGGACAATGGCCTTTTTTCATTTTTGCGCAGATTTTAATTCCACGGGCGCGCGCTGTATGATATAACAAAAACATTAAAGCTGATAAAAGCGGGAAGGTGTTTTTATGGGGGCGGCGGGGCGGCGTCAAACGAAGCGGGAGACCGCGGTGTTTTTCGCGGTGACGTTTGCCCTATCCTAGCTGCCCTGGCTTTATGTGCTGGCGGCGGAGAGATGGAGCCTGCCCATGCCGCTATCCCGCGATGTTCTTCTGAGGGCGGGTACCTTCGGCCCTTCGGTATCGGGCCTTATTCTGGCGTACCTTTTCGGAGGAAAAGATGAAATCCGCTCTTTGCTCCGGTCCATGCTGCGTGTCCGCATCGGGGCCGGATGGCTTCTTTTTGCCTTTTTTGTTTTGCCCGCGGTGTCCGCCGTGACCTGCCTTATCTTTTGGCTTGCCGGCGGCGCGTTGCCGCAGCCGGAGTTTGAAGTCTGGTTAATCCCCGTCGCTTTCCTGTATATTCTGGTTCTCATGGGGCCTTTAGGCGAAGAGGCGGGATGGCGGGGATTTGCGCTCAGGCGCATGCTGCGGGTCGCTTCGCCGGTGAAATCGGCGTTGGTGCTCGGCGTTGTCTGGACGCTTTGGCACCTTCCCCTGTTTTTTATTGAAGGGACGACGCAACATGCTCTTACCGGGTTCGGTTTTCTCGCAGCCCTTGTCTGCTATTTGCTTTATACCGTGATGATTTCGGTGCTCATCACCCTGCTGTTTGTCAAAAGCCGGGGCAACGTTCTTGCTGCCATGATTTTTCATACGATGGGGAACCTCTCCCTCGGCGCGATGCCGCTGGTTTTCTCGAAAAGCGGCGCCGCCTTATTGCTCCTTGTCCTCGCCGCGGCGGCCTGCGGGCTTACATATAAGCACAGGGGGACGATGTTCGGAAAATCTAATGGATGGAGGGAAGAAGATGAAATGTCCGTATTGTCAAAAAGAGCTTGAGCCGGGCCTCATTCAAAGCCCGCGGGAGATTGCGTGGGTAAAGGGTAAAAACGGGCATTTTTTTGGAAGCGCCGATTTATATGAGGGCTCGGTGGTGCTGTCTGCGTTTTCCTTCATAAGAGGCTCCGCGGTCAAAGCGTTTTTGTGCAGGGACTGCAGGAAAGTCATTATTGATTACGCTGAAATGGGTTCAGATTTGAACGCGAGATAAAATTTAAAAATGGCCGAGATACTGAAAACTCTTAGATTCGTCAGAGCGGGCGAAAAGTACGTAATAACAGCCGTCAAAAGATGCAGGATTGCCACAATGCCCGTATAAAAGTCTTAATTATTGTGGGATTTTTCAAGAATTTAAGTGATTTTTAGTCTATTTTTATCTTGCAAGATCTATATATTTGGGTATAATAATATTACAAAAGAATCACAGAGGGGTTGCCCCCTCTGTGACCCGGTTACTGGGAGCGCTTGTGGCGGCAAGCGCTCTTTACCTTTAAATAGACATCGCAGGTGCGGTCAATCAAGGTAAAGAGTAACACTAAAATCTGAAGAATCAAATAAATCTCTTCTAGCGTTAGGCCGCCGATGCCAATCATAGGCATCCCTCCTTTCTTTAGTATTTGGGCATAAGCCCCGCCTTTCAGCTATAGCCTCTTCATACTAAGAAAGGAGCACGCTCTTTTCACCGTGTCTTATTTTACAATTTCTTGTCGTTGCCTGAAAGTCACAAAGAAGTAAAAATGTGTAATCGAATATTGTATAAAATTAACAATTCCAAAAGAAGAGCATATAAAAATGGCGCTTTTAGTTTTTGGGGAAGAAAGAAGGCCCCCGAAACCCTAAGGGTTCGGGGGCCTTCCTTTTGGAGCAGGATACGGGAATCGAACCCGCATATTCAGCTTGGGAAGCTGACATTCTACCATTGAACTAATCCTGCGCGTTTGTGTGCTCTTATTTTAGCACATCTTTCGCAAATTGCAAGAGGGGACTTGCGGTCCGGAATATTAACAAACTTTAATATTATGTAATCTTGTGTTAATTGACTCATTTTCCGGCGGGTGATAAAATAATCTTAGTCATTTAGACGAATGAATATTCAAAAAATCATATCGACACGGCCGTAATGCGTGTCCGGCAGTCAATGCGGGTATCGTTGGGGCGGGCGAGCCGACTTGGTCGCTCCGCTCCCTTCGTTTACGTTTATACAGGATTTCGCTTTTTCCCACCGCCGTATCGCTAGGAGAAAGGGGGCTGCATTATGACTGGCGACGAAGAGAGACAGGCAAAGCTTCGCCGCATTTACACGAAACGATCGGGGCTTTACGACCTGCTTGAAAAAGGCTCCGTTTTTGCTTTGGAACACAAACACAAACCGGAAATCAAGCTCAGGCTGCGCCTGTGCTATCCGGACGACCTCGAGGACATCCTCGCCCTGCAGGAGCGGGTTTACGACACCATCGAAAACAAAGACACCTTCGTCCTCACCACGCGGGAGGAGCTTATCGAGTCCTTAGAGCAGGACACCTGCATCGGCGCGTTCGACGGGGAGCTGCTCGTCGCGTTCACGCTGATGGTCACAAATCCCGGCAGCGCGCGCAACCTCGCAAAATATCTCGATTACAGCGAAGAAAAGAGCGCAAAATGCGTCACTTACGATACGACGTTCGTCCACCCGGATTACACGGGATACGGCCTACAGAGAGTGTTTATTCGTCTAAAGGACCTCATCGCCCTGAACATGGGCGCCGCCGAAGCGCTGGCGACCGTCTCGCCGGACAACCCGCGCAGCTTGAAAAACTTACAGGCCGGCGGTTTTGAAATTGTGGCTCGGAAGGAGATGTACGGCGGAGTCGAACGTCTCATAATGCGGAAAAAACTGTCCCGCCGCCTGAGATGGGAAAGGTGGAAGTAAATGATTGACTCTCCGTATCTTGAAATAAACCTGAGAAAAATCGAGGAAAACGCGCGCAACGCGGTGGAGCGCTGCCGCCCCTTCGGGGTGGAGGTGCTCGGCGTGACGAAGGGGTTTACCGCCCTGCCGCGCATCGTCTCGGCGATGAACGCCGGCGGCATCGAAAAGTTTGCCGACTCGCGCATTCAGAACATCGCCGCGCTGCGCCGGCGGCGCTTTAAAAACCACGTCACGCTCCTGCGCATTCCCAAGCTCAGCTCCATCGACGCGCTTTTAAAATACGTCGACTGCAGCGTCAACTCAGAGTACGCGGTCATCCGCGCCATATCGGACAAAGCCGTCGCCGCCGGGATACGGCACGACATCATCCTCATGGTCGACGTCGGCGACCTGCGTGAGGGCGCCATGCCGGACGAGGCGATCACTTTGGCCGAACAGGTCGCCCTGCTGCCGGGCGTGCGCCTGGCGGGCATCGGCACGAACATGGGCTGCTACGGCGGCATCCTCCCGACAATCCACAACCTCAACCTCCTCCTTGAAATCAAAAAGGAGATTGAAAACCGCGTCGGGTTCGAACTGGAGACCGTCTCCGGCGGCGGGACAAGCTCGCTGCGCCTCGTGGAGGACGGGACGCTCCCGGCGGGCATCAACCAGCTGCGCATCGGCGAAGGCATCCTCCTCGGGACGGACACGACGCACGGGCGCGAAATCAACTGGCTCCATCAGGACGCGTTCCTGCTCTGCTCCGAAGTCATCGAGCTGAAGACAAAGCCCACCGTCCCGATCGGCGAGACGGGCAACGACGCCTTCGGCAACAAGCCCGTCTTTGTGGACAAGGGCATGCGTAAGCGCGCCATCCTCGCGCTGGGGAAGCAGGACGTGAGCTTCGAGGGGCTCATCCCCATCGACCCGAACATGCACATCCT
>ENA-UPSA01001705-UPSA01001705.1-bioreactor-metagenome-genome-assembly--contig:-NODE-1705-length-19186-cov-5.657310_pt1 | contig 19186 bp, 19 predicted proteins | sample MGYA00238183_ERZ773288 | MGnify/ENA primary metagenome ERZ773288 (study PRJEB29028, sample SAMN07631243) | bioreactor metagenome | isolation source: Switchgrass digestor | place: USA: Dartmouth... | reverse complement strand
CACACGCGCCGGGCCGTGCCGCAGGCGCGTTTGAAGTAATCCGCCTGCTCGGGCGCGGGACGAAGGGCGATCTTGTGGGTAAGGTGCATGGTCAGTCACTCATCGCCAAGAAGTTTTGCCGCCTTGCCCGTGCTCATGGTGTTTTCCATGAACACCATTATGGACTAATTTGCACTTTTTGTAATACGAGAGTTGGCTCCTCACCGGCCCCAGTGCGCACGAGGGTCGAACCGTACCTCGCGCGCCATCGCCGCGAACTGTTCCCGCACCTTCGGATCGCTCGACGGCGGCAGCACCACCTCGAGCACCGCGTAGAGATCGCCCGGGGGATCGCTGGGCAGCCCCTTGCCGCGCAGGCGCAGCTTGCGGCCGTGCTGCGAATCGGGCGGAATGGTGAGCGTCACCGGCCCCTCCGGCGTCGGGATCTGGATTTTGGCGCCGAGCACTGCCTCCCACGGCGCCACCGGCACCGTCAGGTAGAGATCCTTGTCCTCGACGCGATAGAGCGGATGGGGGCGAAATTCCACTTCCAGGTAGAGATCGCCCGGCGGGCCGCCGTTCATCCCCGGGCCGCCCTGGCCGGCGAGCCGGATTTTCTGTCCCTGCCGGATGCCCTTGGGGATGCGTACGTTGAGGGTACGCTCGCGCAGCACCACATGCCCGGATTCATCGAGCTCGGGCACGCGCAGGGTGATCGAACGCGTGGCGCCATGCAGGCTGTCTTCGAGATCGATGAGGATCTTGGCGTGATGGTCTTCCCCGCGCAGGGCAAAACCCCCGCTGCGGCGCTGGCGCGCACCGGCCGCGCCGCGGTGCATGCGCCCGAAGAGCGACTCGAAGAAATCGGAGAAATCCATCCCCTCGAAAGGACCGCCGCCCGGTGCGCCGCGGAATTCGAAGCCGGCATCCCAGCCCGGCGGCGGCGAGAAGTCCTCGCCCTGGCGCCAGTGCTCCCCAAGGCGATCGTACGCGGCGCGTTTCTCCGGATCGGAGAGCACCTCGTAGGCCTCGTTGACCTCCTTCATGCGCTCGGCCGCGTCGGGCTCCTTGCTCACGTCCGGATGGTACTTGCGCGCGAGCTTGCGCCACGCCTTCTTGATTTCCTCCGCCGTGGCCGTGCGCGGCACGCCGAGAATCTCGTAGTAGTCGCGAAACTTCATTCCGTACCGCCTCCGAACAGCCGATGAGTGCGCTCCGGGCGGCGACGGTTTCTCGCTGCCCGGGCCTCTCCATTATTGGTGGCGGCGAGGGAAATTACAAGCGCAGCGCGATGAAGTACCAGTACCGCACACGTGATGCAACCCTTGAAATTCTCGGCGGGACACCCTATATCGATAAACGCAACGCACGCGTTCATCGTTGGTCCCGGTACCGGGCGACTCCGCCCGGCCAACATTCAAGGAGGCAGCACGATGGTCACGACACTCTTTCCCACCAACCTGTTCGAGGAGTTCGACCGGCTGCAGCGCGAACTCGACCGCCTGTGGAGCGGCTGGCCTGCGGCCATTCGTGAAGTAGCGCTCGACACCGTCTATCCGGCCATCAACATCGGCCGCACGAGCGAAGCGGTGGAAGTGTATGCCTTCGTGCCCGGCGTGGATCCGGCCAAGCTCGAAGTCACACTCGAGCAAGGCGTGCTCACCATCGCCGGCGAGCGCTCCTCGCCGATTCCGGAGAACGACCAGGTCACGGTCTATGCCAACGAGCGCTTCGCCGGCAAGTTCCGCCGCACCATCAGCCTGTCCGAGGATCTCGACCCCGACAAGGTCGAGGCGACCTACCGCGACGGTGTGCTGCGGCTGCGCATCGCGCGCAAGGCCCATCTGCAGCCGCGCCGCATCGAAATCAAATGATCACAAAAGGAGGAACGGCCATGGCTGAAACCAACGTCACCACCCGCCCCGGCAGCGAAGTCACCGCTCAAGCCCAGCGCGTCCCGACTGCGGTGCCGCGCGTCGACATCATCGAGGATCAGACCGGCATCACCCTGTGGGCCGATCTGCCCGGCGTGAGTCGCGATGCACTGGAGATCAAGGTCGAGGGCGACACCCTCACCATCGAGGGCAACGTGTCGCTTCCCGTGAGCGAAGGCATGGAGCCGATCTACGCCGAGGTCCGCGCCCCGCGCTATGCCCGCAGCTTCACCCTGTCGCGCGACCTCGACACCGCCGGCATCCAGGCCAAGCTCAACCAGGGCGTGCTCGAGTTGCGCATTCCGAAACATCAGCAGGCTCAACCCAAGCGCATCACGGTGCAGGCTGGCTGATTCCTTCATTTCCGGTACGGAAATGACCTTTTTGGCCGCCCATCGCCGGGCGGCCTTCGTCTGACGCAGAGGAGGACGAAGTATGAGTTCGGTACTGGAGCAATGGAAATCCGGCCTCGGCCAGAGCTGGGAGCATCTGATGGAGGGCTGGCGACAGCTGTGGGAACGGGCCGCCGGCGCGCTCACCCGCTTCCAGCCCCGCGAACGCAACGACGAAAAAAGCGCTTCGCCCAATCTGCCGGCGCCGGCTGGAGGCGTGCGCTGGGCGGTGCTCGGCGCCGACATCTACGAGACCGACGAGGCGCTCGAAGTCCGCGTCGAGATCCCCGGGCTCGACCGAGAGGATCTCGAAGTCGAGGTGCTCGACGGCCAGCTCGTGATTCGCGGTGAGAAACGCCTCGAGCGCGAGGAAAAACAGGGGCAATACCGTCTCATGCAATGCGCCTACGGCCGCTTCCAGCGCGCCATCGCGCTCCCCGTGCCGGTCAAGGCCGAAGAGGCCAAGGCGGAATATCGCGACGGCGTGCTCAAAATCACGCTGCCCAAGGCCGAGACCGCAAAAACCCGGCGCATCGCCGTTCAAGGTTGACCTTCTCTTCATCCCTGTCCGACGGCGGCCTGCGTGGCCGCCGTTTTTGCCCGCCCCATCCCCCCTGCCTTCGCCCTTTCCCGTACAATGAGCGCTTCGCACCGTCGGGAACCCGCCGCATGCGCTCCGCCCACCGTTTCACGCTGCTCTCGCTCCTTTTCATCGTGCTCGCCGCTTCGCTGGGCACGCTGCTCGCGAAGACTGCCGGAACGACCCCGGCCCAACCTCGCGCCATCGCCCCGCGCGGTGAGCTCACCGCCGACGAGCGCAACACCGTCGAGATCTTCGCCCTCACCTCGCCCTCGGTGGTCCATATCACCACCGCCCGCCAAGCGCTCAACCTCTTCACCCTCAACGTGCTCGAAATCCCCCAGGGGACCGGCAGCGGCTTCGTCTGGGACGAAGCCGGGCATGTCGTCACCAATTTCCACGTCATCCAGGGAGCGGACGCGGCCCGCGTCACCCTGGCCGACCAGAGCACCTGGCGCGCCAAGCTCGTCGGTGTCTATCCCGACCGCGACCTCGCGGTGCTGCGCATCGACGCCCCGCCCGAACGCCTGCGCCCCATCCCCATCGGCGAGAGCAAGGGGCTCAAAGTGGGGCAGAAAGTGCTGGCGATCGGCAACCCCTTCGGGCTGGACCAGAGCCTTACCACCGGCGTGGTGAGCGCCCTCAATCGGGAGATCGAATCCGTCACCGGCCGCACCATCCGCGGCGTGATCCAGACCGATGCGGCCATCAATCCTGGCAACTCCGGCGGGCCGCTTCTCGATAGCGCCGGTCGGCTCATCGGCGTCAATACCGCCATCTACAGCCCCAGCGGCGCTTCTGCCGGCATCGGCTTCGCCATCCCCGTCGACGAGGTCAACCGCATCGTGCCGCGGCTCATCCGCGAGGGACGCATCCGCCGTCCCGTGCTCGGCATCGCCGCGGCCTCCCCCGCCTTCAACAAGGCCCTGGGCCTTCCGCCTGGAGTGGCCATCCTGCGCGTCGACCCCGATGGGCCGGCGGCGCGCGCAGGGCTCAAACCCTTCGTTCCGGTCACCGAGGGCAGCGTCGTGGTGGGCGATCTGATCGTGGCCATCGACGGCACGCCTACGCCCGATCTCGACACGCTCCTCGACGCGCTCGAGCGCTACCGGCCCGGCGACACCGTAACGCTCGACGTGCTGCGCGGCACCGAACGGCGCCAGGTTGCCGTCACCCTGGATTCCTCTTCCTGATCCTTTCTTCGGCATGAACCGCATCTTCGCCGCTTTCCTGCTGATCGCCTTTGCGACTGGCGCCGGCCGCGAGCTCACGGGCACGCCGGGCGTGATGATGGCCATGAGCAAGGCCGTCATCGACGCTTCACGCGCCGCCGTCGAGCTCGCCCTGGGGCTGGTGGGCGTGATGGCCTTCTTCCTTGGCTTGATGAAGATTGCCGAACAAGGCGGATTGCTCACCGGCATCGCCCGCCTCATCGCCCCGCTCATGCGCCGGCTCTTCCCCGAAGTGCCGCCGCAGCACCCGGCCATGGGCGCCATGATCATGAACTTCTCGGCGAACCTGCTGGGGCTGGGCAACGCGGCCACGCCTTTCGGCATCCGCGCCATGCAGGAGCTCGACCGGCTCAATCCCCATCCCGGAACGGCCACCGACGCCATGGTGCGCTTCCTCGCGATCAACACCTCCGGCCTGGCGCTGCTTCCCACCGGCGTGATCGCCCTGCGCGCGGCCGCCGGTAGCAGCGACCCAGCCGCCATCCTGCCCACCACCCTCTTTGCCACCACCTGCGCCACGCTGGCGGCGGTGTTCCTCACACCGCTCTTCGCCCGCTTCTTTCCCGCGCCACGCATTGCCCCGGCGCCAATGTCCCAGCCTGCGCAGGCGCAAGCGGACGAAGAGGCAGCGCTCGCCCCCTTGCCGCGCTGGGCAGGCTGGGCGGCGGCGCTCTCCTTCGTCGCTCTCATCGTCGCCAGCGTACGCTACGGCCAGATCGTCTCGGCCTGGATCGTCCCTTCGCTCATCGTGGCATTCATCGTGTATGGCCTCACGCGCGGCGTGGCGGTCTATGAGAGTTTCGTCGACGGGGCCAAGGACGGCTTCCAGGTGGCGCTGCGCATCATTCCTTATCTAGTCGCCATCCTCGCGGCCACGGCGCTGCTGCGCGCAAGCGGCGCCCTGCCTTTCTTCGTCGCCCTGCTCGCCCCGATCACCGAGCCGCTGGGCCTTCCCGCCGAAGTGCTGCCCATGGCCATTCTGCGGCCGCTGTCGGGCTCCGGGGCTTTCGCGCTCCTTGCCGATCTCCTCAAGGACCCGAGCGTCGGCCCCGACAGCTATGCCGGCTGGCTCGCCTCCACCCTGCAGGGCTCGACCGAGACCACCTTCTACGTGCTGGCGGTCTACTTCGGCGCCGTCGGCATCAAGAAGATGCGCCACGCCATCGCCGCAGGGCTCACGGCGGATCTGGCCGGAGTGGCCGCGGCGGTTTTCATCTGTTCCTGGCTTTACTCGGGCGCTGCGTGAGGCGCCTCGCTGCTACAATATCGGCATTCCTTGCCGCGGATGCTCGCCATGCTCCACGTTCTCGTCATTCCCGTGACGCCCTTCGAGCAGAATTGCTCGCTGCTGTGGTGCGACCGCACCGGTGAGGCCGCCGTCATCGATCCGGGCGGAGACCTCGAGCGCATCGAAGAGGCGATCCGCACCCGCAATCTGAACGTGCGCCAGATCCTGCTCACCCATGGGCACATCGACCACGCCGCCGGGGCCCCGGAACTTGCCCGGCGCCTGGGTGGCATACCCATCCTCGGGCCGCAAGAAGAAGAACGTTTCTGGCTGCAGGCGCTGCCGGAGCAGGCGCGTACCTTCGGTTTCGGCAAGGTCGAAGCCTTCCTGCCCGATCGCTGGCTCGAAGAGGGCGACACAGTATCCATCGGAGAACACACGCTGGAAGTCCTCCACGTCCCCGGCCACACGCCGGGGCACGTGGTCTACTTCGCGCCCGACGAGCGGCTCGCCTTCGTGGGCGACGTGCTCTTCGCCGGCTCCATCGGGCGCACCGATTTTCCCCGCGGCGATCACCGACAGCTCATCAGCGGCATCCTCGCCAAGCTGCTGCCCTTGGGCGACGACGTACGTTTCGTGCCGGGGCATGGGCCGATGTCGACCTTCGGCGAAGAGCGCCTGAACAACCCCTTCCTCGTCTAGCCTCGCTCATTCGGCCCGATAGCGCCCCGGAGCGCGGGCCCATTCTTCGGTGAGCCCCCAGGCTTGGGCGTCCGGCGCGGCCGTCTCCAGTCGCTCCTGCTCCTGCGTAGGCAAATCGGGGAAGAAGTCGATTCCCGTGGCCTGCTCGATCGCCCGCACCGTGGTGAGATATGCCCGCAGGTCGGCCTGCGGTGGCGTGTCTTGCGGCATGAGAAAGGCGAGCGCCCGCCGTCGCCCCTCCTCGTCCTCGCCCCAGAAGATGCGGAAGAACGCTCTGGGGATCGCGATCCATTCCGGGGAAAAACGCGGCGGATTCTCGTCGAACACCGGCCCCACCACCACCCACAGCACGCGCGAATTCGGTGCGAAGCGGTCGGCCTCCACCGCCTCCAGCCGCTGCCAGCTTCCCTGGTTGAGTTGCGGGCGCTGCGGCGCGACGTTGGAGAGCAGAAACGTGGCGCGCTGCGCTTCAGGCCCATAGCGGGTGCCGATCAGGAAATTCGGCGCCATGTGCCCGCGGTCAAACCCCGAGCCGCGGTAGGATTCGTGCCGCACGCAATGCCAGCCCAGACGGCAGCGCAGAGTGCGGGGATCCGGCTCGAACTGCGCCGGACGCCGTTGCAGGCGATGACCCGGCGGCGGATCGGCGCGATAGGCCACCCAGCGCGGTACGCCATGCCATTCGGAATAACCGACGACGAAACCCGGATTGACGAGTTCGGTGGTGAGCAGCCGGTCGACGGTGTCGCGCACGCGCGGCCAGCCGCCGGGCGAATCCTGTGGCAGGGCGCTGCGCCCCGTCCACAGCCAAACGAAGAGCAGCAGCAGCGCCAGCAGCGCCACGGTGCCCGAGCGCCCCACCCCTCGCCTTCCGCGCTTCACGCCCACTTCATTTCCTTTCCTCCGGATGCCAGGAAGCGATTATATCGATTGCCTTCCTTCGCTGACTTTTCCTACAATGCAGCGTCTTCGTTGGACGCCATCTCCATGCTCGAACGCCTCTTCCAGCTCAAGGCCCACGGCACCGACGTGCGCACCGAAGTGCTCGCGGGGCTCACCACCTTCCTGACGATGGCCTACATCGTCTTCGTCAACCCCGAGATCCTCGGCTCGGCCGGCATGCCGCGCGAAGCCGTCTTCACCGCCACGTGCCTCGCGGCGGCGATCGGCTCGGCCATCATGGGGCTGTACGCCAACTACCCCATCGCCCTCGCCCCGGGCATGGGGCTCAACGCCTACTTCGCCTTCGTCGTGGTCGGAACGCTCGGCTATTCCTGGCAGACGGCGCTCGGAGCCGTCTTCATCTCCGGCTGCCTTTTCCTCATCGTTTCCGCGCTGCGCATCCGCGAGTGGATCATCGACGCTATCCCCGCCAGTCTCAAGTTCGCCATCTCGGCCGGCGTGGGATTCTTCCTCGCGCTCATCGGCCTGAAGAACGCGGGGCTAGTGGCGGCGCACCCGGCCACCTTCGTCACGCTCGGCGACCTGCACCGCCTGCCGGTGCTGCTCGCCGTGATCGGTTTCCTCGCCATCCTGGCGCTGGAAGCACGCCGCGTCACCGGCGCGGTGGTGATCGCCATCCTCGGGGTGACACTCGCCGCCGTGGCCCTGGGGCTCGTCCCTTTCAAGGGCCTCTTCGCCCCGCCGCCCTCGCTCGCCCCCACCTTTCTGGCCATGGACATCAAAGGGGCGATCGACACGGGCATCCTCTCCATCGTGCTCACTTTCTTCCTCGTGGAACTCTTCGACGCCTCCGGCACGCTCATCGCCGTGGCCCAGCGCGCGAAGCTGCTCGACGCCCAAGGCCGCCTGCCGCGCCTGGGACGGGCGCTCATGGCCGACTCCACCGCCATCGTGCTTGGCGCGGCGCTGGGGACGTCCTCGACCACCACCTACCTCGAATCGGCCGCCGGAGCCTCGGTGGGCGGGCGCACGGGGCTCACCGCCGTGGTGGTGGCGATCCTCTTCCTCGCCATGCTCGTGTTCTCCCCGCTCGCGGCCATGGTCCCGGCCTATGCCACCGCGCCGGCGCTCCTCTACGTGGCCATCCTCATGGCGCGCGGGCTGGCGCAGGTGCAGTGGGACGACCTCACCGAAGCGGCCCCGGCCGCCGTCACCGCCATCACCATCCCCTTCACCTTCTCGGTGGCCAACGGCCTGGCCTTCGGTTTCATCACCTACACCGCGCTCAAGCTCCTCACGGGCCGCGTGCGTGAGCTGCCGCTCGCCGTAGCCGTGATCGCCGGGGTGTTCCTGCTCAAGTTCACCCTGCTCTGACTTTCGGGCGCCGCACCCGACAGCGAGCGTCGCGCCCCGAATCACCCCCATCGGGGCTCGACCTTGACTTCCGTCAAGGACGGCATCGCCCTCGCGCGCTATCCTGCGAACTTTCCGAGTCGGATTCCTGCGCCCGATGATGAATTCCTCCCGCGTGCGCCGCCCTGAACTCGTCTGCCCCGCCGGCAACCCGGCCATGCTCAAGGCCGCCGTCGAACACGGAGCGGACGCCGTCTATCTCGGCTTCAAGGACGCCACCAACGCGCGCAACTTCAACGGCCTCAATTTCGACGAACGCAGCCTCGCGCAGGCGATCGAGCTGGCGCATGCGCACGGCTGCCGCGTCTTCCTCGCCCTCAACACCTATCCCCAAACCGAAGGCTGGGCCCGCTGGACGGCGGCGGTCGACCGGGCCGCGGCGCTCGGGGTCGACGCCCTCATCCTTGCCGATCTCGGCCTGCTGGCCCATGCGCGCGAGCGCCATCCCGAGCTGCGTATACACCTGTCGGTCCAAGGCTCGGCCACGAACCACGAGGCGCTCGCCTTCTATCACGAGCGCTACGGCATCGAGCGCGCCGTGCTGCCGCGCGTGCTCTCGCTCGAACAAGTGGCGCAAGTGGTGCGGCAGAGCCCCGTGGCGGTCGAGGTCTTCGGCTTCGGCGGGCTGTGCGTGATGGTCGAGGGGCGCTGCGCGCTGTCGGCCTACGCCACCGGACAGTCGCCCAACTGCCACGGCGCCTGCTCGCCGGCCAAATTCGTGCGCTGGGACGAAACGCCGCAAGGGCTGGAGGCGCGGCTCAACGGCTTTCTCATCGACCGCTACGCCCCTGAGGAACCGGCCGGCTACCCCACCCTGTGCAAGGGCCGTTTCGCGGTGGGGGGACACACTTACTACGCCATCGAGGAGCCCACCAGCCTCAACACGCTGGAGCTGCTGCCGCGCCTCATCGAGATCGGCGTCGCCGCCATCAAGATCGAAGGCCGTCAGCGCAGCGCGGCCTACGTGGCGCAGGTCACCCGCGTGTGGCGCGAAGCGATCGACGCTGCCCTCGCCGCCCCCCAGGATTTCTCCCCACACCCGCAGTGGCTCGCCGCGCTCGACCGTGTCAGCGAAGGCGCGAGCCACACGCTGGGCGCCTATTCCCGGCCGTGGAAATGACCTCCATGAACCCGCTTTCGTTCGAACTGGTGCTCGCACCCATCCCCTACTTCTGGCCGCGCGGGCGTGTCCTTTCCTTCTACGAGGCGATCGCCGAAGCGCCCGTCGACACCGTCGTGCTGGGCGAGACCGTATGTGCCCGCCGCGCCGAGCTGCGCCTGCCCGACTGGATCGCGCTCGGACGCGACCTCGCCGCCGCAGGCAAGCGCGTCGTCCTCGCCGGCTACGCCCTCATCGAATCCGAATCGCACCTCAAATGGGTGCGCCGCCTGGTGGAACAGGACGAATTCGCCGTCGAGGCGAACGAGATGGGCACGGTGCGCCTGCTCGCGGCCGCCGGCCGCCGCGACTGGATCGCCGGCGCCTCGCTCAACGTCTACAATCCCCATGCGCTCGCGCAGCTCCATGAGGCCGGGGCGCGCCGCTGGCTGCCGCCGCCGGAGCTCTCCCGCGCGGCGCTCGCGCACCTGCTGGAGGGTTTCACCGCTCTGGAGCAGGGAACGATCGAAACCGAACTGCCGGTATGGGGCCCCCTTGCGCTGGCGCATTCGGCGCGCTGCTTCACCGCCCGCCATTACCGGCTGCAGAAGGACGCCTGCGAATTCCGCTGCCTGGCGCATCCAGCCGGACTGCCGCTCGCCACGCGCGACGGCGCCGACTTCCTCGTGCTCAACGGCGTCCAAGTCCTCTCCGCCCGCCCGTGGTCCCTGATGGACCGCTTGGAGGAAGTCACCCCACTCGCGCAGGCTCTGCGCCTCGTGCCCGCCCCCGAAGGCACCCTCGAGCGGATCGCCGCCCTCGACCGAGCCCGCCGCTTCGGCGAAATGCCCGCGCCCGAGCCGGAATCGTGCAACGGCTTCTGGTACGGCGAAAGCGGCTTCGTGTACCGCGCCCCCTCTTCTTCCCCCCTTGCCGCCCGATGATGAAAGACACCCGCTTCGTCGTTCCGCCCGCGCTCGCCCGGCTCGTCTCCCGCCTGCCGCAGACCCCGCCGGCAGCCCTCCTCGCCTTTGCTCTCGACCGCCTGCTCTTTCCCCGGCTGCCGCTGCCGGAGCTCGACGCGCTCCTCGAGCAACCGCTGCGCATCGAAGTGAGCGACCTCGGCTTGCGGCTCGCCCTCACCCTCACCCGACGTGGTTTTCGCCCCCTGCCAGCGCACGTCGCGCCGCGTCTGACGCTGCGCGCCACCACCCGCGACTTCCTCGCCCTGCTGCGCCGGGAAGAAGACGCCGACACGCTTTTCTTCCAGCGGCGCCTGGCGCTTTCCGGCGACACCGAACTGGGGCTGCTCGTGAAGAACACGCTGGATGCGATCGAGATCGAACTGCCGTTCCTGCCGCGTCCTCGGTAACGAGGCGGAAACCCTGTCGCGAATCGGCAACGCCTCTCGGCGGTAATTTTGATCCAGAGCAAACTTCGGCGCTTTTCCCCTGTGGGAAAAGAGAAGGTGGGCTAAAGTCGCCTTACAGATTTTTCTTCCGCCGGAGGTCCTTCATGATGCGCAAACCCTTGTTCGCCGCGATCGCCGCCGTCTTCGCCGTCTCCGCCGTCCAGGCGGCCCAGCCCAGCCTCTCTGCCGAACTGCGCGAAAAGGCCAAGGCCATCATCCAGCCGATCGAACCAGCGAAGATCGATCATCCGGCCAAGGTCGACCTCGGCCGCCAGCTCTTCTTCGAGCCGCGCCTGTCGCTATCCGGCATCATCTCCTGCAACACCTGCCACAACCTGTCGCTGGGCGGAGTGGATAACCTCAAGACTTCCATCGGTCACAAATGGCAACCGGGGCCGGTCAATGCCCCCACCGTCTTCAACTCCTCGCTCAACATCGCCCAGTTCTGGGACGGTCGCGCCGCCAATCTGCAGGAACAGGCCGCCGGCCCGATCCAGGCGCCGGTCGAGATGGCCATGCCCCACACGCTCGCCGTGGCCGTGATCCAGTCCATCCCCGGTTACGTCGAAACGATTAAAACCATCTATGACACCGACGTCGTCACCCTCGATCACATCACCGATGCGATGGCCGAGTTCGAGAAGACGCTGGTCACGCCCAACGCCCGTTTCGACAAGTGGCTCAAGGGCGACGACAAGGCGCTCACCGCCACCGAGCTCGAGGGCTTCAAGATCTTCTATGAGAGCGGCTGCATCGCCTGCCACAACGGCCCCAACCTCGGCGGCAATTCCTTCCAGAAACTCGGCGTGGTCGAACCGTACAAATCGACTTCGCCGGCCGAAGGTCGCGCGGCGGTGACGAAAAAAGACGAGGATCGCTGGTACTTCAAGGTGCCGACGCTGCGTAACGTGGAACTTACCTACCCCTACTTCCACGACGGTCAGGCGAAGACGCTGGAGGAGGCCGTCACTCTGATGGGACGCTTGCAGCTTGGCCGCACCTTCACCGACGATGAATTGAAGAAAGTCGTCGCCTTCCTGCATACGCTCACCGGCGAGCGGCCGCAGATGCCTTTGCCGCTGCTGCCGCCTTCCGGTCCGAACACGCCGCGCCCCGATCCCTTCAAGTGATTCTCCGCGCGGCGCCCAAGGGCGCCGCGATACCGCCCGAAACATTTCTTCCCCGTCCGGATGGGCTATCATGGCCCACCGGATCTCCTTTTTCTTCCGACCATGCGCCCCTCCTGCGCCACCATCGATCTCGACGCGCTGCGCGCCAATTACCTTCTCGCCCAACGGCTAGCCGGCGCGCGAACTCTGGCCGTCGTCAAGGCCGACGCCTATGGCCACGGCGCGATCGCCTGCGCCAAGGCGCTCGAACCGCTCGCCGACGGGTTTGCCGTCGCTTTTCTCGAAGAGGCGCTTCCCCTGCGCACGTCCGGTATCCGCAGCCCCATCGTGCTGCTCGAAGGCGCCTTCGACCCCGGCGAGCTCGAAGCCGCCGCCGAGCTCGACCTCTGGCCGGTGGTGCATCACGAGGCGCAACTGCGCATGCTCGAACTCGCGCCGCGCCGGCCGCGCCGCGTCTGGATCAAGATCAACAGCGGCATGAACCGCACTGGTTTCGCCCCCCGGGAAGCACCGAATGTCTGGCGGCGCCTGCAGGCCCTGCCGGGATTGGAACCCCCCGTGTGGATGACGCATTTTGCCTGCGCCGACGACCCTTGCTCGACGATGACGCTGGAGCAGATCCGGCGTTTTCACGGCGGCGTGGCCGGGCTGCCGGGGGAGACGAGCCTGGCCAATTCGGCAGCCCTGCTCGCCTGGCCGCAGGCGCGCGGCGACTGGGCCCGCCCCGGCATCCTGCTCTACGGCGGCAACCCGCTGCTCACCGGCGCCGAGCCCGGCGAAGCCGCCTCCTTGCGGCCAGTGATGCGCCTCACGAGCAAGGTCTTCGCCACCCGCCGGCTCGCCCCCGGCGAGGCCCTGGGTTACGGCGCCACCTTCATCGCCGAACGGCCGGTCCGCGTCGGCCTGGTCGCCATCGGCTACGCCGACGGCTATCCCCGCCACGCCCCCACCGGCACGCCGGTGGCCGTCGCCGGTCGGCGCACGCGGCTCATCGGGCGCGTTTCCATGGACATGCTCACCGTCGACCTCACCCCCCTGCCGGAAGACGTCGGCCTAGGCGCAGCCGTGGAGCTCTGGGGAGAGACCGTCTCCGTCGATGAAGTCGCCCGTGCCGCCGGCACCATCTCCTACGAGCTGCTGTGCCACGTCAAGCGGGTGCATCGCCTCCATCGCGGCACCGCCCTCACACCTTGAAGTGCTCGGCCCGTTGGCGCAGGCTCGCAGCCGCAGCCTGCAGGGCCTTGGCTTCGGCTTCGCTGTCTTTGGCCGCCGCGGCCGACGCCTCGGCGCTCCCGGCGATGCGTTCCACCCGCTGCGCGATCATGTGTACCGCCTCGGTCTGCTGCTCCAGCGCCTGATCCACTTCCTGCACCGCACGCGCCGTCTCTGCCGCCTCCTGCCGGATTTCATCGATCGCGCGCCGTGCCTGACGGGCATTCTCCACCCCTCGCTGGACTTCGGTCACGCCGGCATTCATGCCGGACACGGCTTCGCCCGTCGCATGCTGGATCTTGTCGATCATGTCGCCGATCTCTCGGGTGGCACTGCCGGTGCGCTCGGCGAGCTTGCGCACCTCGTCGGCCACCACGGCGAACCCGCGCCCCTGTTCCCCGGCGCGCGCTGCCTCGATGGCCGCATTCAGCGCCAACAGATTCGTCTGATCCGCGATCTCGCGGATCGTGGCCACGATACTCGAAATCTGCTGCGAGAACCCATCCAGAGTCCGAATCCGGTCGGCCGCCTCCTCCACGATTCGGGCGATCTGGTTCATCCCTTCGATCGCCGCGGCGATCGTCTCGGCCCCTTCGTCCGATTTCTCCATGGACGCCTGAGCGCGCTGCGCCGTCTCGCGCATGTGCTGCGCGAGCTGGTTCAAGGCCACACTGAACTCCTCCATCGCGGCGGCCACCGCATGGGTGTCTCCTGCCTGAGCGGCGACACGTTGCTGCACTTCCTCCGCCTGCCGTTCGATCGTCTTGGCCCGCGTGGCCACATCGCCCGCCTCGCGCTGCAAGGCGCCGATGAGACTGGCGAGTTCCGAACGCATGTGGTTGATCGCGCTCGCCAAGCGTCCCAACTCGTCATCACGTTCGTAATGCAGCGTCTGGCTCAAATCTCCCGAAGCCATGCGCTCGGTTACCATGACGAAGGTATCGAGCGGACGCAAGGCACGGCGCACCAGCCAGATCATCACCAGGGCGAGCAAAATCGCTTCCCCGATGGACGCGAGTGAATTGCGCAGGATATTGCCAAAGAGATCCTCCGCGAGCTCGTCGACGTAGGCCGAAGAGACGACCAACCAATCCCATTCGGGAAAATAGGCATAGGCGGCGACTTTCTCCCGCGGCTTGTCTTTGCCCGGATCAATCCATTGATAACGAATGATCCCGTTTTTCTTCTCCAACATTTCGCCAATGAAGTCAAGACCATTAGCATCACGCATTTGTCGTATATTCTTCCCCTCCAACGATGGGTGAAAACGAAGATACCCATCTTTGTCGAGCACGTAGACATAGCCTGTCTCGCCTATTTTGATACTGGCAACCGAATCACGAAACTTGGACAACAGGCTGCCCATGGGATAGCCGATGAACCAGGCTCCGACCACCTTGCCATCCTCAGACTTCATCGGCTCATAGATGGTCATGTAATCTTTGCCGAAAAGGACCGCTGGTCCGATGTATTCCTCCCCTGCAAGCAAGCGTTTGTAGGCCGGGTGATTACGATCGAGAGTGGTCAAGAAGGCCCGTGAACCGTCTTCCTTACGCAAGGAGGTAGAAATACGCAGGAAGTCATCGCCGACTCGCTCGAAGATCGTCGCCACGGAACCCGTCTGCTCCGTGAGGAGATCGACCTCGATGAAGCGCTCGTTCATCTCGATTCCGCCGAGCCGAAAGATAGGGACTTTCATCTTGGTAGGCCCCATCTCCGTGGTTTGTTTGGCATCGAGTTCGACGCGAGTCCCATAAGGGAACGAGCTTTTGAGCATCTTGAGCTGAGAGCGTACCGACACGGTGACGGCTTCGTGCAGCATCTGCAGACGCGATAGCACGTCGCGCGTCTGAAAGCTCATGGTATCGTCGATGCGGCGCTGCAGTTTCTCCCACTCCAGGCCGCCGATCAAGGCGGTGCTCAGCGCGATGAAGCACACCGTGGCGATCGCCACCCCCATGGCGATGCGGCGCGTCAGACTCTGTCCTCTCATGGTCTCTTCCTCATGGGTTTTGAGTTTTATCGGCGGTTCGCAAAGAAACTTTAGCAAACCGGTGAAAATTCCTCACGCCCAGGCGATGGCCCTCGAGGTCCTCGTCCATGCGCTATCATGGAACCGATGCATCCTTGACGTGATTCCAGCCGCCGCTTCGAGGACCGATCCCATGGATACCCGTACGACGAACCTCGCCGAACCCTCTCAGCTCGACATTCCCCCCGCACCCGACGTGCTCACGGCGATTGCCCGGGAGGCCGAGTCGGACACACCCAATCTCACCAAGCTCGCCAAGATGATCCAGCAGGATCCGGCGCTCGCCGCCGCGGTGCTGCGCGCGGCCAATGGCGTCATGCGCATGCGCAAGATCGAATCGGTGGCCCAGGCGCTACAGGTGATCGGGCTGGAGCGCACGCACCAGATCGTGCTGCACGCCCTGCTCCATTCCACCTTCGGCCTGCCGAAGAACCTTCGCCCCTCCATCTGGGACGAACTGCGGGTCGCGGCCGAAGCCGCCGCGGATTTCGCCCGCTTGATGCGTACCGTGCCGCCGCCCATGGCCCACACGGCGGCGCTATTGCACGACACGGGGTTTTTTCTGCTCGCACGCACCCATCCCGATTATCACGAAGCGCTCTCGCTCGCCCGGGTCGATCCGGAAAAACCCTTCACCGAGCACGAATTCGAGCGCTACAAGACGCATCACGCCGTGGTCGGCTTTTTCCTCGCCCGGCGCTGGGGATTGGCCGAACCGGTGGCGCTGGCGATCAATCACCATCACGACTACGTCGCCGTATTCGAGGAAACCAACCTGCCGCCGCAGGTGCCGCACCTGGTAAGCCTCATCGCCATGGCCGACGTCGTGGCGGCCGACACCGTCGGCATCGGGCGCGACAAGGAATGGCACAAGGCGCGCGGTCCGGTGGCCGAATTTTTCGGTCTCACCGAAGACGAGCTCGACGACATGATCGAATCGGAGATTGCGCAGCAGCGCACCGCCGCGAACGTTCGCTGAGCGTTCGGCCCGCGAGGATTCAATTTCCCGGAGCCAGCCCTGCTTTCTGCCGCTCCGCTTCGATCGCCGCGCGCAGCGTCTGGGTGAATTCCCCCTCGGCCGGCGCCTGCGCGAGCAGCCGTTCCCAGCGCTCCACCGCCTTGGCGTGCTCGCCGGCGGCGGCCGCCGCCGCCCCGCCCATCGCGAGCGCCTTGGGTTCGTTCGGAGCGAGCGAGAGTGCTCGCTCTATCAGAGCCGAAGAGTCGGCATCGAACCCGCCGCGAGCGACGACCAGCAATTCAGCCCACTCGACGAGTACCGTGGGTTCCTGGGGGATTTTCGCCCCCAACCGATCCCAGCCGGCTGCCACGAGCGCCGGATCGCCGAGCACGCGGTAGGATCGCGCGAGCATCAGCCAAGATTGGGCATCGCCCTCCCCGCTTTCCAGCCGCGCTTCGAGCCGCGAGACCATCGCCTTGATCTGATCGAGCGAAACACCGGCCGCGCTCGCCGCTTGCGCCGCCTCGGCTTCGCGCGTGGCCGCGAGCACCGCCTCGTCGCTCGCCCAGCGCGGCGATCCCACCCACAGGTAGCCCAAAGCGGCGAGCAAAGGCACCCCCAACGCGACGAGCGCAGCCGCCACAGGCAAGATCTCCCGACCCCGCGCGCGCGCCTCGAGTGCCTGCGCCTCGGCCAAGGCCCGCGCCTCCAGCTCGCGCCGGGCCTGCGCATGAGCCGCTTCGTCCAGCTCGCCGGCCGCCCGTGCCGCCTCGAGCGCGGCGAACTCCTCGCGCAGCACCGCCAGCGTCGCCCGTGCTTGGGCCGCCTCGTCAGAAGCCCCCCCTTGGTGCCGTACGAGCGGCCAGACGACCCACCCCGTGGCCGCGAGCGCCAGGAGCGCCGCCACCGTCACGAATCCCATCACGACCGCTCCTCCTTGCCTTCCCCGCGCAACAGCGTCTGGGCGCGCGCCGCCTCCTCAGCCGAGAGCGCAGGCATTTCTTCCCGCGAACGGCGCCGCAACACCCGCCACAGGGCAAGCACCCCAGCGAGCGCCAAAACGAACGGCCCCGCCCACAGCGCCACCGTGCTCGCCTTCAAGGGCGGCTGATAGAGCACGAAGTCGCCGTAGCGCGCCACCAGGTAGGCGCGCACCTCCTCCTCGCTCTTGCCGGCGGCAAGCTGTTCGCGCACCTGGTTCATCAGGTCGTGGGCGAGCTCGGCATTGGACTCGGCGATCGACTGGTTCTGGCACACGAGGCAGCGCAGCTCGTGCCCGAGCTTCAGGGCGCGCGCCTCGATCGCCGGGTCGCCCACCGGCTGCGCCTTGGGCGGCTCCTCCGCCGCCCAGGCGAAACCGAAGCAGCACGCGACCACAACAGCGGCAATGCCGCGCGCGAGGCCGCTCCGGCCGCTTTCATGTTTCTTCCCTCGCCTCATCGTTTTCCTCCCACCAGCGCCGCCCACTTCGGCTGCAGCACTTCGCGCCAGGCCCGCTCGTCGATCGGGCCGACGTGCTTGTAACGGATGACGCCCTCGGCGTCGATGAGGAAAGTCTCCGGCACGCCATAGACGCCGTAGTCGATCGCCACGCGCCCATCCAGATCGAGCACGGAAAAGCGATAGGGATCGCCGTGTTGGGCAAGCCAGGTGCGCGCGCGCAGCAGCGCCGCCTCGCGCTCTTCCTGCGGCGAGAGACGGGAAGCGTCGAGCTCGGCGTCGCCGCGGATCTCCTTGTAATTGAGCCCCACGATGGGCACCCCCTCCTCGCGCGCGAGCCGCACCAGCATGGCGTGCTCCTCGCGGCAGGCCACGCACCACGTGGCCCAGACGTTGAGCAGCCACGGCTGCCCCCGCAGATCGGCCGGCCCGGCGAGCGTCCCGGGCGCGTCCACCCGCGGCAGGGCGAAGGCCGACGCCGGCTTGCCGACGAGCGGCGAAGGCACCTCGCGCGGATCGAGGCGGAAGGCGTAGGCGAAGAGCGCGACCAACGTGACGAAAATGAGGAACGGAATCAGGTACTTCAGTTTCATCGCGCCGCCTCCGCCACCGGTTCGGGCAACACCTCCGGCACAGGAACCGAATCCCGGCGCCGCGCCAGCCGCCGGTAGCGCCGATCGAGCGCCGCCGCGACCCCGCCCAAGGCGATCAGGATCGCCCCGAACCAGATCCAGGAAATGAAGGGCTTGTAGAAGAGCAGTACCACCCAGCCGCCATCGCCGGTCGGATCCCCCAGCGACACATAGACGTCGCGGAACACCCCCCAGTCGATCGCCGATTCGGTCATCGGCATGGCCGAGCGGAAGTAGGCGCGCTTCTCCGGCACAAGCACGGTGCGCATTTGCCCTTCGCGCCACACTTCCACCTCGCCGCGCTGGGCCGTGTAGTTGGGCCCGGGTACCTCGCTCACGCCGCGCAGCACGAAGCGGTAACCGGCGAGTTCCGCCGCCTGTCCCGGCATCATCTTCACGTCGAGCCGCTGCTCCAGCGCCCCCACGAGCGTCACCCCGAGGATGAACACGCCCACCCCGAGATGCGACAGCCACATCCCCCACCACGACCCGGGAATGCCGCGCAGCCGTGCCGCCAATCCCGGCGCCGCGCCCTGGCGCAGACGCTCGACGAGCAGCCGCAGCTTTTCGCCAGCGTGGATAATTACGGCCCGGAGGACGCCGAGGTCATCCTGAGCATTGAGGTGGACGGCGTGCTCGTCGCCGCCGAGCGGCTGGTTGTTCCTGCGGGGGGCGTCGCCACGCACAGTGTGCCCGATCTGCCACAGGAGGCGAGCATCATCCGCGCGGAGCTGACTCGCCCGGCAGAGAGCACGGCGGCGGATTACCTCGCGCTGGACGATGTCGCGACGGCGGTCTACACGCCGCCGGTCGGCGGGCGGGTGCTGCTCGTCTCGCAGGGCAACCTGTTTCTTGAGCAGGTGCTGACCGCCATCCCGACTGTCGAGGCGTTCCGCGCTGCGCCGGGCA
>ENA-UPSA01001698-UPSA01001698.1-bioreactor-metagenome-genome-assembly--contig:-NODE-1698-length-19209-cov-251.203300_pt1 | contig 19209 bp, 15 predicted proteins | sample MGYA00238183_ERZ773288 | MGnify/ENA primary metagenome ERZ773288 (study PRJEB29028, sample SAMN07631243) | bioreactor metagenome | isolation source: Switchgrass digestor | place: USA: Dartmouth... | reverse complement strand
TCTATTGATTTTTCAATGTTCAGTGCACATTATTCACGTGCGAAAGTTGATTTATATATTATCTTATCTATACCCTTTGCCCATTCTGCCATGGGTTCAGGAATTTTATTTGCATATTTCTTATCATTGGTATAATAATATATCTCATTAAAACCAACAATAGCTGCATATATATATTTAGGAGAGATAATATAAAAGCAATTTCCATGTGCACCTCTCAAAAAGGAAGCTCCGGCTTTCACTTTTTCTCCATCCATCATGACTTCAGAGTAGCCCACATATACTGTATAAGTGATAAAATCTTCATATCGGTCACCAACAAGTTCTCTGAACACTTTTTCCTGTTCTTCAGTTTCTACTATTCCAACTTCCAATGCCGTAGGCATAGAAATTTCTTTCTTCCCGTACACATATTCGGAATCAAATCCTACACCTGCTCCACATCCATAATCATACCTATTTGAATTTAATTTCAGCAAGTCATTTTCTATTCTAAACTCAAAAAAAACATTGTCATCATCTCCGATATATGTGGTATCCTTAAATACTGCTTTTGCAGAACCATTTTCTACAATGGCAAAACTGCTTAGCCATCCGCTGTTAGCCCCGCTGAAAGCATTTAATTCAAAATGAATCAAATCATCGAACAATACCTTTATATCTGCTTCCGAGCCGGCAAAATAGTTTGATCTATTACCCGTCCAGAGTCCGTCAAATTTCATAATTTCTGCACTAGGTGGTTTTGGAGGAGTTATATCCGAACCTTCTCTAATTAAATACATTGGATATATAACATCGCCGCTTTCCCAATATCCCTGGAAATAATCCTTTGATCTGAACACACCAACAATATTACCTTTTTTATCCGTATCTTCTGTAAGGGAAACTGTTTGATAATCTCTCATTGCAGTATAACCGGCAATAAAACCTTCCAGTTTTATATCTGTTTTGTATTGGTCATAATAATACACCCCGTAAACATCTTTATCAGAAAAATCAAACTTTGCATGTATCTTTGAATTTCCTATAGCACCTTCAAACCATTCCGTTTCGACAGTTGACTGTTTTTTATCCGTTATTTGCGGTTGAGTTGTCAATTGCTCGCCGGGTTCCTGCGTCGCAAATTCTTGTTCTTCCTTTCCGGTTGTTAAAACGGGTGCAACAGTAGTTTTATCCGGCTCTTTATGTACATTTCGCGCAGAACATCCGGTCATAAGCAATATTGCAATCACTATTATTGCTGTTTTCTTCATAATTACCTTCCTTTTTGTTATTTTTTCAACATTTAATTATTTATTTTTATTATACCTTCTTAAATTTTACTTTTCATTACTCAGTTTGTATTGTCAATAAACTCTTAAACGACAATTTTCTATTTGCAAAGCTTTAACCGTTCATTCTCAATTTCAAATAATTATTCAGTATTTAATCAACAAATTTGAATTAAACAATATTTTCCTCATCATCTTAACTCATTGCTTTAATGTAAAATACCATATCTTAATCGGTTTGAAAAATGTTTTTATCCTTTACTATCACAAATTATATCAGACATTCCAATAATCTCCGTATGGTTTATAAACAACATATTTCGACTTCTAATTTATAAATCCTTCTTGATAATATATTTTTATATTCATTACCGATATTAGTTAATTTTCCCCTTAACCTTTAAATTCGCTTTTTCGATGAAAAATCGATTCATAACTGTATTTGATATTCAATTAACAAGAAAGGCAAATGTAAATTAACTCAGAAGGTATTTAAGAAATGATAGAATCAAGATTCAGTCTTATATGAAGCAAATACAAGTATAAAGAACCTATGAAATGTAACGGTTATGTTAGTATTTCAAAACCTTTTTGAGAAGAAAAAAATCCGATAAAATCATGAATTGCAACTAATTTCATTAAAAATAGGAAATTACACAATAAAAGTGTTTAATAAAATTCTTACTGAATAAATAATACCGAGAATAAAAATTTTAACAAGCACTGTAATTCATCAATATATAAAAACATCCACTTTCGTTTGCTTTTTAAAGTGGATGTCTTTTCTTCATATCTGGTGCGCCATTAGGGACTCGAACCCCAGGCCCACTGATTAAGAGTCAGTTGCTCTACCAACTGAGCTAATGGCGCATATTTCGTATCTCCCGAACACTTAATCATTATAAAAGCAAATTCATTATATGTCAATACTAATTTTAAAAATTTTTTTACCCGGCCTTAAAAAATTTTTTAAAAAAACTCTTGATTTATTTTTATGTATATGTTATTATAATCAAGCAACACGCCGAAGTGGTGAAATTGGCAGACGCACTGGACTCAAAATCCAATGCGTGAAGGTTTTTCGTATAAGCTGTAAACCTTGATAAATCTGGGTTTCAGTGAATATGATAAGTGAATATCCCTCCACAGCATCCCTCCAATTTCCTCGGGTGTGTAAGTGGTCGGATAAAACTAAATAGTTAACGTGCCGATGTGGCGGAACTGGCAGACGCCCACGACTCAAAATCGTGTTCCCGGAAGGGAGTGTGGGTTCGACTCCCACCATCGGCACCAATTAAAAGACAGCGTTGGTCCCCTTGTGTAAGGGGATTTTTTTTATCTCTCTAATTCATCAGTTGATTCCTGCTGGTCGAATAAAACTGGCAGGATTGCATTTGCCGTAGCAATTTTGCTGTTATAGTCTAAATGAGTGTATATGTTGGCTGTCGTGGATATATCGCTGTGCCCCAACCACTCCTGTATTTGCTTGAGACTTACACCGTTTGCGTATAGCAGGCTCGCACATGAGTGTCGTAAATCATGAAACCTGATTTTCCTTAACCCATGTTTCTCCAGTAAAAGTGCAAAATGCTGTGATATATAGTTTGGTTTCATTCGCTCTCCTATCTCATTAACGTGAACAAAGTCCAAGTATTTGCCATTGTAGCAACTACCGCATAACCTCCTGTTATTCTCTATATCTTTTTTCTTCTGCAACAGTAAGTCTGCGATTGGCTTGACCAGCGGCAACGTGCGTTTACTGGCTTTTGATTTGGTTCCCTCCTTTTCTATAATAACATTGCCTTGCCCGTCTCCAAAGTTGACCTCTGTCACTGTTAATTGTATTGTTATTTTCGGGTCATCTGGGTTAAAATCAATCGCATCCCACCTTAACCCTATTATCTCGCTCCTACGCAGACCATAGTAAGCCGCTAAAACTATGGGTAACTCCAAGGGGTCACCTTTTGCAGCCTTGAAAAGTTTAGCAAGCTCCTCATCGGTATAGTAGGATGCAGTGTAATCCTGCTTTTTAGGACGCTCAATCCTGTCGGCTGGATTAGATTTAATTAAACCCAGATGAAAAGCGTGCTGCAAGGCTTTGCGAATGTTGGCATGACGTCTTAACACCGAATTAGGCGACAGTCCCTTACTTAATTCGTGCTGATAAAAGTCCTGCAAATACTTGGGGTTTTCCTCAATATCGGTCAGTGTCAGCTTTTTGTCCATAAAATAGGGGATTATGCTCTGCCTGATGCCACTGTTATAGGATGCGTATGTGGTCTCCCTGACTCTGGTCCGCATCATCTCCAACCACTCCAATAAAAAGTCCACGAATAAAACCGACACCTCATCTGTCGCAGGGTTAATACCTTTTGCTGGGTTGCTCTCAATCCAGCCAAGCTCTATTGCGTAGTTTAACGATAATGTAATAATCTCGTGTATCTGCAAGATGGTCTTTTTAGACGCATGGTTTTTCGTCTTTTCATGGTTATAGTAGGCTTCCAGTGTTGAGGTCCTTATCTCGTGGAGCTGCAAATTTAAGCTCTTAAAGTAAGGACCGATAAAAACTCTGGCGTTATGGCTGTATACTGCGTAAGTTTCTTCGTCAAAGTCGTTCATCTTGTCCTTTAGCCATCTGTCTAAAAAGACGTGATACGGAGTGTTCTTACCTGACGCAATATCCTCCGGCTTAAAAGTCTTACGAGCCTCCAATAACATAGCCTCGGCTTTTTTCTTATTGCCCTTTACAGGCAGGCCCGTGCTAATTGATTTGCTCCGTCTTTTACCATCACCGTCCTTCCAGTTAAGTATTATGTGGTAGTATCCGTTCTTCTCACGCAAGTGTCCTGCTATCATAATAAAACTCACCCCTCCTTTAGTTGATAGCAGCCAACCTACCACTGACAAGCTATAGTATACCGATATTATTGGCTGCCAACAACGTATAACGCATTGGATTTTTACGATTAAGCAACGCCGATAAAACGTAACACGCTAATTTTCGGGATTTTATAGATTCGACCGATTTTTAGATGTTGGATGTTGTTTGCCCGCAATAGCTTGTAGGCAGTTTTGGTGCTGATGCCAAGCATCTGGCTCATTTGCTGCACATCCAATACATCTGGATAGTCCGCAAATGTAACATTGATAGTATTGTTTGGAACTTCATCCCGCATAAAATCACCTCCGGAACCCTTATGTTTTGGGATGTTTTGAGGGAGGCCTGATTTTGCGGGGGTTCCTGCGAATAAAACTTGACACCGGCCTAATAATTGGGACTGGCCTAATATACGCAAGTTATGCTAAAATCTGCGTATGGGAGGTGATAGGCATAGCAAAATTAACTGATAAACAAATAAAGATTAGGGAGTACCTCAAATCTGCTTGGAATCTATCGGATAGAAGCATTGCACGAGCTCTTGGAGTATCACATAGCACGGTCGGTCGAGTACGTAAGGAAATGCAAAAAAGTGGTCGATTCGACCACTTGTCAAATACAGCGGATAACGAGTGGATGAACCACCCGTATATACAGGCTAATAAAGGATTGCTGGAAACATTAAATCCCCGGGGACTGCGAGCCATCAAAAACATTGAAGTGCTTGATTATATGCAGGCTCACCCGCAGATAAAAAGCCCGTGCGTTGCACAGGCTTATTTAGCACGAGAAAAAAGACAACAGCGTAAAGACGCAAGGGTAACTATATCTTTGGACGATGTTGATATTAGGGTCGCTGACGTTAGGCACGTTGAACAGTTTGATTGGATTGAGGACGGAAGCATTGACCTTTGTATTTGTGACCCGCCTTGGGATAGGACGTCAATCCCCATATGCGAAGGTATCAGCAGGGTCGCAGCCGATAAATTGCGTGACGGCGGAAGCCTACTCGTGCTTACCGGAGGCAGCCACTTGCCTGATATTATAAATGCACTATCAGCGAATAAAAGGCTACGCTATCACTGGCTCCTGACATGCCCGTTGCCGCAAGGCTCTCCTGCGTCCGTAAGCAGGCTAAAAATACAGAGCAAGGTCAGGTTTGTGCTTTGGTATGTCAAGGGGACTTACGACGGCGATATTGTATCAGACTACATAAATCGACCTAATAGCAGCAGTGCTACGGATAAAACCTACCATGAGTGGGGAGCACCGGAAGAACTGATTTCTGAATTGATAGAACGGTTTTCAAACCCCGGAGATACCGTAGCTGACTGGACCGTCGGCGGGGGTACTACTGCTGTCTGTGCAGTGCTGCTTGGGCGGAAGTTTATCGGGTCTGATGTGGACGAAAATGCCGTCAAGACAACCTTACGCAGAGTGCGTCAACTATTTGGTTACGCCCGATAAAACCTGCGTTACGGGCTTACGACAATCGCCTGCATAAGCCCCTCTGTCTCCACACTCACTCTTGGTACCTCCACCTGCAATTGACCCATTATAAATATTTGCAAGGCCTGATTTGTTATCAAATTCAAAGCAAAAATCTAAACCTCATCCTACTACGGATGAGGTTTTAGTTATTTACGCTTCATGACTTTTACTTTAAAGGTAAATCCATTAGAACAACGGTATGTTTCAACCCCATTGTCTTTATTAACTAATACCAGCTTTTTAGCTTCTCGTTCAGCCATTACATACATTTCATCTTCTGTGTTTAATGGAGTTCCGTCAATATAGGTAAGCGAAAATTTTTTATCAGTGTTACTTTGCGTCTTTTCTTCCAGGGTTACGCTAAAGTCGGCAGCGATACATCGCAATAGTAGGTTAATTATATATTCAGGTGGCTTACGTTTGCCCGTCTCCCAGTCTTGCAATGTGCGTAACGGTATATCGTAATGCTCTGCAAGTTGTTTTTGCGTAAGCTTTGCTTGTCTACGCACTTCACGAATTCGAGACATATAATCACATCCTTGAATTTTTTGTACACACGCAATGCGTGCTTTTTCATGTTTAATTTAACACGCAATGCGTGTTTTGTCAATAATCTTTACGCACGCATTGCGTGTGTACGAAGATAATGCCGATGTCTACGATTGGATTAGAAACCGGCCTAATCGTCTGTGTTATCGTCCGTCCGGAAAATCCCTCAATTGTAAGGTTTATTGGTAACTTGATGTTTAAAACGGCTTTAATCGAAACTCAAACGGTCAATAAAACCTGCTGGTTTCTTCGTCCTACATGATAATCCACTGGTTCCACGAAATCCGTGATATGCCAAAAAATAAATTTAAAAATTCCGTGGTTTTCCCATCATATTGGGCTTATTGCGGGCGACGGATAAAACGATGCTAAAATCCAGAGTTAAATATTTGTTTTAGGTGTATGTGATTATAAAATTCAATACCATAGCCCGTAATCTATTTAGAATAGTTTAAGATGAGCCAGCCGACCTTTTGGGAATTTAAAGGATGAGGGGACAAAAACTTGAACTATTTACACAACATAGTTAAGATTCTGGCAATACTCATCTTATCTTGACACGACCGTATAAAACACGCTTATACATTGTTTTTAATGCTTAAAATCGCTTTACAATCGCTTTGCAATTATAGTCTTGAGTTTTGGTCGACTCGGTTTGTAAAAACCTTGTGAAGGGCTGCTTACGCTCGAAAAATAATGGTTAAAAAACACCCCTTAGCAAAATAGACTGCTAAGGGATATTTATATGACTTTAAAAAGGATTAATTTTCAATAAAGACGAAACTCACAATTCATCTAATAATTCTTTTATGCTATTGTTTTATCAAATATTGCAGCGCCTGTTAAAAGAACTACTTTACTACTACTTTCTCCTCTATAAATCCTTCAAAACTATCTATATCTTCAAATCCTACTTCAGTACCTAAAGCCTCAAAATGTTTCTTCCCGCATTCAATTTTAGCTCTTTCCGTTGGTCTCAAAGCATCAAACATAGTATCAGCTTTGGTTTCCAGTACAAAGTACAGTTTATCCTTGCCGTCCGCATCAATTAGTACAGCCCAGTCAGGATTATAACTGCCTAAGGGAGTGGGTATGGTAAACCAGCCGGGAAGTTTTGCATACAACTTAACTTTGCTATTGTTTTCAAAGCTTCTGGCAAACTTCTCCTCGTTGGCACTATCATATACCACATATTCATATACTGATTTTTTACTTTCCATCATGTTTTTAGACAAATAGCCTATAAGTTCCTTACTTTCAAAAAGTTCTTGTGCGTAATATTCGTCGTTACCTATCTTCGTGTATTTAATGCCATCAACTATCATTAACCTCATTTTAGCAGTGATAATTTGCGCTACCTGCTCCATATACTTTTGAGGGTTCTTCTTAAAAAGGTGGAGAGTATTGCTTCTTATCAGTATCTCCACAATGGTTTTTCTGGTTAAATTGGTTTCATTTTGAAGATAGGCAATAATATCAGGCAGATTTTCCTGTTGGTTATCCAAAGCAACAGCATATCTATCTGATTCTTCCGCCACAACGCCACCTGCACTAATATCAAGCCCTGCTTTCGTATATATAAGCTTTGGTGAACTTATAAATAAGCTTTTCTGCATCTCTCTACAACATTCATCGATTAGCTTTTCACTATCAAAATCTACAGAATAGGTAGTTTTGTATTTTATCCTATCCCATAGCTCTTTAAACTCAGGGTCAAGATAGACCCGCTTATTAAGCTTAATAGCTTTTTTATCGCTATTGTTCTTGATATTAAGTCCGCTACATACTTTTCTGGCAAGAGCCGTAATATCAGCTTTTACATGTTCATAATCTTCCGGTACATTTAGCTTGTTGTCTTTTATATCAATTTTCAGCTTGTCTTGCACTTCACCTGTTTCATCAATATAGCCATTATCTAAAAATGCTTTGAATATGGCCTCAGAAGCCTCCTGTCCTAAATACTTTATGCTTCCATCCTCTTGTTTTACCGGAATATTGGCAAATAAATGAGTTTCAATAATGCCAAATCTTATGCCGCTTTCAGTTTCGTATTCTTTCTGGAGTTTAGCTGCAAATTCCTCATAGCTTTCATTAGCGATAACCGTCAATGTGTTTATAAAAGAACCATACTGGCGTTCTCCTTCCTGATTAACACAAAGACGCAGGCCACGACCAATCTCTTGACGCTTTTTAACCTCGCTCTGTGTTTCATTTAGGGTACATATCTGGAACACATTGGGGTTATCCCAGCCTTCACGCAAAGCCGAGTGGGAGAAGATAAATCTAAGTTTAGTATCAAAAGATAAAAGGCGCTCCTTGTCTTTCATAATCAAGTTGTAAGTATCCTCATCATCTTGCGTAGAACCGCTGGTATCTTTTAAGACACCTTTCTTATCCGCTGAAAAATAGCCATTGTGGACTTCTTCAGCAGCGGTATCTAAATCAATATCTTTAAACAGCGTATTATACTTAGGCAGTCTTATGAGGTCTTTATAATGTTTTTCAAAGAGCTTTGCATAGATACCCTTTTGAGGATTCCCATTTTCATCATAGTAGCGATAATTTGCCACTCGGTCTATAAAGAACAGGCTCAGCACTTTTATTCCCAGCTTATTTAATACCAGTTCTTTGTCTAAATGCTCCTCTATAGTCTTTCTAATCATCTGTTCTTTTATGGCCAGGTCGCCCACATCTCCTAAAGGTTTGCCTATACGTAGAATATCCGGTTTACTTGTAAAGGCGACATATTCATTTCCAACTTCACAATAAATCTCGCTGACAATATATCCTTCATAGACATCGCGCCCTCCGGATTTTTCATAAAGGTCATCTCCACGCTTGATTGTTACCGCCTTCCTTTTAACCACACCTCTTTTATCTTTGACATCCATCTCTATTTTGGCTGTTATAGGAGATTTTTTATTGTCTACAGATAAAAGCTTCAAGTAGGCTTTATTGTGGTAGTCTTTAGTTGTGAACCCAGCAACTTCTACCTGTTTAACCAAACCTAAATTGTAACTATCTACTGCATCCAGTTTATAAACTAGATTATGCCTTTCCACATGAGTAGCTGAGTAACGAAATATACATAATGGATTTAGGGACTTAATAGCCTCTTTGGCTTTAGGAGTCGTGTCTACAGATTGTGGCTCATCTATAATAACAATGGGTCTGGTCTCCTGAATAAGCTCAATAGGCTTCATACCGTTTAATCTGTCATTTGTCCTATGAATAATATTAGCCTTAGTTTCCTTAGTAGGGTCTGTAAAACTCTTCCTAAAAGCGTCAATATTTATAACCATAATCTCGATATTATCGCTTACCGCAAAACTTCTTACCTGTTCCAGTTTGCTACTATCATATATGAAGTAGTGGTAAATTGTATTATCATATAATTCCTTAAAATGTTCCTCTGTAATCTGTAAGGTCTTATACACACCTTCTTTAATTGCAATACTGGGAACAACAATAATAAACTTGGAAAACCCATAGTTTTTATGGAGTTCAAAAATTGTCCTTAAATAAACATAGGTCTTACCTGTACCGGTTTCCATCTCTATATCAAAATCATACTCGCCGGCTTTTAGATACTTTGTTTGTGGCAGGCCATTTCTAAGCTGGACTTCTTGCAAATTTTTAAGAATCTCTTCTTCATCCAGTTCAAGCCTGTTGCCTATACCGTTTTCTGTATCAAACAGGCCTATTTGTCCATTATAAGCTGATACGGTAAAATTAGTATGCATAGGCGTTTGGCCTCTAAACAAATCCACAACGGAAGCTATGGCCTGCTGTTGGTATTCTAGGTTTTTATCAAATTTCAACTTCATTTTAGACCATACCTCCCTATATAGTTATAAACTCTTCAATTCCGCCGGATTTAAGTATCTCCTTGATATTGGTCTTGTTACTGTCCGACTTAAATCCATTATCCTTAAATACAACTCTGCTGCTTTCAGGTGATAATTCTTTTATTTTTGTCAAAATACCCTTAGCAACCTCTGTTGTAATCTCATTATCAAGGCAAATCATCAGCATGCCATAGCCAATAGAATAGACTTTCTTACCGGCAATCGTAAACTCATCAACTGGATAAGTCAGGTCAAGACCATATTTAAGCATTATCTCATAAACAACATCAAATTCCGTCCTGCCTTCCACAAAATTGTCTATATAATCTAATAAAGATTGCTCTAAATTATCATAATCCGGCTGCCATTTACGAATATTAGAGGTGTCAAGCTTTAACACCTTAAAGCCGATATCAAGATTTTCTATACCCTCTTTATCTTTATATTCTTCTTTGATTTTTTCACCTGCACGGCGGATACGCTCTTTGCCTATCTCGGAGATATTCTTATAGCCAGCCTTATAAGCTTCAGACTTTTCATCTGTTCGTTCTGGAAGCTGAACCATAATAAACTTTCGATTTCCGCCATCTTCGGCATTAAGCTGCATTACAGCGTGGGCAGAGGTAGCAGAACCTGAAAAGAAGTCGAGAATTATTCCTTCGCCAGCTGTAACAGATTTTATTAAATTATATATCAGCTTGCTTGGCTTAGCATAGTCGAAGTACTTTCCCTCGAAAATTTCCTGTTGTTCTTTATCGCTATCCTGATTATCTCCCCAATCTAATAGTAAATCGGTTATAGCTTTTTCTTTCCCTTTTTCTTCGTCAGATACATCACGCCTTAGCCCATAATTAACCGTAATAAACAATAGATTTTCATCAATAAACTTATCAATAAGCTGCTGTGAAACCGAAAACTGTGCTTTTACATCTACTTCATTAACAGTTACACCATTCTTATATTCTACATCATTTAAATACTCGACTTGCATTGATTTTATTGTATATACTCCCTTTTTTATGACACCATCATTTCCAATTTTTACACGAACACCTTTCTTAAAGTGACGAACTGTTATATGATTGGTTAAATTTACAACTTTCTTTGTTTCATCAGAAATATTCTCAATAGAAAGTTTTCCAACTGAATCCGCAAATTTCCCATATATAAGAATATATTCCATTACCTTAGCTGTGTGCTTTGCAAGAAATGACGGCTGCTTTTTTCGTTTCCAATGAAGTGTATCAATGTAGTTGTCTTCACCAAATATTTCATCACAAATCTTCCTTAAATTATGTATCTCATTATCATCAATACTAATAAAAATAACACCATCATCTGTAAGCAAATTCCTCGCTAGTCTTAATCTTGGATACATCATATTAAGCCAGTCAGTATGATAACGACCACTCGTTTCAGTATTTGTGCTTATCGGCTTGCCATTGCCATCTATTTGTCCTGTAATTCTTTTGTAATTTTCAATGCTATCATAAAAATCGTCCTTATAAACAAAATCTTTCCCCGTGTTGTAGGGCGGGTCTATGTAAATCATTTTAATCTTGCCATAGTAGCTTTTTTGCAAAAGCTTCAATACCTCTAGGTTATCGCCTTCTATGTAAAGGTTCTGGGTTGTATCCCAGTTTTTACTTTCTTCTTTACATGGTCTTAACGTTCCCAGTGAAGGTGTTTGGGATAAACGCAAAGCCCGTCCTTTACCGTTCCAGGTGAAATTATAGCGTTCGTTACTATCATCTACATATTCACCTAAAACCTGTTTCAGCTTTTCAAAATCTACCTTTCCCTCTGTAACAACTTCAGGAAATATGGTCATTAACTTCTTGATATTTTCTTCCCCTATGTCCGGGGTTTTGCCCGTAAGAGTTGTTTCTATCATTCGTTATCGCCTCCAAGCAATTTATTTTTACTCTGTTCTAATCTTTTAATCTCTATATTTAGCTCCATTTTGCGGTTAAACTGGCTTTCCTTCTTAAGTTTAGACCGCAGATTTGCAATTCTTTGCTCTATATCTTCTATCTTTGCTGAGAGTTCTCTTGCCTTGGCACCAGTTACAGTGTCATCTGTTGGCATAATGGCTGATAGATTATAAATACTGATAGCGTCAACTATATCACTATAAAGTGTATAGAAGTTTGTAAACCTCATTTGCTTTATATCAAGCTTAGCGAATAAAGCACTATCATTACTTAACCAGTCAGTAGAGATAAATTCCTCAATGGTATTCTTGCTGCTGTCACTTTGGCTTGTCCTCTGGTGAGCCATATAAAACCGTATTTTATCTTCCAGCTTAAAAATCAGCAGCATAGGGTAGGGGATAGTCCTCATAATAATCTCAGCTATTCTGTTAAGCCCATATTCTTTATTTAAAATAACTTCTATAACTTCAATCTCCGGATATTCTCTTACTTCATCCTTATAAACCGGTATATTTATCGTTTCAGGTTTAAGGCAGTAGAGCCATACTATCTTGTTTATGATATCTGTAAACAAATGCTTATCACTGGAAGACAAATTAGCATTTTCATAAAAGAGCTTTTTGTATATAGTACTACCGATAAAGCAGCTATCAGGGATGTTCAAAAAATTGTAATCATCCATAGCTATTCCCCCAAACCCTTTATGACCAAAAATGTAATCAGTTCAAAATCCTCAATACCATCAAAGGTTCTTTTCGGCATGGTGGTACCTCCTTTGCTAAAGAGGCTGGCCACTCCAATCTCCTGCTTCTTGCCTATAATGTTTTCAATAGAAGTTTCCAACAAATCGGAATAATGTTTCATTTTACGACCATCATTGGTCTCTTTATTAAACTCCTCTACCAACTCTTTAAATACTTCTTTTTGTCCGGAACATAACTTTTTATAATAATCCAATATCTTCTTGGCGTGAAGGAAGGATAGCTTTACTTCCCCATCATCTGCGATATAAACCATATAATAGGGAAATAGAGGGTTCTGCTCTTTGCTTTGTTGTTTCCCTTTGACTTGTCTAAGGGTAAAAATCACTCCTGGCTTTATAATATCTTTTACGCTTTTGTCTATCTTTGCAACTGCATACATTCCATTTGGTGCCTCATCTAAAAGCTTTCTATTGGTTTTCATATATTCCATAAGCTCAATCTTAAAATCATTAAAGGTCAGGTCTGTTATCGATATACCTCCCGATATATCTTCTAAGTCCACAACCTCTTTCTGCAGCCTTTCAAGCTGTTTCTTACGATATTCAAGATCTCTCATCTCTTTGCTAGAGTCTGTTTCTATAATATTCTCCTCTCCTGTGGCAGACACATCCAATAAAACCATCCTGCCTCTGACACGCTGCTGGAGGTTTATGTATTCGTCCAAGTCCTTCGTAGCCCAAAAGTTTACTAATTTGACAGATTGGTTTTTTGAGCCTATACGGTCAATACGCCCGAACCGTTGAATAATTCTGACCGGATTCCAATGAATATCGTAATTTATCAAATAATCGCAGTCTTGCAGGTTCTGGCCTTCAGATACACAATCCGTAGCAATAAGTATATCTATATATTCATTAACTTCGGGATATATCTTAGAACACTCTTTCGAGATAGGAGAGAACAAGGTCAATATAGTATTTATATCTGATATTTTAATCGATTTTCTCAATTCTTTTGATATAGGTAAATTGGAATGATTATCACCACTTCCTGTTACAATAGCGGAATAGATACTTTTATTAGCAAAATAATCGGCCAAATTCTCATATAAATATCTGGCTGTATCAGCAAATGCAGTAAATACAATAACCTTTTTGTTTCCAGGGTTTATTGGATTTTGTATTTTGCTTTCTATAAGGGTTCTAAGTTCAATTAACTTGGCGTCCCTTTCTGGCGTAACAATCATAGCTTCCAATAAAATGGTTTCCAGCTTGTCCTTATCTGCCAGTAGGTCTTGTTTCCACTTGATAAGGTCCATATCTTGGAGCAATACCTTTACATTGTTGCCGAACATGAGGCTTTCAAGCTCTGGGTCGTCTATATCAATATCATTGATATCCAATTCCGCATCATAATCAAATTGCCTTTGTTCTATGGCTTCGAGAGCCTTATTTATTTTGTGGAGAATATTCTCAACAGTTATCGCAAAGGAATTGATGGAGCTTTCCAATCTTTTTAAAATATTTACACGCATAAGTCCGACTAAACTTTGCTCCCTATCTATCTGCCTAAAGATACTTTTGTTTGAGCCTACTACCATATCGTATTTATCTTCATAAGCAGCTCTTTTTTCAGGAAGCACATAAGCCAAAGGTGAATAGATACACAAGGTAAGTTTTTTTATAAGTCTATTGATATCTTCAATAGGTGGGAACTCGCCTTTTGCATCAATTGCCGGATATCTGTTCTCAGGGGGTAGTCTGGTTGGAAACTTGCCTATCTCCTCTAAGTTATAATATTTTTCTATATGCTTTCTGGAACGGGCAATAGTTACCGTATCTAAAAGCTTAAAATAATCAGTATCCATCATATTGACAAATGTTTCAGTTGTTCTTTCGTGTTCAGGCAGCTCAGACCATCTATTGAATACGGTTTGTGCTTTTCTTAAAATAAATTCAATACTATCCAGACCCACGTCCTTGAAGGCATCATCCCTGCCCTCAGTTATAAAAGCGATTTGGTTCTTGATATCATTCATCCGGTTGTTCACAGGGGTTGCTGACAACATAAGCACCTTTGTTTTAACACCGGATTTTATAATATCATTCATCAAGCGCTGATACCGAGTCACACGTCCTTTCACCGGTGGATTATTCCTAAAGTTGTGGCTCTCATCTATTACGACAAGGTCATAGTTTGACCAGTTTAATGTGGCAAGATTAATCTCACCAGAATAGCCATTTGTCCTACTAAGGTCAGTGTGGTTTAGAACATCGTAATTAAACCTGTCCGCAGCAAAAATATTGCGTTTATCATTTTGGGTATAAATGGTCCAGTTTTCACGAAGTTTCTTGGGTACGAGTACAAGAACCCTATCGTTTCTGAGTTCGTAGTATTTAATTACAGCCAGTGCAGTAAAAGTTTTTCCTAATCCCACACTGTCAGCTATAATGCAGCCATTGTACTTCTCAAGCTTATCAATTGCCCCCATAACGGCGTCTTTCTGGAACTTATAAAGCTTATTCCAGATTAGGGTCTCCTTAAAGCCTGTACGGCTTTTAACAATGTTATCTTCGGTAAGCTCGTCAAGATAATCATAGAAAATATTGTAAAGAGTAACAAAGTAGATGAACTCAGGAGTATTTTCTTTATAAAGAATTCGTATTTGTTCAAGAACTTTTTCTTTAACATCTTGAACAGCAGTATCATCCTCCCATAGTTCATTGAAGGACTGTAAAAAATCAATAGTATATTCCTTACCATACATACACATGTTATAGTCTAATCTATTAGAAGGAGTGATACCCAAACCATCAGTAGTAAAGTCAACAGTTCCATGTATTAAAACATTATCTTCAGGATTATCTATATAAACCAGTCTTGGCTGAGCAGGATTTGGCCGTCTTAGAGATTTTATTTCTGCTTTCTTTTCCAGCCACTCGGCACATTCCTTGGCTATGGCCGCCTGCTTCATTTCATTCCTTAGCTTTATTTCAAACTCATTGCCAGATATCTTTTTTTCAGGGTGACGAACTATGAAATATTCCCTATAAAGCTCCTGGTCCTTACGTACAAAAGTAGGCTCGGTAAAAATGAACCTCATACTATCTATCTTACTAAGTTCCTTTTTAAGTTCTTCATAAGCATAGATGGTAAAGTAAGCTGATATGATTGATAACTTTGAACCTTTACGTAATTCCGCCTTTAACTCATCTATAACCCTATACTTTTTATTATCCAAAACCTTAGGTGGCCTCATATAATCAATCCCCCGACACTAATTTATCTGCCTCTCCATTCACTGTTTTTTTCTTAGCCTTACGTCTGTCTGCAGGTTTTTCCGCATCTTTGGGTATTACCCAAACATCACTAAGCTTGAATGCGCCCGGTATTCTGCCTTCTTCACAAAGTATCTGAACTCTCCGTCTTGAAATATTCCACTTCTCAGCTATTTCCTTTGCTGATAAATAATCCATCATAAACACCTCCGTTTCGGAAGTCCATGAATTTATTATATTCCAACGTGCGAACAATTGCAAGAATTGATTAGCTTTTTATTCTAGAGGTTTCTATTCACTTTAAGAAAGTCAATACTCCAAAAGCGAACTCGATAGTTGCCCGCAAGGAATTTTATATAAATTATTTGATAAAAAGGTAAAAACTAAATGCCGCAGGAAACACGATAAAATCGGATAAAACTTGAAAAAGGCTATTGACTATAGGTATTAGAGTACGGTAATTTTATGTCAAATAAAAGAACTCTTTTCGTTTACACAGGGAAGCCCGATACAATCGACGCTGGTGAGAAATGAAAATATTGATTTTACAAGGGTTTCGAGATTAGCGGAAAAGAGCAATTGTCAAAGAAATTAAAATAACCTTTTCTTTGACACAGACTATTTTAAGGGAGGTTGGTGTTATGGGAACGATATACGGCTATTGCAGATGTTCAACTGACGAGACCAGACAGGACATCGACCGGCAAAGACGGGAACTACGCAAACTCGGAGTGCAAGACGAAAACATATACTGGGAATACGTAAGCGGACGCAAACCAAATAAAGTTGAATGGTCGAGACTGGTAGAGAAATTAGATGTCGGTGATACCATCTGCACAACCGAGGTTTCAAGGATTTCAAGGTCTACGAAAGAGCTATGCGAAATCATTGATTTGGCACAAGAAAAGCAGATAAAACTTGTAATAGGCAGCATTGTAATCGACTGCGGCAAAAATGACCCGATGACAAAAGGGATGCTGCTGATGTGGTCAGTATTTGCCGAACTGGAAGCTGACCTGATAAGCCAGAGGGTCAAGAGTGGTATGCAAAATGCCAAGGCCAAAGGTGTTAAGATAGGCCGACCTAAAACATCGCTGGATAATCTGCCTGCTAATTTCATCCGGCACTATCCAAAATACAAGGCCGGAGACCTGACACTCGTTGAGCTTGCTCGATTGTGTGGTATTAGCAGGCAGACAGCTTATAAGTATCGTACAATCTACGAGTGCAACGAATAAAAGCCAATAAAACTGATTTAAGGGAGGTCGTTAAGTGTGATTAAATCAACACTGTATTGCTTGGAGTGCCGGGAGTATGTGCCACTGCATCTACGTGATAATCACCCCTGTCCATCCGATAAAATCGCAGCCGTGGATAAGGAGATGACTGGCATTGTTGACAGGCTCTATGATATGGGTATTACACCAACTTGTGCAGTTTGGACCGCTACTAAACAGAGCGACGACGAAATTGAATACCTGCTGACGGTGCAAATTGAGATTGAAAGTCAAGTGTGTCAGCCGGTGCTGGGGGATTTACCCACAGGCTGGGAATACCATTGGGAAAAAGACGCCTCGGATAAAATCAAGCTAAACAGCATTGCTTATGAGGAAATATGGTATGACTTTGGCTTTGATGGCGAAAGTTTGCAAGGACGAATCAACGAGCTAATAAAAGACTTCGAGGGTTTCTTGGATACACGAGATTGCGATGCTGTGCAGGCTCTGATGCTGCTGTCGTATTGGTAAGAAATGACGTAAGAAGGTGAGCCAAAAGGATACATCTATTACACTTATTGAAAATACTTTTATCCGAGAGCCTTACTGCGTGCACTGTAAACAATGGACCCGGAACCTCACTACTCATGATTGTCCGATAAAACACATCGTTACCGTTGATGGTCCACTCCGGGGTATAGTCGATAGGCTCTATAATCTCGGCATACAGCCTGCTGAAGCAACTTACGACCTCAACTGCTTTGATTTTAACGTCTATTGCGTCAAAATACATATCCCCCTAAATCAGCAATTAAACTGTGAAGTTCTGGGGGATTTACCCGCAGGCTGGTATTATGGATGGGATGAGGAGACGGATAAAATCTGTATGCTCGGATACTTGGACTTTGAGTGCTATGTAGGGGCAAGAGCAAAAGAAAGAGTACGTGCTGTTGCACGGAAGTTTGAGAAGTTCTTGAGCAAAAAGGACCCCGCAGCAGTAAAAGCGATGCTACTACTCACGGGGGTGTAGGCTATGGATGTGCTGGACGTCCAAACTTTAAGGGCTTACTGCCTGACTTGTAGAAAAATCGTAGATAGTAAACATACATGTCAAACATACCGTCAAGTGCTACTGGATGCGGTCTTGGCTGGTATAGCCGAGAGACTCGATAATCTGGGTCTCAACCCTATAATGCTGACGTTCTACTTCGCAGAAAACCAGCCAAATACATACCGTTTACAGATAACTTTAACTCTTGCTGTCAGTTTATCTTGCGAAATATTGGGACCATTGCCCGCAGGCTGGAAGTATTGCTGGGATAGCAATACAGCATCTTCAATTGAGTATAATGACTGGCTGTGCGTTACGAAAGATTACGCAGAAGCAAGGTTAAAAACAGTTGTCAGAGAGTTTGAAAAATTCCTTGACGGTCGAGATGCGGAGGGTATAATGGCTATGATACTGCTGACAGGTTAATATGAAAAGCAGGAGCTGCGGATAAAATGCTCCTGCTTAAAAAATTTCTTCCTTAATATATTAGGGGTTTTTAGCTTTCGGCCTATGATGTTTTTATCATAGGCCCTTAATTCTGAAACTGCCGTAGAACAAAAGACCTTACAGGTCGGATAAAACCGCCTGTAAGGTCTTTCGCCATCATACCTGAACCTTTAGTGAGTGCTTGTATTCAGCGTAGTGGTCGCTCAACACATAGTCGATAACGCTTTTCTTCGGAATCAGGTAACTACCCCGGATGTAAAAGTGCTTGACTCGATTGGCTCTTATTAGCTTACGTGCAGTGGTGTCGCCGATACCTCCAAGCATTTGACGAAATTGTTCAAGTGTCACTAAATCAGGATAGTCCTTATACAGCTCTTTGTAATAGGCTCTGTTTTTCACCATATTAGTCAGCTCCTTTTAAAATTATTTGTCAGTGGTAGTGGCTGACTATTACATGTTTTGATTGCTCTTTGGAGGGGGTGGGGAGGTTATAGTCTTAAGTAGTAGTGTAAAATTGATGACTTAAAATTACTGGAAAATA
>ENA-UPSA01001670-UPSA01001670.1-bioreactor-metagenome-genome-assembly--contig:-NODE-1670-length-19553-cov-118.752282_pt1 | contig 19553 bp, 14 predicted proteins | sample MGYA00238183_ERZ773288 | MGnify/ENA primary metagenome ERZ773288 (study PRJEB29028, sample SAMN07631243) | bioreactor metagenome | isolation source: Switchgrass digestor | place: USA: Dartmouth... | reverse complement strand
TGCACGCCTTCCAATCCGTTGGCCCTCTGATAGTTGTTTTTCCCCCTGAATATGGCGAACACCGTTGTCAGCAGAAGCTTGATATCCAACAGAAGGGAATAGCTCCTGATATAGAGCAAATCAAACCGCAGCTTGTCCTCAGCCGATGTGTCATACTTGCCGTATACCTGGGCATAACCCGTAAGCCCTGCTTTTACAAGCGTTCTGTATTTATATGTAGGGATCTCGGCGCTGTACCTGCTCGCAAATACCGGCCGCTCAGGCCGGGGGCCCACAAAGCTCATATCACCCTTAAGTATGTTGAAAAGCTGCGGAAGCTCATCAATCTTGAACTTCCTCAGGAAAGAACCTATCGGAGTCACTCTGGGATCGTCCGCCGACGAAATGACGGGACCTGTCAGCTTTTCTGCATCATTTACCATGGTACGGAACTTGTATATCCTGAAAACCCTGTTTCCTTCGGTTATCCGCTCCTGGCTGAAAATCACGGGACCCGGCGATGTAAGTTTAATGAGTATGGCACTTATGAGCATTATGGGTGAAGTTATTACAATCCCTGCTAAGGAAAGCACGATATCAAACGCCCGTTTGAAAAACCGCTGCTCGGGAGTCAGGCCAAGCCTGTCAATTATGAAGACCGGCATGTCCTCAAACTGGATGGTCCTAGGTCTGTACAGCGATATCTCAAACAATTGTGGGATGGCATAAACAACCTTTTTTTGCTCAATACATTCTTTAATCATCTTAACCTTGAAATCATCCGGGACGCCTGAGCACAGAATAACTTCATTCACTTCATTGAGCCTTCTGTACGCGAGGTCTGCATCTTCGGGAGCTACAGCATATTTAATGGTTATTTTATGAGCCTTGTCAGAAGAAATCTTTTCGCACGCAGTCAGAAGCTCATCCTGATTGCCTATAAGCATGGCATTGGTTTCCCGCATAAATTTTTGCCTGATCTTAAGCAAAGAAACCCTCCAGATAGACAGGTATATGAGCATTATTAAGGCAGAACCCAACAGTACGGTTCTTGGAAATGAAAAACCTTGCAGGAAGTATGTAATTGACACAGTTGTTATGCATAGAAGGCCGACCAATTTTACTATACTCGATAATGCTTCGCTTACGGTCACCCTGTAAAACTTGGTCATTCCGAACATGTCCAGATAAATTAGAGCTGCTATGGTAATGAACGGCATGGCATTCAAGTATGGCCGTAAATTGAACATAGGGATATAAAAGCCAAATTTCAGCAAAAAGGCTGTTAGATATGAAAAATTAACCAATATGAGGTCTATGACTATTATAATCAGCTTATACCACTTTGTGATGTTCTTGCCCATCATTCTTCAATTTTATTGGTAAACCTGCTCGATATCTTATTAAAATTATAACATGGGAACAGGCTGAAAAATAGTATATAATATATAAGAATTTATATATTCTGCGGTCAGATATTTCTGCTTTATATTTGCAAGTTGGAGCTAACTTAAGGTTATTGTTATTTTTCCTGTTGGTTACACGCGAATAAATTAAGGATATATGAGTTTATTGTGATACGATATAAAAATGCATGAAAGGCTTTTGTATCGGGGGAACTCGTTTAAATGAAAAATAATAGGTATAAACCGGAAAAACTAACAGTAAGGAGACAGGAGAAGCGCAACAAAATACTTTTTTGTGCTTCAACAGTATCACATATTAACAATTTCCATTTGCCGTATCTAAAAGCCTTTAAGGAAATGGGCTATGAGGTACACGTTGCTGTTAATGAAAATGCCGATATTTCTTTTGCCGACAGGGTTTTTACCATACCTTTTCAAAAGAATATTTTCTCATTAAAAAACCTGTACGCAATTTTCAAGCTGCGAAATCTGATCAAAACTGAACGATACGAAAAAATCAGCAGCAATACCACGTTAGCAGGGCTCATCGTCCGATTTTCAGTCATGCTTTTAAAAGATCGTCCTGTAATATATCATATCGCTCATGGCTATCATTTCAGTCTTAACCAGGGCATAAAGAAATACCTTTATCTTGTGCCGGAGAAGATTGTCTCCTCCGTCAGTGATCATGTCATGGTCATGAATCATGAGGACTATCTCATGGCTAAGAAATACAAATTATTCAAGCACAAGCTCCACTACATTGATGGAATCGGTATTGACAAGAACCGTTTTAAGTCTGTTAATTCAGAAGAAAAGCACATACTCAGGTCGCGCATGGGACTATCAGACAAAGATTTCGTGTTTGTATACGTTGCTGAATTTTCAAAGCGTAAAAACCAGGAACTGCTTATAAAAGCTTTTGCGCAATGCAACTTGGATAAGTGTTTTTTGCTGCTGGCCGGTGATGGCAAAGAATTGGAAAAATGCAGGCGACTTGCCGAAAAGCTGAACCAGACAGATCGTATACGTTTCCTTGGTTATGTCGAAGATGTCCCGTCTTTATTGGCGGCTTGCGATGCGGTTGTTTCTACAAGCCAGAGCGAGGGGTTGCCTTTTAATATCATTGAAGCGATGGGATGCGGATTACCTGTAATAGCAAGCGATATTAAGGGACACCGTGAATTAGTAGAGCATGGAAGGACAGGATTACTGTATGAACCCGGTAATATATACAAACTGACTGAATGTATGATAACATTATATTTAGCGAAGGCCAATCAAACGAACCTTCTCCGCGAGTTTGGAACCGCCGGTACCAAAAAAGCGGAAAAGTATACTTTAGATCATGTATTACCAAGGGTAATGGAAATATATACCATTACCTGAGGTATAACAGAAATCTACAATTTTACAATGGAGTGTTTTTTGGATGAGAAAATTAAAATATATATTGCTGATAGCAACGGTAGGTCTGCTCATGTATCTATTGCAATTGAAAATCCCGAACCTGTTTTTCAGTATTGAGGAAAACGAGGTATGGAATTCTGCTAGAAGGCTTATTTTGGCTTTTACTGTCTCAATTCTGTTCTGCGGAGCTATCGCTGCTGTCATTAATTGGAAGAAAATACGGCCATATTTATCAAAACTGTATAAATTCCGTTCGCTTCTTTATCAATTGGTAAAACGCGATTTTAAAGCAAAGTACAAACGATCTTTCTTGGGAATCATATGGACCATTCTTAACCCCTTGTTGACAATGCTTGTTTTAACTATTGTTTTCTCAAGCTTATTCCGCTTCGATATAGAGAATTTTCCGGTTTACTTGCTGAGTGGTCAGTTGATATTCTCTTTTTTTAGTGAGGCAACAACACTATCAATGGGTTCGATTCTGAGTGCAGGCTCATTAATAAAAAAAGTCAACCTGCCAAAATATATATTCCCTATTTCAAAAGTTTTATCAAGCCTTATAAATCTATTTTTTTCTTTCTTAGCATTAATCATTGTCATGGTGATAACCAGAGCACCTTTTTCTTGGACCATGCTCCTTGCGCCTCTTCCAATACTATATACATTATTATTCTCTCTCGGGGTCGGCCTGATTTTGTCGGCAGCCGTTGTTTTTTTCAGAGATATGATGTATCTTTACAATATATTTCTGACTATACTGGTATATCTTACACCTATTTTCTACCCGATATCAATTATACCTGACAGGTTCAGGTTCTTAGTTTCACTCAATCCTATTTACCATTTTGTGGAATGTTTTCGGACAGTAGCTATATATGGTGGCATACCGACCTTATGGCAAAACGTCGTTTGCTGCCTGATGAGCCTAGCCTCACTGTTAGCCGGATTGTATGTGTTTTACAAGAAGCAGGACAGGTTTATATTGTATATTTAAGGAGAATCTCAAATGACCAGTGAAACAGCCATAAAGATAGATAATGTGTCTATGTGTTTCAACTTAAGCAGGGACCGCGTTGATAGCCTGAAAGAATACTTTATCAGGCTAGTTAAAAGGCAATTGTTTTATGATGAATTCTGGGCATTGCGGGATATATCCCTTGAAATAAAAAAAGGAGAAGTATTCGGCTTGGTAGGCCTGAACGGAGCGGGAAAATCCACGCTTTTAAAGCTGGTGGCGGGAGTTCTTAAACCAACCAAAGGCACAATAATGGTCAACGGGACAATAGCGCCGCTCATTGAGCTTGGTGCCGGGTTTGATCCGGAGTTGACAGCTAGGGAAAATGTCTACCTGAACGGGGCAGTACTGGGTTATAGTTCCAAAACCATGGACAAGTACTTCGATGAAATTATTGCGTTTTCCGAGTTGCAGGATTTTGTCGATGTTCCTGTCAAGAATTTTTCGTCTGGGATGTATGCACGGCTGGGTTTTGCTATTGCAACCATCATTAAACCGGATATCCTGATTGTAGATGAAATCCTTGCAGTGGGTGATTACAAATTTCAGGAAAAATGCAAGCATAGAATTAACGAGTTGATGTCAGGTGGAACAACAGTTTTGTTAGTTTCGCACAATATCGATACCACAAAGCGGTTTTGCCACAGGGTCGCCTGGCTTGATAAAGGACGTCTTATAGAGGTAGGCCCGGCCAAAGAGATCTGCGAAAAATACGAGGGTATGTAACCATGATGAAGGATATGGGCCGTATTTTTATGCTGGCATGGGCATTTCCGCCAATACCTGGAGGAGAAAGTGTCGTTTGCGAACGTTTCATAAAATATTCTCAGCTTAATTATGATGTCTGTTCCGGTTTTGCTGGCGATCAGAAATGTGATTTAAATTTACCGAATGCGCGCATATATCCAGTAAAAGGCCGGTACTTTCTCTGGTCATTCCGCGCAGCCCGGCTTTTCAGGAAACTGGATAAGTTCAATCATTATAAAGTCATGATTTCCAGGGTCATGCCGGCGGCCGGCCATTTTGCCGGGCTCCTGGTAAAAATCCTGAAGCCTCGGATCAAGTGGGTTGTATATTTTTCTGATCCCATCTGGAACTCTCCGTTTATCAGTTTTAAGTCCTTGTTCATCAACGATAGAACACACAGGCCTAATTATTTGTTAATGAAGATATTTGGGATTCCTGCCAGAATAGCGATATCACTAGGCGATCTGCTTGTTTTCAACAACGAACGCCTTGCTCGCTTTATACTGGGCAAAAAGTATGCTAAACTTAAGCATAAGATAGTTATCGCGCCATACGGGCATGAGGGCATAAAACCTGAAGCCTATAGTGAAACAAGAAAGGAATACAAGCGTAAATTTGTTCTTTCCCATGTGGGGCAGATCTACGGTAACAGGACATTTGGCGTGCTGATTGACGCCCTTAAAATATTAAAAGTAAAACATCCGGAGTTATATGACAGGCTTGTTATCATGCAGGTCGGATTTGTTTGCGACGCAGAGATTGAAAGAATCGAAAAGTCTAGTGTCAGTGACCGGTTTCATCTTATGGGCATGGTTGATTATTATACGAGCCTACAGATGATTCAGCAAGCGGATTGCCTGCTGGTTATCGATCCCGTTTTTGACAGACCTGGGTGCAACATATACGTACCGGCGAAAATATTTGACTATATGGCAGCAGGAAAACCGATACTGGCTATAGCGGACAAAGACAGCGCTACGGCCGACATTGTCAGAAGTATAGAAGGTATATTGTCAGCACAGGTTGCCAATGATTTGTGCGGAAAATTAATAGATTTGATAGCAGGCAATCCGATCAAGCCTGACCTAAAAAAGTACGAAATAATGCATAGCAGTATTCATGCCGCCGAGGTGGACAAGAAACTGCTTACTTTATAGTCTATTGGAGGAGCAAATATGGATATGAATGCTAAAGTATCTGTCATTATACCTTTTTATAACCGACTTGATCTGCTTTTTGAGGCCATAGAAAGCGTTTTGGATCAAACGTACAAAAATTGGGAACTGATTTTAATTGATGATGGATCAACTGATGATATTCATGAGCTTTTGGAGTTTATAAAAAGGGATCAGCGTATCATTTACAAGCGCCAGGACCATAAAGGTGTCTCAAGTGCCAGGAATCTTGGCATTAAAATTGCGTCAGGCGATTATATTGCATTTTTGGATTCCGATGATTTATTTTTACCGGAAAAACTGGAACTGCAATTAAGATATATGATGGAAAACGAATATGATGTCTCCCATACATCCTATGAGTTGATTGACAGAAGGACGAATGAGATTATTCAAACCGTGCATTCCGCCAAATTCTGCGGTGATGTTTTCCCTGCGATTATTCAGGAATGCCCGATATGTCCATCTACTTTTATGATCAAGCGAAGTCTCTTACATAAGTTGGATGAGCCCTTTAACCCAAGGTTTTCCATTGGCGAGGATGTATGCTTCTTTATAGATATCGCTTATAGGTATATAATTGGCGGAATCGATACGGTGCTCACAAGAATGAGACGTGATGAGTGTTCCGCTGCAGCAAACCTGGAGAAGCAAAGGCAGGGATTTTTAAATATCATATCCCACATCATGAGCCGTGAAGAATACTATCTGCATGAAAAGGAATTAGCCAATTTGGTTGCAGGTTTTAACTCCATGTTTATCAGCAACGGAGAACGAGTTGGATTTTGGAATTCGGAGCAGATAAACATTGAAGAAAAAAGACTGAGCCTCTATAGATATTTTATGGAGAGAAAATACTTCCCGAAGGTTTCCATCATTATTCCTGTATACAATGGCGCCAATTATTTAAGAGACGCCATTGAAAGCGCCATCAATCAAACCTATCCCAATACGGAAATAATCGTGGTAAACGACGGGTCCACCGACAATGGGGAAACGGAACGTATTGCTTTATCTTATGGGAAAAGAATACGTTATTTTTATAAAGAAAATGGAGGCGTTGCCTCTGCTCTCAATTACGGCATTGAGAAGATGGAAGGTGAATTCTTTTCATGGCTCAGCCATGATGATGCATACCATCCTGAAAAAATTGCAACTGAGGTAGAAGAAGCCTGTAAATACAAAGATCCCAGCAAGGTATTTTTCTGCGGGTACACTACTATTGACAGCGAAGGAAAAATCCTTCAGGATTATCACCTTCCCAAGTATGTTACGGAAAACATCGATTGCCTCCTGGCACTTGATACGGATTATACGCTGAATGGGTGTACATTGCTTATCCATAAATCCATGTTTGAAAAATATGGGAAATTTGATACAACAAGAAGATTTACACAGGATTATGACTTATGGCTCAAGTTCAGCAAATCGGCTGAATTTGTATATATTGACAAATGTCTTGTATATTCGCGGCAGCATCAGGAACAGGATACTAGGAAAAAGAATAATATCGTGACCTTGGAGGCAGATAAATTCCATTTTATGGCCATTTCTCAGCTAAGCCCTATTAGTGCGGCGAAATATCTGAATGGAAGAATGAACAAGATTTTCTATCAGTTTCAGAATTACAAAGCCAATAACTATATTTACACTTCCCTGGCCATTATCAAACTGATATTCCTGCTCTATGCACGCGAAGGAATGCATAGCGAAGGTATTAAGCAAATAGGCAAGCTCTTAAATGTAAAACTGTATAATACAAGCCGTATTCCGGATGATCAGATTGCAGTAAAAACAAAACCTAAAACGATTATGATATACTCCAATGCCTGGACATTCGGCGGAATCGAAAGAGTGATGACGATTCTATCGAACTACCTGTGCGATAAATATAATATTATCCTGCTTTCAGAGTCCAGTCCCAATGAAGCAGGGTATGAGCTGCCTGAAAATGTCGTACATTTAAAGATGGTGAGGGAATCCGATTGCCAGATTCCATTCTGTATATCCGCTATTGCTAATATGCTGGATATTGACCTTTTTATTGGCAATCCGAACATCATACAGGAATTTCTACCGGTATACAAATTACTGCATGGTTTAAACATTAAGTCGATAGCTGCAAACCATTACTACTATTTTCTTCCCTATCAGATCGAATGGATCAGGCCCATTGCTCGGCTGCGGCATGAAGCATTCAGGTATGCGAATGTTGTGACATGGTCTACTACTTTTGGAGCGAGATTATGCGCAGCTTATAATCCCAATGTAGCTGTAGCTGTCATGCCGAATCCCAATACCTACAGCCCGTCTGACGTCTCTGAGGAAAACCACCGGGAAAAGGTGGTATTGGCCGTTGGGCGCTTCTATGATGCTATCAAAAGAGTAGACAAGATGTTACGTGTCTTTAAAGAGATATACATCAGGGATCCTTCTGTAAGGTTTATCCTTGTGGGAGGCTATGATATGGACATGGTCGTACCTGACACCTGCAAAACTGTGGGCAGTTTATTAAAAGAGCTTGATTTTCCGGATGGTACCGTTACTTTTACCGGCGAGCAATCCGATGTAAAGCCATATTACGAAAAAGCATCGGTATTGATTTTGACTTCCGAATGTGAAGGATTTGGGATGGTTCTAACAGAAGCGGGCACGTTCGGCCTACCCGTTGTTATGTTTGAAATCCCCGGTACGGAAGAGATAATCATCGATAATGAAAATGGGTTTATTGTGCCCCAGAATGATTATGATCAAATGGCCGATAGAATTCTTCAGCTTATGCATGATGCCGAACTATGGAAGCAAATGAGCAGCAGAGCCAGAGGCTTGGCAACCCGTTTTTCCCAGGATATCATTTGCAGGAGATGGGAAAAGCTAATTGATCTGGTCTTTGCATGTGATATGGAACGTGATTGTATCAAGCAGCAGTTGATTCAAGAGGGTTTATTCCCTGGAGACGGTATTGATATGGCATTAATGACGCGGGTCGTGAAAGAATATGAGAAATACCTGAATAAGTATGCCACCGCCGCTGCTAATGTAAGTTCCCAGATTATCTACCAACCAATTCCCCAGACTGATGATGCTGCTAATAATATTTACATGCAAGAGATCATCAAAATGCAACAAAGCCTTTCCTGGCGCGTTACCAAGCCTTTGCGCCTGGTGAGGAAGGTTATGGTCACCGTTAAGCAGTTTGGATTGCTTTTTACAATCAGGAAAATTTTAAAAAAGATTAAGAATGAGATTGTCAAAAAATAAGGGGGGCTGTTTGCATGAAGCGTTTAGAAGACATATCTTCCATAAAGAACCTGGATTACTCTTCCAAGGACTGCCAGATTCTTATCCGTGAATTTTCCGAATTGATTGGAAAAATGGCGCAGGAGTATGATGCTTTGGTCATTGAAAATCAGAATCTAATGCGCAGATTGGAACAGCTCAACCAGAATAAATGTGAGCAGGTTACAGTCAGACCATCTTCAACTAACTATGTTAAAAAAAGTATTTATTCAATTAGACTATATGGATTTAAGGCGACGATTAAAAAAATAGCAAACAGGCTAAGAAAAGTTTATTAATAAAATGAAGTGAGGGTTACATTTGAACATCATTCAAATCAGTGATACAGATTTGCCAGGCCGCAGGTTCAATGGATACGACCTGAAACTTTTCTTGAATCAACAAGGCCATCAGGTATACCAATTTGTGATGAATAAGGTCAGTAACGATCCAAACACCATTCAACTGCTTACTGATAGAGGGCTTATAATACGCACGATGCTTATTGATTTTGAAAAGCGGCTTTGCATGAATGGACTGACCTATCCCTACGGAGAAATCATGAAGGGGCGTCAGGAGTTCCAGAAAGCGGATATAATACATTACCACTTAATACATAATTATTTTTTATCCTTGCTCGATTTGCCATTGCTGACAAAACTAAAGCCTTCCGTATGGACGATTCACGATCCGTGGGCTTTTACAGGACATTGCGTCTATCCTATGGATTGTGAAGGATGGAAAACAGGCTGTATACCTTGTCCCCGATTGCAGGATCATTTCCCAATGAGGTATGACAAAGCTGGCCAGATGTGGAAAATAAAACGGCAGGTATATAATGAAATGGATATAGACATAATTGTTTCATCCAAGTTTATGGAGGATTATGTCAGAAATAGCCCGTTGACCTCACATTTTAAAAATATACACAGGATTCCTTTTGGCATCCGGACAGAGGACTTTCGACGAGCAACCAGAGATAATGCCCGTAAGAGATGGAGAATACCGGATCATCATTTTGTGATTGCCTTCCGTTCTGAACAGAATAAATACAAAGGTGTCAAATATATTTTGGAAATGCTGAAAAAACTAAGTTCTACCAAGCCCATAACACTGATAACTGTTGGGTCTGAGCCATTGCCTTCTGGCCTCAGAAAACGCTTTAATGTTATTGAACTGGGCTGGCAGAACGATTTGAACACCTTATACGATTTTTATGCGGCTTGCGATGTCTTTTTGATGCCTTCCATTGCGGAATCCTTTGGGCTTATGGCCATTGAAGCAATGGCATCCGCACGCCCTGTAATAGTCTTTGAAGGGACCGCGCTGCCTGATGTTACATTTGCACCCGATTGCGGTATAGCAGTTCCTTACAAAAACAGCGATGCACTAAGAGTTGCTGTTGAACGTCTCATTAACAACCCTGAAGAATGTAGGTACAGAGGAGAATTAGGACGAAAGCTTGCAGAACAGCATTACAAGTTTGAGGATTATGTTAGACGACATATAGAACTGTATCAGGAAATTTTTAACAGAAAACGAATACGGTGAGCCTTATGGACGACAGAGAATTATTTGTGAAAAATATTATTAAGGATAAGGATAGCAGGATACTAGAAATCGGACCACTTAATAGGCCCATTGTCTTGAAGTCCGAATATAAAAACAGTCTTTACTGCGATATCAGAAGCACTGAAGAAATAAAGAAGCTTTATGCAGGCAACGAATATCTGGAGAAAACCGGTATCAGTATAGACATTAATTCTATTGTCGAGGTAGATTATGTCCTGAATAAGAGCTATCAAAATACATTTTCTCATATGGAGAAATTCGATTATGTAGTCGCATCACATGTTCTAGAGCACATGCAAGATATAATCGGCTTTTTTCAGGATATTTCAGGCATCATGAAACCAGGCGGTAAATTGTGTATCATTTATCCTGATAAAAGGTATTGTTTTGATCATTTTCGTGAATCAGCATCATTCCGTGACGCCTATGATGTTTTTACAAGAGGTCGAACGGAAACAGCACGTATGGTTTTAGATTTTTTCAGCATGTCAGTAAATGAGAATAATCCAGTATTTTATTGGAAGGGGAAAAATCTAAAAGAAATAATACCTCTTAATAATTTTGATCAGTCGATAAAGAACTATAAACGTGCTTTGAATGGAGAAAAGCTTGATGATGTGCATTATTGGCCATTTACCGACAGAAGCTTCTTATTGTTTATGTATAATTGTATAAGAGCAAAGTTAATACCATTTACCTGCTCACAATTTATACCTACAAAAGAAAACACTCAACAATTTTTTGTTGAACTTGTACATGATCGCTCTGTAATGGAAGATAATCTTCCGGAACTTAGGAAACTTCAAAATTTAATTGCTTCAATACCCGAGGATTATTATAACTCCGAGAATATCCGCAAAGATAAGACTATTTCCCAGTTAAATAAAAAGATTTCTGATCTCATATCACAAAATGAACAACATAAAAGCCTAATAAGCGCATTAACCTTGCAAATTTCTGATTTGGAAAAAGCCAATACTGATTTGAAAAAAGCCAATAATGAATTAACGAATCAGAATACTGAATTAATTAATGCCAATAAAGAACTGTCAAATCAAAACAATGCATTGATCAACACCAATAAGGAATTAACAGTCCAGCATTCTGCATTATTGGACATGATTCATGAGTTCACCATTAAAAATGCTTCCATGGAGGATAAGGCTGCAGAATTAACACGTGAACTGGAATTGATTAGGCAGGAGAAGAACTATATAATTAAAAAGTTGGAAGATGTTCAGAATCAGCTGAAAACCGCGCTGTCAACTTTGGATGAGATTTATAATAGCAAAGCATGGAAAGCGACCAAGACTGTAAGATTGATGTTGGATAGCATAAAAAGGATATTTAAAATAAAGCAAAAACATCACTGTTATCATTAATTTCATAGGAGGCAGAAAAAATGTTCAAGGATAAAACACTTTTGATAACGGGGGGAACCGGTTCATTCGGGAATGCGGTATTACGGCGTTTTTTGAACAGCGATATTGGTGAAATCAGGATTTTCAGCCGCGACGAAAAAAAGCAGAATGACATGAGGAACTATTATCGTAATCCGAAAATAAAGTTTTATATTGGGGATGTAAGAAATTATGAAAGCATAGCACATGCTATGAAAGGCGTTGATTATGTTTTTCATGCCGCAGCCCTAAAACAAGTACCTTCATGTGAATTTTTTCCCATGGAAGCAGTCAGAACAAATGTGTTAGGCACTGAAAATGTTTTAAATGCCGCAATAGAAAATAGAGTAAAAAAGGTTGTATGTCTTTCAACTGATAAAGCAGTTTATCCCATTAATGCGATGGGTATGACAAAGGCATTAATGGAGAAAATCGCGTGTGCAAAAGGCCGGATAAAAGATAATGGAGAAACAATAATTACTGTCACCAGATATGGAAATGTTATGTGTTCGCGTGGTTCTGTAATACCGTTATTTATCAAACAGATTGCTACAGGTCAGCCGATTACAATAACGAATCCGAATATGACACGTTTCATGATGTCGCTTGATGATGCAATAGACCTTGTCCTTTTTGCGTTTAAAAATGCTAAAGGCGGTGAAATTTTTGTCCAAAAAGCTCCGGCAAGTGCTATAGGCACATTGGCCGAAGCAATTATCGAGCTGTTTGGTGGGGGTAAACATGAAATTCGCATTATCGGCACAAGGCACGGAGAAAAATTGTATGAATCACTTTTAACCCGCGAGGAATTTGCAAAAGCAGTAGATTTAGGGAACTACTACATGGTTCCTAATGATACCCGGGATCTTAATTATAGCCAGTATTTCACTGACGGGAAACAGGAATTCTCCACGGCTGAGGATTATACATCAAATAATACAAGACGCCTTAATAAGCAAGAAGTCATCGAATTACTGCTCAAACTCGATTATATTCAGAAGAAGCTTAAAAATATAAAAGAAGAAGACGAGGGGTATTAATTCATGAAAGTCATGACAATTGTCGGAACTAGACCAGAGATCATTAAACTATCATGTGTTATAGAAGCGCTGGATAAATACACCGATCATATTTTGGTGCATACCGGACAGAATTACGACTACGAGCTTAATGAGATTTTTTTCAATGAAATGGGGATCCGTAAACCTGATTATTTTTTGAACGCGGCAGGCAATACAGCGGCCGAAACAATTGGTAATGTTATTATCAGATCCGATGAACTGATGAGAAAAGAAAAGCCTGATGCGGTATTGATCTATGGAGATACGAATTCGTGTCTGGCAGTGATATCCGCGAAAAGGAACAAAATCCCAGTATTTCACATGGAAGCTGGCAATCGCTGTTTTGACCAGCGTGTCCCCGAAGAAATCAACCGAAAAATAGTTGATCATTTATCGGACATTAATATGACAATTACTGAGCATGCCCGCCGATACCTGTTGCAGGAAGGCTTGCGCCCGGAAACAGTGATTAAGGTGGGTTCAAGTATGAAGGAGGTATTACGCAAGCAGGAGAACTCAATTAAAGCATCCAAGATTATGGAAACCCTGGGTCTCAAACAGGGAGAATACTTTTTGATCTCCATACACCGAGAGGAAAATGTGGATTATAAGGAGAATTTTGATAATCTCGTTGATTCACTAAATGCCATAGCTCAAAAATATAAAAAACGGATGATTGTATCTACCCATCCTCGTACAAGAAAACTGCTGGAAAAGAGCAATTATAGTTTTTCAGAACTGATCGAATTTTTAAAACCTCTTTCCTTTGCTGACTATATCAAACTGCAAATGAATGCTTTTTGTGTTATTAGTGATAGTGGTACTATTACGGAGGAATCGTCAATTCTGCATTTTCCCGCCATTACAATCAGGCAGGCGCATGAACGCCCCGAAGGGATGGACGAGGGCACTTTAATCATGACAGGCCTTAAGAGAGACAATATTTTGGATTCAATAGATATCGTTACATCACAAGGCTCAAAATGGGTAAAAACCGTCAATGATTATGATGTTGATATTGTTTCAATGAAAGTCGTACGAATTATTATGAGCTACACGGAATATATAAATCGTACTGTATGGTATAAGCTCTGACTAGAAAGGGGTGTGAAGTAGGTATATGCAGAAGGTCGCGGTATTGGGTTCTACTGGCATGGCGGGGCATGTTATCGCGCTCTACCTCGAAGAACAAGGTTATGATGTATACAGGGTTTCCCGAAGCCAGCAGCCGGGTCCAAAAAGCATCGCGATTGACGTTCGTGATTTTGCCAGTCTTGCCGATTGGCTTGATAAAGTTTCTCCGGATATAATCGTCAATTGCATTGGTGTCCTGCAGCGTACATCCCAAGAACAACCCGATCTTGCCATACTGATTAATTCATATCTACCCCATTGGCTGGAGAAAAGATATGCTTCATCCCAAACCCGTATCATACAACTTTCAACAGACTGCGTGTTTTCCGGTAAGCGTGGAAAATACAAGGAAGATGATTTCCGTGATGGTGATACTATTTATGACAGAACCAAGGCACTTGGGGAAATCATCAACAAAAAGGATCTGACATTTAGGATGTCCATCATAGGTCCTGATATGCATCCTGATGGGACAGGTCTTTTTAATTGGTTTATGAAACAGACTGGCGTCATAAGCGGTTATAAAAAAGCAATTTGGAACGGGATTACAACGATTGAATTGGCCCGCGGTATTGATGCGGCGATAAAGCAAGACATCTGTGGGCTTTACCAACTCGTGCCGCAGACACAGATTGATAAATACACCTTATTGTGCTTATTTAAAAAGGTTTTTGAAAGAGATGACATATACATTACCGAGAATTATGAAGTAATATTGGATAAAAGCCTAGTAAATACCCGTAACGATTTTAATTACACTATTAGAAGCTATGAAGAACAGATAAAAGACATGAAGTTATGGATTGAGAATCATAGAGAATTATACAGGCATTATTTCCGATGATTACAGATAAAAGTAGCTATTCTTTACAACATCAAAATAAACTTCATATTGCATTTATTATACCGGATATGGTACTTGGCGGAGTGGAAAAATCCTTGCTGGCATTGCTGGATGCTATGCAGGGTAAGGGCTTCCATATTACTTTGCTGTTGTTCAGAAGGCAGGGCGAATTGTTGCCCTATGTTCCGGATTGGGTTGATATACGTGAAATAGAGACCGTGGGTAAACTGGAAACCATACGGAGAACCATTTCCGCCGCATTAAGCAGATTAGGCTCCAAAAAACTCTTTCTAGTTGCCAAGTCCATATATCACAAGTATGGTAGCAAAATTATCAAGAAAATTGTCAACATTCCAGAAACCGTTTATGATGTGGCCATTGCTTATAAGGATGGCGCTGCTACCTGGTATACGGCACAAAGCAGCATAGCATCGGTTAAAATCGCATTCATTCATACGGATTTCAAAACTGCCGGTTATAACCCATTGTCACAGAAAAAGGTATATAATAACTTCGCTAAGATTTTCTGCAATTCTAAGGAATCAAAGGATAGTTTTTTAAGAGCGCTTCCTGAGTTTTCGGACAGAACTGAGGTTTTCTATAACATAGTGAATCCTTCGACCATATATAATTTGGCAAAATCGGGTACCAGCTACAATGATAATTTTTCAGGTTTAAGAATTCTTACTATCGGCAGGCTTAGTCACGAGAAAGGAATTGATAAAGTAATAGAAGTTGCATCCCGACTAAAAACTAAAAACTATTCTATAAGGTGGTATGTAATCGGAGATGGGCCTGATAAAAACAAGCTTATGAAGAAAGCCAAAAAGCTACATGTTGAAAATGAAGTTATTTTTCTAGGGTCTGTTATTAATCCGTATAGATTTTTGGCCGATTGTGATATTTATGTGCAACCATCAAATTATGAAGGATATTGTATATCTCTTGCAGAGGCCAGACTGTTTTGTAAACCTATAGTTACCTGCGATTTCTGTGGTGCAAGGGAACAAATAGTTGACGGTATAACAGGCATTATTACTGGTATGTCAGTTAACGAACTTTTTGCTGGTGTAGAAAAACTTGTTATAGATGAAACTTTACGATTGAAGTTTAGATACAACCTATTACATAGTTCTTGTGTCTTTGGAGCCGACATAAATGGCTTTTGTGATTATTTAGGATCGCTGAAGCGGTAGGTATTTAAGTAGAAACTGTTAATAATTTGATGTAGGTAAATCGGTAAATGCTACCTTCTCGTAAAATTTATTGCAGATTGGTTCTCGTTTTGGTAGACTATAATAACTGATATTATAGCAAAAGAGGCCGGCCATAACCAGCCTCCCGGTTTATTAACGTTTCATCATTTTTAGTCCAAAACATCGGTTATTGTAAAGGATTTCAGGACATTACCCGCCGCGTCTGCAAGACCGAATACTTGATTGTAAGATACGTCGGTTGTGTTTTTGAAGTTCTCTCCTATCAGTGTTATTTCGTTGCCGTCAACAATGGCTTTCGTCAGCTGCGCGCTGCCGCCTGATACTGAGAATCCGTTCTTACTGTCGGCTGCAGCTGTCTTGCTGTCAATGTCCTCAGACAGAATTACCTTAATTGTAGTGCTGTTTATAAATACAACACTGACCACCTCGGGAGCTGCCTTATCGACAACTGTCGTCTCAGGTATATAAACAGTCTCACCGTAAGAGTTTCTTGAATCAGCGTTTGTTACCTTAACTTTAAGGGTCTTGCCGTCTACAGATGCAGCTGTTTTATCCCAGCCTCTCAGAGTAAGGGTAATCACGCTGATACCGTCGGAGTTGACTGAATGCCTTGCCCTGGTTACAGTAACACTTACATTCGTCTTTTTGTTACCGTCATAGTAGTAGACCGCACCTTCGAAATCACTGGAATCAAATGCAGCAATCTTACCGTCCAATGTAATCGTGATGGTATTCTTAGCTGTCAGTGCAACTGACTCGGCATCTTTAACGCCCACATGACCCGGCAAGGCAATTTCAACCCTGTTAAGGCTGGACTGAGTTCGGTTGCCGTCGGCATCTGCCACTCTGGCTATATAAAGTTCTTCCTCTATGTATGATACGCCCTTCTTTACATATGCAGCTTCATCTGAAAAGTCATAGTAATCGATATATTCTGCAGCATTTTTCTTTGTCACATCAGCAGATGAAGGAATCTTTATTTCTACTGCCTTACCGCTATCAACAACCTTTATCGTGACTCCGTTCATATCTGCAAGATTTATGGTTCTTCCGTCATAAGCCACTATTTCATATTTTTCAAGATCCAGCACAGAATATCTGCCGCTAGTAGCCATGGTATCGTTGAAATTGACCTTGAGCGTCTGGCCTTTTTTACCGGGGTTGTATATCCTTGCATCAAAGTCTTCGGGTATAGTCATGTCCTTCATGGTGAAGGATTTTGTGGTCTTTTTAATCACATTTCCTACAAGATCCTCCACATACTGAACCACGATGGAGTAATTGCCGTAAAGCTCCTCAGTGAAGGTAATGGTAACGGTCTTGCCGTCCTTTCCAAGAACAGCATCGTCAATAATATCCTTAACCGTCTTACCGTTCTTGTCAAGGATGGTGTAATTGTCGATGTCCTCTGCCGTATCCTCATCAAGAACCTTGTTGAAAGTCAGTATGATGCTGCTTTCATCCTCTTGTTCCACCTTCTGCAGCACAATTGGATCATTGTCTTTGGAAACTTCCACCACGTAAGAAATCTTGGCGTTCGTGTTACCCCACAGGTCCTGCACGGCATCCTCGGCAATGTAGATATACGCACGTCCAGGAGGAAGCATGCTGTCAGAAAAGTCTATCGTCAGTTCCCTGCCGCTTACTTTCAGGCCGGAAGCAGGATTGTTCCTGTTGGTGTGGTAGAAATTCTCCAGATAATCGTCAGGATACTCGTCATCATCATCGGCTTCTTCGAGAAGTTCTATATCTTCATTGAAGATGAGGGTTACTTCTGTGGGCTTGGCATTCTTATAGCCTACCACAACGGGACCTTCCTTGTCTTCCTTCACTTTGATATTGAAAGAGGTCTTCGTGATTCCAAATCCGGCATAGTCCTTAATTGCTGGTTTAGCCTCAACCTTTACGGTCCCTTCCTCAAGACCTGAGAAAAGGGTAATATTGAGCTCTGTATCGTTGTTGACCTTTTCAATCTTTTCAATGAGGTAATCACCGTTGTCAACTGTAAAATAAAGATCCGGATCGTCTCCCTCTTCGGGAATCATGATCGGTTCACTGAAGACAACCTTAATGGTGTATTGGCCTACAACTGATGCAGATACAGCCTTAGGAAGAGTCGTATCCTTCAACTCAATGTCTTCAATGGTGGTCTCATCAAGCCATAAGCCGTTTTCAGCCTCTATATCCCTGATGGTGAGATCGATCACTTCCTGCTGGGCTGCAGCCTCGGTCAATGTGATGATGACGGTCTTCTTATCTTCGGAGAGTTCGAAGTTTGAATCTTCGTCAATGACAGCCTGAGCGTCTTCGTTCTCAATGATATAGTTGCTTTCGTTTCCCGCATCCTTGAGAGGCAGATTGAACTCGACAAACAGCTGCTTCAGGTTGGTTGTTGTCACTTGCACAACTTCAAGCTCATCAGGTACCGGCTCGGGTTTTTGGGGTTCGATAAAACCTGCGGCTATGGCGGCCACTTCAGAAATAAAGCCTGCATCGATCAAGGACTGAATAAAGGTCCTGCCATCTGCGCATACACCGTTCTTGCAGGCACCATAAAGGATACCGGCAATATCGTCACGGATGAGTGCATCTTTTACCCTTAACTCAATTTCCTGGGTCAGGGTGATGATGCCGGCGTTTCTGGCCTCATCTATGGAATTGTTGGTACCCACCTTATAACCCATGCCGATGTTCATGAGCCATACCAGGAATTCTGATGCGGCCATCTTCTGCATTGGTGCAAATTTTACTTTCGGTGCAACGGAAGCATCGACACCGGAGGTATAGCCATACTTCACAGCATATGCCACCCATTTTTTGCCCCAGTCGGGAACCTGGGCTGCGTCCACTACGTATTGCGAAACAATATAAGCAGCTTCGATGTCGGTCATGGCTTCCACTTCTTCGGCCTTACCTGCAGCCTTGAGTGCAAAAATGATGCCCTGCACCCTGTTGACTGGATCGCCAAGTCCATAGCCTGCCATGAGCCCAAGCTGATTGAGCACGACGGCTTCCTTCTCGTACTTGAAGCTCTCAGCAAGCGCCGGTACGACCATCATTGATGCAAGCATGGCAATGACGGCAACCAATGCTATGATTTTCTTTAGTTTTTTCATGATGATATCCCCCTTCAGGTTTTTTCTTTTGGGCTATGTTTTTTTGGGAAACATTGGCTGTGTGACGGATTAAGCCTACTCCGAGTGGATAATGCAACCAGCTTGTATCTTTATGATAAGGCAAGGGCCTTCAACCTTCAAGGCAGGTACCGTCAAGAATTTTTCGCAAATTCATAACCCGCTTGGTAGTCATCAACT
>ENA-UPSA01001665-UPSA01001665.1-bioreactor-metagenome-genome-assembly--contig:-NODE-1665-length-19606-cov-34.678380_pt1 | contig 19606 bp, 15 predicted proteins | sample MGYA00238183_ERZ773288 | MGnify/ENA primary metagenome ERZ773288 (study PRJEB29028, sample SAMN07631243) | bioreactor metagenome | isolation source: Switchgrass digestor | place: USA: Dartmouth... | reverse complement strand
ATTGTTCCATTTCTTGGATTATTGGGTCTTGAGATTCGATTGCCTCTACTATTTGGTTGAAAGTATCAAACACTTCACTAGTAAGATTCTGAATTTGAACAATAAATTGAATTGATTCATCTGTAGGCAAAACATATTGGATTAAAGATAATTGAGAATTTAATTGATCAAACATTTCTAATATTGTATTTTTATCTCCAAGAGACTGAGAAGTAAAATAAACCTGTGTATATGAAATTATATTGTCTATTATTTCATTAATATTAACTATATATGAGGAGAAAGTATAAAACCCTTCTTCTGAAAATTTCAATTGAAAATCATGCATACTTGTCTTTAAGTTATTAACCTTGATATTAAAGTTCTGATCCACAAAATATCTTTTTTCCTCATTTAATTTTACTATTTTATTGAAACTATTTTCATAATAAGAAATATATTCTTGAAATTGTTCGAACAACATCTTCTGATTTGATTCAAAATCTTGCATTGAATCTTTTATTCTATTGAAACTATCAAAAAATATATCTTTTGTTTCATTGTCGTAATGAATAATATAATCTTTTAAAGCTAAAGAAGCATTAGAAAAATTCAATTCAATTTCTGAAATACTGTTTGTTTGATCTGATAAACTTTTGTATGTTTCTAATCCTTTATTAGAAGAAAATAAGGCTAATAAGTTAAAACCAATGGCCGCAGTAAAAAAAATAAAAATTACAACAATAATTGTAATTGTTCTATTTTTAACACTTTTGAATAAAGTCATTTTATTATTCCTCCTAAAAATTATTCAAATATAGCGGCCTTTTTTAATAAAAAATTTTATTTATTTTTTGATTATTTTTTCTGCTATTCCAGTAGCCATATCCATAATTTTTTCTTGAGTAGCTTCTTCTCTTTCTAAAATCCCCGCTAATCTTCCATAGCTCATTACGGCTATACGATCACTTAATTGTATTATCTCAGGTAGTTCAGAAGATATAAAAATTATTCCAACGCCTTCTTTAGATAAATTTGATATGAAATTGTATATCTCCACTTTGGCTCCAACATCTATACCTCTAGTTGGTTCATCAAGAATAAGAAGCTTAGGAGAAGTAGCTAGCCATCTGGCCAATACGACTTTCTGCTGATTTCCTCCAGATAAGTACATGACTTTTTGATTAACACTGGGAGTCTTAATATCTAAAAGACTAACATATTCTTTAGCAACTTTAGTTATTTTTGAAGGTGAAACAAATTTGTTTTTGGAGATTCTTTCTAATATTGATACACATATATTATCTTTTACTGTATGTATTAAAAAAAGGCCATCTTCTTTTCTATTTTCAGGAACAAATCCTATACCTAACTTTATGGCATCTTGAGGAGTGCTAATCTCAACTTTTTGGTTATTGAAATAAATACTCCCCGAAGTCTTTTTCCTATAACCAAAAATGGTTTCCATTAATTCACTCCTTCCAGAACCAACTAAGCCAGAAAAGCCTAAAATTTCTCCTTCATGAACCGAAAAATTAATATCTTTAAACCCTTTTCCAGATAAGTTTTCTACTCTCAATAACTCTTTTCCAATTTTATGAGATTCATAAACATAGAAATTTTTAACTTCTCTCCCTACCATCGCTTTTATAATAACATCAGGAGACACTTTATTAGTTTCATAGATTTCTACAAGTTCTCCGTCTCTTAAAACAGCGACCCTATCGGTGACTTCAAAGATTTCTTCTAAACGATGGGAAATATATATAATTGAAACTCCCTTACTTTTTAAATCTTTGATAATATCATAAAGCTCTTGCACTTCTTTTTCTGTTAATGATGATGTGGGTTCGTCCATTATTAACACCTTAGCATTTTTATACACAGCCCTCATAATTTCGACCATTTGCTGAACTGCCAATGGATATTTTTTGGCTAAATCACCAACTTTAACATTTAAACACATCATATCTGATAACCTTTTTGCTTCTTCAACCATCTTTTTATAGTTAATGAAATTTAATTTAGTAGTAGGTTCATCATTTAAAAAGACATTTTCTGCTATGGTTAAATTCCATATTATTGACAACTCTTGAAAAACTGTAATTATACCTTCTTTTATGGGCTCAGAAGGATGCCTCCATTTTTTTTCTTTTCCTTGATATATAATTTTACCTTCATCAGGTGTATATACTCCCGCAATTATTTTCATTAACGTGGATTTTCCTGCCCCATTTTCTCCAACTAAACCAAGTACTTCTCCCTTTTTTAGAGAAAGGGAGACATTCTTTAATGCCTGAACGCCTGGAAAATTTTTACTAATATCTTTCACAGTAAGTATATTTTCACTCATTATTCTTCCCCTCTACTTCTCATTTTATCCAGTGCCACTGCAACCACTATAACAACCCCAATAACTATTTCTTGCCAGAAAGACGATACTCTTAATAGAATCATACCATTCCTTAGTGTTGCCATTATCCATGCTCCTAATACTGCTCCTAGAATACTTCCATCTCCACCTGATAAACTTGTTCCTCCTATTACTGTAGCCGCAATTACATCTAATTCATATCCTTGGCCTGCATTTGGTTGAGCCATACCTAGCCATGAAGTCATTAAAAATCCGGAAACTGCTGCTAAAAAACCGTTTATTACATATGTAATTAATATCACTTTTTCTGCTTTAATTCCTACTAATTTTGCAGCCTTTTCGTTTCCTCCAACAGCATATATATGCTTTCCCAAAACAGTATACTTCAAAAAAACATGTGCAATAATTGCAACTATAAGAAGATAAATAACGGGTAAAGGTATTCCTAAAAAATGGCCCTGGCCACTAACCATAAAACTATCGGGAAACCCTGAAACAGGCCATCCTCCACTCATCACATAAGCTAATCCTCTTCCAACACTCATCATTCCAAGTGTAGTAATAAAAGGAGGTAACTTTGCTCTGGTTACTAGTAAACCATTGATAAAACCAAAAAGAGTTCCCATAGCTAAACCAAGCAATATTGCAATGATTGGGGGTAAAGAATAATCTACCATCATAATTGCCATAAACATACCTACAAACCCCATAACAGAACCTACAGATAAATCTATTCCTGATGTGATAATAACCATTGTCATTCCACAAGCCATAATAGCAATAAAAGAACTATTCAAGAGTACATCAAAAATATTGCTCGCAGTAAAGAAGGTGTCAGTTGCAATTGATAGAAAAACCATTAAAACTATTAGGATCAGAAAAACTCCGATCTCTTTAATTTCAAAAATTTTCTTTATTTTTTGCATTGCGCTTTTTCCCACCTTTTTAATTGTAGTTTTTTAGATAGATGTAATTTTCTTAATGTGTCACAAAATATATTATTCCATAGGTTGAAAAAGTTCAACCTATGGAATAAACAAATTTAACTATTATCTTGTATATATCCTATTAGCGAATTCTATGAACTCTTTAACATTTTCAGATGTAATGACATCAACCCCTGTATCAATTATATAATCATAAGAACCATCTTCGTATTGTTCTTTTGGAAGTATTTTTAATACATTTTCTACTCCAACTTTATCCATCATATACAAAACGGTAAGAGATAGATAACCCATGTCATAAGGCCTTTGACCAACTAAACCATCTACTAAACCAGCATCAACTAATTCTAATTCTTGGGGAAGTGTGTCAAAACCTACTATTAATTTATCCTTCATCTTCTGCTCACCGCCAAAAGCTGATATGACAGTCTGATTTGGAGCAAGCAAAATATTAGCATTTGCCGTAAACCATCCATCAAGATTAGGATAAGTTCTTTCAACATCCCTAACTATTTGAACTGCTTTAGCTACGTCATCTTCACTTGGAAATGGATCGGCAACATATCTAACTTTTATACCTGTTTCTTTTTCAAAATCTGCTAAAGCGTCTTTAAAACCGGCTATACGCTCATTTGTATTGAGAGCAGCTAATCCTCCAGTCAATATTGCCAAATTAATAGTAGATTGACCTGGTTTTTCACTCAATATCTTTTCAGCCATCAATTTACCAGCTTCATATCCAGCATTATAATTGTTTGTCCCTAAATATACATATCTGCCACTTTCTGGAGCATCAGAATCAAATGTAATAACTGGGATACCTTTACTTAAAGCATTTTTAACAACGATCTTTATACCTGCTGGATCATTTGGTGAAATAGCAATTCCGTTTACTCCACTACTAATGTAACTGTTTATCTTTTGAGCCTGTTGAGCAGCGTCTGCTTCTATAGGTGCATCAAAAATAGCCTTAACTCCGAGAACTTTGGCAGCATCTTTCATACCATTTTCGACAGCAAACCAATAAGCATTGTTTAAAGATTTTGGACTTAGAAGAAATGTCTGTCCAAACAATACTCCTACCAAAACTAAACTTAAAACTACTATAAAACTTCTTTTCACTTTCTCCACCTCCGTAGATAATTTTGAGATTTAATAATAACTACTTATATTAAATTGAAGCTAATTTTTACAATTCTTTTGATAATCCAATTCTTGATTTAAGTCTCTCTACTTACTAATATACATATTCTATTTGACTAAAAATTTATATATTGTCAAAGTTTGATAAATTTCTCCTGGTTTTAAAGTAGTTGATGGAAAATTGGAATGATTTGGAGAATCCGGATAATGCTGAGTTTCTAAACAAAAACCTGAATATTGCCCATAGTATTTTCCTTCTTTTCCATAAGTATCTACCCAATTTCCGGTATAAAACTGAATTCCAGGCTCTGTTGTATAAACTTCCATTATTCTTCCTGATTTTTCGTCTTCAACTCTCGCAGCTAATGCTAACTCACCAGTTTGGTTGTTTAGTACAAAATTATGATCATAACCTTTGAAAGGGGGTTCTGAAAACGCTGAGATTCTTTCACCAATTTTATGTGGTGTTACAAAATCTAGGGGAGTTCCTGCTACTGGGCTTATTTTTCCTAGTGGAATCAAAGTATCATCCACGGGAGTATAATTATCTGCAACAATCATTAAATTATGATCTAGTATATCACCCAAACCTTCTCCTGAAAGATTGAAATAACTGTGATTGGTCAAATTAACTATGGTAGTTTTATCAGTAGTTGCAAGATAACTTATTTTTACTTCATTTTCATCAGTCAAAGTATATGTTACACTTATGCTAAGATTACCAGGATAACCTTCTTCTCCATCATGACTCATATACTTAAAACGAACAGCTGGGCCATCAGGAGTATTCATTGCTACGCCTTTAAATAATTGTTTCTCAATTCCCTTAACTCCTCCATGAAGATGATTAGGATAGTTGTTTTGAGCCAAAGAATAAGTCCTACCTTCTAGAATAAATTGCCCTTTTGCAATTCTATTTCCATATCTACCAATAGTTGCACCGAAATGAGGATTTTGTGGATCGGGTTTTTCGTAATCAGCTACGCTATCAAATCCAAGAACAACATCGTCTAAATTGCCTTCTCTATCAGGTACGTATAAAGATACTAATGTAGCTCCATAATCAGTAACTTGAATAAAAACTCCGTTATCGTTAATAAGAGTGTATAAATATACAGGCATTCCATCACTAGTAAAACCCCAAAAATCTTTTTCAATATTACCAGCCATCACAGTTGATACTCCTAATATACATATAAGTCCTATAAAAAATATACTTCTAAGTGTTTTTTTCACCCAATTCCCCTCCTTTTAATATTCGGTCCTTTGTTCACTATGTTCTGTTTCAAAAAATCTTCTTAGCTACCTTCAATTTTGTATAATAATAATTTTCCTGTATAAAACCATAAATCACTAAACCCTTACACACTCAATACCCACCATCTCTGCAAACAGCTCCCACCTCCTAACAATATCTCCGATGTTGAAGCACTGGTGATGCGTCCCTCCGTTCTTAAGCCAGTTCTTCATAGAGTCTCTTACTCCGGTATCTGGTTTAAAATGAAAGTATGGCATTTCGACGTTTGGATATTCTTCGCTGTCTAGTACTTCTCCTTTTGATACGACTAACCTGAAATTACCTTCACTGATTGGAGCTAACGAAGCTATAGTTCCTTGCCCTGGTTGAACGTTAAATACAATTGTTGGAGGGTTGTTTAGATCCCCTATTCCCAAAAATCTGTCTATAAGTTTTATTGGTTTGTCTTTTCTTGCGACCTTCCAATTTCCCTCACCCATATGGCTCATAAAAATAGAGTCTCTTTCAAAATCCATTGCGTACATTTCTGTAAAATGTCCATTTTCTCCCAAAATATGGCCTAATATCACAGCAGTTGCAGCAAGGGCATCTCCTTCAGCTCCATATCCATAGCCTTTTGCCATCAAGTTGGAAGCTGCCATTAAAGGTAGTTGTTCAAATCTTCCATCGTCTTTTACTGAATCAAAATATATGCTGTATCCGTCGTAATTCTCGTCTTTCAAAAATTTTTCAATTGCAACTTGAAACTTTGCGGCAAAGTTGTATTGTTCTTCTTTCAGGTTAGGATCAATCTCAAAATTCTTGGCATTTTCTCCCTTAACTTTTTCAATTTCTTCTTTTGTTACTTTTTCCAAATATGAGTATATCTTACCCATACTTTCATCAACAACTTCAACTCCAAGCTTTTTTAGTAATGCTGATGAATCAAATGTAATATCACCCATCCCCGGCATTCTTCCTATAACTGCTATTCTGATTCTTTTAGCAGCTTTTGCAGCTTGAGCAGCTAGCGCCCAATCTTCTATCTCTTTTTTGAACGCTTCATCTTTCCAATCCCCACTAATAACAGGACAATTTATTCCTAATCTAACAATTGCGTTCATGTTATCTTGAGCGCCGTGTATTCCTTGATTGTATGTTAAGTGTTCCATATTCCAATCCTGAGTAACAGAAGGTAAAGGTTGAGTATTAGCAAGCATTATTGGTAATTTGTTATTTTTTAATGCTGGTACTATTCTTTGTCCTGGACTATAAGTTAACATCATAATCATTATTCCGTCTAACTCTTTATCGTTGTTGTATTCTTCAACTATTTGTTCAATATCTTTTCTATCTCTTGCAGGTCTTGAGAATTTAAAGTTTGCAATATCTTGGAGTTCGTTAATAACATTTCTTACATAATTTGATTGAGTTTCTACAATATTTGGATAAGTCTTGTCGTACAGTTTTTGCATGATTCCTAAAATACCGATTTTTGGTTTTCTTTTTACTATCATCATCACACCTCCAAAGTTAACTATAATATAATTTTCATTTTTGATTAAATACGATTTTTTAACTTAATCGCTGCTTGTAATGAAAGCTAAGGTTACTCTATTCTAAATTCAAAATATTATTTCTAAAAATCTATAATTTTGATATTTTATGCATTATGTCTTTTGTGCTTTCATACAATTCTAAAAAGAGTTGGTAATATTGATCGTATTTCTTGAAATTCTCTTTTTTTGATTCAATTTTTGATTCAATCTTTATCCATTTTTTTATTTCTTCTGGTTTTTTAAATATACCAGTCCCTAAACCTACAAGAAATGCGTCTCCTAAAGGTGCCTCGATATTATCAGAAAGTTTTATCATGTTATATCCTGTAACATCTGCAAATATTTTTGTCCACAATTCTGAATTGGCAACTCCACCTACTATCCAACAATCTGGATTCAATTTAATACCAGATTCTTTAGCTGTTTCCATGTTATGTCTCAAAGAGTATGCTGCTGATTCCATTAAAGCTCTATATACATGATGCTTTTGATGATAGAGCGAAAGTCCTAGAATAACTCCTCTTGCGTCCGGATCCCAAATAGGCGAGCGTTCTCCCATAAAATATGGCAAAGCTAATAGTCCTTCACTTCCTAAAGGCACCTTTTTTGCTTTTAATTCCAGAAGGTCATAAGGAGAAATACCAACTTGTTTACCTACATTAGATTCTAGTTGTCCAAATTCATCAATAAACCAATCAACTAAAGCCCCCGTTGTAGCGCTTCCCCCAAAAGTGTAGAGTAATTTATCTGCTTCGACTACGTAAGGATAATTAACTAATTTTGAAGAAGTTGGTTTTTTATCGTTTAAGAGAGTTCCCCAGCAAGTTGAAGTTCCTGCCATAAATACGTGTTCTCCCTCATTTAAAATCCCTGCACTTAATTGAGCCATTGGTGCATCTATTCCTCCACTTATTATTGGAGTACCCTCAATTAAGCCTGTCATTGTAGACATTTCTTTAGTAAGATAACCTGCAATATCATGAGAATTAAGGATCTTTTCAGGAAGCATAGTTATTGGTATTCCCAATGCATCTCCCATTTCTTTAGACCAATTTTTAGTTCTAATATCAAAAACTCCCCCGAGATTACCCGCCGAACTATAATCTGTTGATAATTCCCCAGTTAATTCAAAAATAACATAATCTTTTGGACTAACAAATTTATACGTTTTATTCCAAATGTCTGGTAAATTATCTCTTATCCACATTATTTTTGTAAATCCAAAATAAGAATCTACATAATTTCCGGTAATTTCAAAAAGTTTATCATGACGGATATTATCTTTAACCCATTGTGTTTCTTGCCAAGCTCTTCTATCCATCCAAATAAGGCATGGATAGAGAGGGCTCATATTTTTATCTACTGGAACGCCTGACCCTCCGTACAGACCGCTAAACGAAACTCCTGCTACCTCTTTAGGATTTACATTAGCTTTTTCTAAACTTTCCTTCAAAGTTTGAATCACTGCTTCAACCCAGACCTTCGCTTCTTGTTCTGCCCAAGAAGCTTTTGGTGTGTTAACTTTATAACTTCTATATGCTTTTGATACCAAAGTGCCATTTTCATCCAATATTACTGTCTTTGTACCTGTTGTTCCAATATCAGTTCCTATTAAATACATCTTTTTCATTTCCTCCTTAAGATTGCTTATTCCTTTTGTCCATAACTTTTATGATGAAATTCAAAAAGTCTTTTAGCTTCTTCCTTATCTAAAGGTTCTGGATTTCCCATGGTTCTAGCAAAATAGGCTGTTTTTGCTACTTCTTCTAAAAATATAGCGTTTCGTATAGCTTCTTGGATGTCTTTACCCATGACTATTACTCCATGCTTACTTAAGAGAACTGCTCTTGCTTGATTAACTACATCAACAACAGCCTTTCCTATTGCTTCTGTTCCAACAGGGGCATATGGAGAGACTGGAATTTCTACTCCAAAGACATCTGCATGAGCTGTACTGTATACAGGAAGAGGTTGGTTTAGTAAGGCAAAAGACGAAGCGTATGGAGAATGTGTGTGAATGATACTTCCAATATCATCTAAATTATTATACAGGTACAAATGTGTTGCAGAATCAACAGAAGGTTTCAAGTCACCTTCAACAACATTACCTTGCATATTAATCACAACCATATCTTGAGGCTTTAATTTATCATATGGAACACCGGAAGGCTTTATTATAATGTGGCTTCCTACTCGAACGCTAACGTTCCCGCTTGTGTATGCAACTAATCCATATTTTTCTAGATTTAAATGAGCCTCATAAAGTTGATTTTTCAAATCTTCATACATTAGCCTGCACTCCTTTTATTCTCTGTAATAGATATTTCATAACTGTTATTTATATTACATGTAATGTAACTTGTATGATAATAATGTTAAAAGATGTATACTGTCTAATTTTATATTTTCCTAAGTTGTATATACAAATTATATATTTAAATCTTTATATATCAAAATGTGTTTAAAATCAATTACATATAATTACGAGACTTTGAGGACAAATAACTTGTATTATCAACTTTTTTCTTAGTTTTGTAAAATATGTTCATCTATTAATAACAAAAAAATCCCAGTCGAATTTACTTCAACTGGGATTTTATTTAACTATATTATTATATTTATTCTCCTAATTTTCGAGGAGGAAAATAATCAAACAATTTCATCATATTTTTTATATTGCTTATTCCATCGGTAGTACCAGATTTTGAAAGACACGCAGTTGCTGATGCTGTTCCAACTTTAAGAGCTGTTGACATATTCCAGCCTTGATATACAGAATATAATATTCCTGCACAAAAAGCATCTCCTGCACCTACTGTCCCCTTAATATAATCTTTAGGTAAATCAAAAGAAGGTTGTATATAATAATTATCATCCTCATCTAAAGCAAAAGCTCCTTCTGGACAATGAACTATTACCCACTTCCTTACTCCCATTTCTTTAAGTTTAAAACAAACTTTTTTCATATCATTTATTATTAACTTACCAGTTATATTTCTCAGGGGTATATTTGTTGTTAAAGACGCTTCTATTTCATTTATAGTACAATAATCAGTATATTTTAAAGCTGGAGGAACAATTTTAGAAAAGCGGTCAGAATTTTCACTTACTAAATCAATTGAAGTTTCTATATTTTGTTTTTGAGCAATTGAAAATAACCTGGCTAATTTTGTTCCATATTGAATATCTTCTGAGTCAAGCCTATCTAATAATAATGGATACCCTATATGTAAAATTTTTGAATGAATCTTAGCAAAATCAAAATGTGAGATATCAAGCAATGTGTTTGCACCACGATAATGGAAAAAAGTCCTTTCTCCTGTTGACTCTATAACCACGTCATCAGTAAATGAAGTTGCAGCGTTATTTTGTATGTATACCATTTCTGTGTTTATATTATTCTTTTTTAATATTTCTAATACATATTTTCCTGCTTCATCATTGCCTATCATTCCTATTGCTTGAAGGAATATAGTATTGTCCATTCTTGCTAAGTCTATTAAAGTATTAGGAACAGCTCCTCCAACAGAATAGCCCATAGATAATATATTAGCTAATTGCCCGACTTTAGGGTAATTATCAATAATTTTTATATAATCATATACAATAATTCCACCAATTGTAATGCCTACTCTATCCATTCCATGTTTCTCCTTTTATATATGCAAAATCAATCAATTATTTATAATGCCATTAAAATAAGTTATGCTTTTTGATGACTTCATCAACCGAAGCGTTTTCGTGAACAATTTCTTTAAGAGCATTTATAAGAGATTCCATTTTAGAATTTTGCCATACGTTTCTTCCAAATACTATTCCTTTTGCCCCTGCTTCAATGGATTCTTTAGCAATTTTTAATATATCTTCTATACTATCCATCTTAGCACCACCTAATACAAAAACTGGCACTTGTAAATTATTCAATAATTCCTTGAATTCTAAAATATTTCCTGTATATGGAATTTTAAGAACATCTGCTCCCAATTCTAAAGCAATTCGTGCTGCATGTCCAATTAAATTTGCTGATGTTTTCTTTTCTTTTGAAGTATGACTTGTCCAAAAAACAGGTTCTACCATTAAAGGTATATTCCATTTATCACAGTTATTTGCAACCGTGGCTACGACTTCAATACTCTCCATTTGAACACTATCTTTCTCACCCCAAGGTAACAGAACTTTAACTACATCAATAGCATTTCTTAAAGCAAATTCTAAATTGGCAATTATTTTATGTCCAATTATATTTCCACTTTCTCCAGGAATAGTTGAAGACAAAGGCAAATCGATTGTTAATATTCTTCCTGGAGCATCTTTTGAAGAAAAAATATCAGTAGTAATTTTCGCTATACCTGGGCTTATCAATGTTGCATCTATTCCTAACCTAATAAGATTTTCTAAAGTTCCAAGAGGATCTTGGAGTCCTGCTATATTACCCATTATTAAACCATGGTCAATCGGTATAATAACAGATTTACCACTCTTTGGATTTAAAATGTGTGATAATCTAAGATCTTTTATTCCCATTTTTTCTACCTTCTCTCATAATCTTTTAAAATTTGGGTCGGTAAATATATCTGTTGCATCATCACTATGTGAAGAAAATTCGGAAATTACTGCTCCTTCTTCTCCAGCTTTGAACCAGTGAAGAGTATTTGGTGGAATAGTATATTGTTCTCCAGGATTTAAAATTATTTCATGAGAAGCATTAAAATACTTATTTGGCGGTTGTACGTGCCTTTCATTTTTCTCCCCTTCTACAAAGAGATATACTTTTCCATATCTGCAGCGAAAAGTCTCTTCTTTTCCTATGTCTTTATCATGAGGAGGATGCTTATGTTCTGGACACGTTTGATTTGGTAATAACGCCATTTCTTTAGCACAATATCTTTCTCTGTTTACATAAGTAATTATTTGAAGCCCTAGTTCTTCAATTTTTCCTAAACCACCATCGACTATTTCTATATTACTTTTTTCATCCTCTCTTAATACAATATTTGCTTTTTCAAAAAGTTCTAGAGCCTTTTTAATTACTTGTTCGTATTCTTTTTTCTTTAACAAGCTTTACTCACCTCTTTTTTTATAAAAAGAATATAAACTAAAATAAGAAACATTTTACTTGAAATATAAATTAATTATAATATTATTCATTCCAAAATTTTTTACTTATAGTAGAAGGTAACACTGCTAATAAAATTACCATTCCTTTAATTACTTGTTGAACATACGGAGAAACATTCATTATAGCCATACCATTATTTAAAGTTCCCATAAGGAGACCTCCTAAAAGAGTTCCTAAAACCCATCCTTCTCCACCAAATAAACTTGTTCCACCCACAACAACTGCAGCTATAGCATCAAGTTCATAACCCGTAGCAGCGTTAGGTTGAGCACTACCCAATCTTGAAGTAAGAACCATTCCTCCAAGTGCTGCAAAAAATGAGCTAATTGCAAAAACAGAAATCAAAATAAACTCTATTTTAATTCCAGCTGCATATGAAGCTTTTATATTTCCTCCAGTTGCATAAACACTCCTTCCAAAACTTGTATAAGAAAGTATTAACCAAACAATAAGAGTTGAAATTATTACTAAAATAAAAGGAACAGGAATTCCAAAAATCGATCCTTGACCTAAAAACTCAAAAGAATCTGGAAGTCCCCATATTGGTGCGCCATTTGTATACATTAACAATAAACCCCTACCTACAGACATAGTAGCCAAAGTAGCTATAAAAGGAGGTAATTTCCCATACGCCACTACTAATCCATTAAAAACACCAAATGCAATCCCAGTGATTATAGCAGCTAATGCTCCAAGTAATACATTTCCTCCACTTGAAAGAGTGGTTCCGGCAAACACAGCTCCTGATAAACCCGCTACAGAGCTTACAGATAAATCAATTCCTCCAGTTAGTATCACATACATTTCTCCCAAAGCAAGCAAAATATTAACTGCGGATTGTTTTGCTATTGTCATAAAATTAGATATAGTAAAAAAATACTCTGTTTCAGCTACCCCAAAAAAGAAAATTACCCCTATTAAACCAAAGATAACACCATATTTTCTTACAAATTCTAAACCTTGAATTTTGCTTTTCTTACGAGTATGCTTATTTGCATAAGCTATTTCTTCCATATTATGATCTCCCTTCTTAATTAGATAAAAAAGTATTAAAACTTTTTATATAATATATTCTTAATAAACTTCTGATAAAATCCTAATTCACTAATAAGGAATTCCCAATACCTAAAAGAACTCAACTAAACCCCCATAATATAGTTTTGGTATAGTTTGTAAGCCTGTTAACTTGAGGAAATACTTATCTTATCTTACCTTCTCCTTTCCTTGAACTGCAAATAATAACATTTCCTCTTTTGATGATGTTTCCGGATAAACAGACTTAGTGATATGTCCATTGCTCATAACTAAAACTCTATCACACAAATTGTAAACTTCATCAATATCAGATGATATAAGTAAAATAGAAACTCCTTGAGTTGATAATTTATATATTTCTTTGTAGATTTCATACTTAGCCCCAACATCAACTCCCCTAGTAGGTTCATCCATTATAAGTACTTCCGGTTGACGAATTAACCATTTTCCTATAACCAGTTTTTGTTGATTGCCACCACTTAATTTTTCTACATTTTCCTTTATATTGTGAACTTTTATATTCAACTGTTCAATTGTTGAAATGGCACTCTGCTTCTCTTTTTGAGTATTTACAAAAATACTTTTAGCAAATATATCCATATTTGGTAAAGTATGGTTCTCAACTACAGATCTTCTTAAAACTAATCCTAAAGATTGTCTATCTCCAGGAATATAACATATATTCTTAGAAATACTATCTTTAGGTTTTTTGGGATAAAATTTCGATCCTTTATAATAAATGTTCCCTCTATAAAATTTTCCTAACCCAAAAAGGGCTTCACCCAGTTGAGTACTCCCACAACCAACTAATCCGGTGATTCCTAAAATTTCTCCTTTATGAAGCTCGAAAGAAATATTGTAAAAATTATCTGATGAAAGATTTTCGACTTTAAAGATTATTTCACCTATATTTTTATCAGGCTTTTCAGGATATTTATTGGTAACCTCTCTGCCAATCATTAATGAAATTAGCTTATTAATGTCTACATTGGAAATAGGTCCACTATATACTAGTTCGCCATTTCTAAGAACTGATACTTTCTCTGCTATTTGATATATCTCTTCTAATCTGTGAGAAATATATAATATAGTCACACCTTTAGCTTTTAAATTCTTTAAAATTTGAAATAAGGAATTAGTTTCTTCTATTGATAAGGCAGCAGTGGGCTCATCCAAAATTAGTATTTTCGGTTCATATGATAAGGCTTTTGCTATTTCTACTAATTGCTTATCTCCTGTGCTTAATGAAGAAACTTTTACTTCTAATGAGATATGTTCTATTCCCATGCTTTTAAAAATTTTGGCTGCTTTATCTTTTAAATTTTTTTTATCAATTAAGTAATGTTTGTTATTTTCATAATTCCATCTTCCTAAAAAAATATTCTCAAACACACTTAATTGGGGTACTAAACTAAATTCCTGATGTACCAAAATAATGCCTTCCTTTAAAGCTTCAGCAGGAGAATAACTTTTTCTCTTTCTTCCCTCTATATACATTTCTCCTTTAGTAGGATAATACTCTCCACTAATTATCTTCATTAAAGTTGATTTTCCAGCTCCATTTTCTCCAACAATTGCGTGTATTTCACCTTTTATTATTTCTAAATTTATATTGTTCAACACTTTTACACCTGAAAACGATTTTTCTATACCTTTTATCTTTAATATTATATTTTTATTCAAAATTTCACCTCACCTGATTCATTTTTAAGCAACTTATTACATATCCGTAAATTTAATCTCTTAGAAAGAGAGTTCTAACTCTCTTTCTAAGAGGAATTTTGAATAAAATTATACTAGATTAATGCCATCCTTCAACTGACTTATTCAACCATTCATTAACATTTTCTTTACTCACTGCAACAACTTCCATTAAATATCTTTTACTGCCATCTGGTGTCTCTATTTGAAAATCTTCAGCCAATAAATAAGCTATAGTAACGGCCATTGCAGTCATTTTTCTTGGCTGTTGACCCGCTTCGAATGCAATGTAATCTCCTTTTTTTAAGGCTTCTAGACCTGCAGGAGAAGCATCTACAGCGGCAACAAATGTGTCTTTTTTATATTTTTGTTGCTTTAGTGCTTGAACAGTTCCTAAAGCCATAGGATCATTTTCAGCATATATTGCATCGAGGTCTGGATGTGCTGTAAGAATAGCTTCTGCTGCAGCCATTCCATCTGCCATGTTAAAGTTCCCATTTTGTTGCGCTACGATTTTAATATCTGGATATTTTTTTATTTCATCCATAAATCCATCTGTTCTCTCTCTCATAACACTTAAACCGGGAGTTCCATAAATAACTGCTATTTTACCTTTTCCATTTAATCTTTTAGCAATATACTCTGCACATAACTTACCTGCTAAATAGTTATCGGACTCAATATCCATAGAAATATAATCACTATCGACTGTTCGATCAATACATACAAAAGGAACTCCTTTTTCATATGAAGCCTTAGCAGCCGGAATGAGAGCTGTAGAATCAGTTGGATTAATAACTAATATTTCTCTGAAGAAGTGTTTCTACCTGAGACAGCTGTGTAGCGCTATCATAATTAGCATTAAGTACCGTTACTTCAATTCCCAGTAATTTAGCTTGTTCTTCAGCAGCCACTGCCATTTGTACAAAATATGGATTGTCCATGTTCCCTAATACCAAACCCACTGTAAAACTTTGTGCAATCAAAGGAAAAAATAAAACGCTTATGACTAATAAATAAGCAAACTTTTTCATACCTTAACCTCCTCGTATAATGGTAAATTGAGAAACACATTTTTCAAGATTAAAAAACAAATCTTTAATATCTTTTCATCACCCCCCTAACAAAAAGTTAACTTAAATTCAGTTGTAAACCAAAAAAAATCAAAAAGTATTTGAAATTCATTTATGTAAAAATTATTTTCATATATAGACTCATCTTACTTCATTTCTTTCTTAGTCTTCTAACTTGATCTTCCTTGATCTTTAAAAACCAATATTAACAAAACCTAAGATTCAATATCTTTAAATTATTTAAGCTAATATTTATAAAAATATAATAAAAAAAGCCTTAATATGTTTTCAACATACTAAGGCATTCTTGACCTATTTGTTATTAATTTAATAAATTCTAATTAATTTAACACCAACCATAGGTGTAATTAGTTGTATTTAACCATTCTTTCAATTATTAGTCAACTCTCAATAAACATGATTATCTAAAGTTACAAACAAATAAATGTGTTTATTATCAATTACCTTAATTATTCTCAAGATTTTAAAGAAATTAATAAGATTACAACATTATTATTGCTTCTATTTACTTTCTAAGTAAAACTAAAACATTTTTTAATATATAATAAATAATGATATAATTTAGTAAGAAATAATAATTTTTCTAGGAGTATAAATCATTCATATGAAAGAGTGCATATTATCCCTTTCAAATTTTTATGTGATGGATCAAGATTACCAGGTTTTAAGAAACATTAATTTAAAACTTAAATCCGGTGAGACCTTGGCAATTTTAGGACAAGATGGTTCAGGAACCTCAGCTTTTATTAACGGTTTAACCGGTAAATCTCTAGCGCTAGGACAATTGTTCTACAAAAGTAAGCTTGTAGACTTTACATTAAATAATTTGAGACGTCACAAAATAGAAATCATTACAGATAAACCAAAGTTAATGGAAAACATGTCTGTTTCTGAAAATTTATTTTTGGGAACATCAAGACAGAAAAATCTACCAATCTTTTATAGCAATAAAAAAATTGCAAAAATCTCAGAAATAATATTAGAGAAATATAATTTAAATTTAAACCCGCGAACAAAAGTAAAAGAATTAACTCTAGAAGAAAAAAAGAATCTCGCTTTTGTTAGAGCTTTTTCCTGTGGAGCAAACGTTGTAATTTTATATGAACCTTCAGAAAATATTTCTTTAACTTCCTTGAGAAACTTACACTCAATGATTAAAATGCATAAAAGTGAAGGAAAAAGCGTAATCTATATAACAAAACAATGGGAAGATGCTTTAAGAATAGCTGATAGAATTGCCATTCTCAATGAAGGAGAGATAACAGAAATTCTCAGCTCTAACGAAGTAAGAAATAACCCTAAAAACTTGATATATAAGGTTCTAGGAATTAATACAAGCGACACCGAATCAAATGTGACAGAAAATCAATTTATAGAATCTGTTTTTGAAGCTGTAGAATGTTTAACTTCAGAATATGAATTAAATGATCTTTTAAATTTATTAGCAGAAAATGCTGCTAAAGCTATGAAATCTGATGCTTGCGAAATCTCTTTAATAGATGAAGAAACTTATGTTGTCATAGACAAATCTATTTATAAAAGAAACAATAGTATTGAATTTATCCCTAATGAAGCTGAAATATTGAAATTGATTGATGAAGAAAGAGTTTATTATTTCACTAAAAGAGACAAAGGTTTTGAAAGATTTTTTAGACTAAATAACGATATCTGCAGCTTAATTTGTGTTCCGTTTTACATAAGATCACGTTTAAGTGGAATTATTCAAATTTATTATAAAGATTATCATTTGTATACTGAAGAAGAAATAAAATATTTAGAAACAATTGCTCATCAAACTGCTTTGGCAATCCACAATACCAAATTAATTGGGAATTCAGTGCTATTAAGGGAAAGCCACCATAGAATAAAAAACAACCTTCAATCTATAATAAGTTTGATCTCTCTGTATAAAACTTCCATAAAAAAAGGATCCCAAAAGGATATAATAGGGATGTTAGACGATTTAATTTCTAAAATAAAAAGTATTTCTGCGGTACATGATTTGTTAGCAAAAGATAAATTAGGCAGAAGTATCATTAATCTAAAAGACATGATAATCCATATCGTACAATTTATGATTAATACAAGAAAGGGTATCGAATTTAAACTTGAATTAGATGATGTTTTTGTTTCCTATAGTAAAGCTTCAACTATAGCTTTAGTTGTTAATGAACTAGTAACAAATAGTTTGAAATATGCGTTTATTGGAAGAGAAAGTGGCGAAATTATAATTGTTTGTAGATATCATCATGAATCAATACTAATAGAAATTTCAGATAACGGCATAGGATTTCCTGAACATTTTGATATTAACGAAAGTAATGGGTTAGGACTATCAATTGTACATTCAATAGTTACTAAGCAATTAGCTGGAAACATTATAATAAAAAATAATAATGGTGCTAATATTATTATAGAAATTCCCGCTAAGCAAGTTTCTATTAATGAATAATAAGGAATATTCTAATGTAATGTTGAGGGGGAAGTATATGAAAAATTTAAAGGTGGTAGTTGCTGAAGATGAAATTCTTATACTAATGGGATTAAAAAGCAATTTAGAAAGTTTAGGTTGTATTGTGATAGGTGAAGCCACAAATGGAAAGGAACTAATTGATATTGTATTAGAAAAAAAACCCGATTTAATTATTGCAGACATCAATTTACCGATCTTAGACGGACTTGAGGCATTAGATATAATTAATCAAAAGATGAACATTCCTTCGTTAATTGTAAGTGGGTATGATGATGAAGAACTAATCCAAAGAGCTTCAGAAATAGGTGTTTTGGGATATCTTATAAAGCCTATCGATGAATCTGACTTAAAAGCCGCAATAGAAATCGCTATTTCAAAATTTGAAGAAATTAATAAGCTTAAAAAAGAATTAGAAGAAACTAAGGATGCTTTAGAATCAAGAAAAATTATAGAAAAAGCAAAGGGAATAGTGATGGAACGATTGCAACTAAAAGAGGATGATGCGATGAAATTTTTGCAGAAAAAAAGTAGAAATTCTAATAAAAAGCTAGTCGATGTCGCAAAAGATATCATTGAAGCTGATAAGGCTTTTAGATTAGACTAAAAATATTGAAAAATTAGCGATTATGGAGGCAGAGGGCATGAAATACGTCAGATTTATGAAAGATACTATAATCAGTTATGGAATTTTAGAAGAAGAAAAAATTCAAGTTATCAAGGGAGATATATTTAATGAGTTCGAAATAACTAATGAAGTATATCACCTATCAGAAGTAAAGCTATTGCACCCATGCACTCCAAGTAAAATAGTATGTGTTGGTTTAAATTATCGTGATCATGCCGAAGAAATGAAAGATAAACTACCAACGGAGCCAATTATTTTTATAAAACCTTCGACTGCTGTCATTGGTCCTCTCGATAATATTATCTATCCTTCAATGAGTA
>ENA-UPSA01001664-UPSA01001664.1-bioreactor-metagenome-genome-assembly--contig:-NODE-1664-length-19611-cov-81.577930_pt1 | contig 19611 bp, 28 predicted proteins | sample MGYA00238183_ERZ773288 | MGnify/ENA primary metagenome ERZ773288 (study PRJEB29028, sample SAMN07631243) | bioreactor metagenome | isolation source: Switchgrass digestor | place: USA: Dartmouth... | reverse complement strand
TTGATAAGGTATTCAGCTGAAGCTGTATTACACATACAGATTGCGAGAATACCTATAATTGATAACACTTTTAATTTCATGCTATATCTCCCTTGACTTCACAAGGTGCTTTCTAAAAACCTCTCTAAGAGGCTCTCATTAATCCGGGTTATTTCTTATCGTCCCGTGCTACCTCGTCTAAATGATATACAGTTTCCCCGTTTTTCCAGTAACTCTTATAACTATAATTCTTACCCACTTCTGCGGTTTTGTACTGTTCTTCAGTAACCAACCAGGGCAGGTTAAACTCTCCGTTTTGCAACGTTACGCTGAAATATTCTGCCCCGTCATGCGTAAAGGAATGTTTCTCTACACACGTTCCGTTAAATTCGTCACGGAGTTCAGGGCGAATTGAGTCGGATATTATATGTATGGATACAATCAGAAGAAGTATAAATATGCCAAAGCGGAGAATTGAAGACAGTTTCTTTTCGGTAGATAGTTTTCTTGGTTCGTATATTCCATCGGGCAGTTTAAAACACCTTCTTAATTTTCTTCTCAATCCAATCAGGCACTATAGCCCGATATCCAGAATACATCTTATCACTCACTATATGAGTCTCTAACATAAGTATAGCACCTATTATACTCTCAATCGCTACGTCAACCCCATAAGCAGTCAAAGGAACCCACTGGAAACAAACGAGAATAAACGGACCCCATACCGGGTTATGAAGTATCTCCCGATGTCCAGCGTGGGAAAACGGACTCCAGATGATACCAAGCGGACCCCATAACTGTCTGACAATGCTTTTCTCCGAGTCCAGGTCGCATGTAATGAATAGAGTATAAGGGATTGCACCGAGCCAGAAGTTTTGCAGTCCTTGAAAATTTAAATAGCCTGTCTGATAGCCACCAATCGAAGAGAATATGGCGACTGCGAGACAGGCTTTTACGTGGTTCCAGTAGTTCATTTATTCCTCTGAAGTATGAAAATCCACAGAACTTACAATCCGGTCCAGGCCGGGCCCTCAATTACTCTTATTCTTCATCAGTGCAAGAATTATAACATTCTAATTCTTAGCTCACGTTTTTCTGTATCATATTCTGCATGTAGCTCTTCTTTTTCTGGAAAATCGATTATTGAAGCGAGTTTATCTTTTATGTTCAATCTTCCTGATATTGCATCTGAGTTTTTTCTAGTCATTCGATACCACTTAACCGTGCCTTTGATTAGAGCCATATCCTCCTTTTATGCAGATAACAGTATATAAACGTATCTAGCCTTGGGTAAAGTTTATATCTGTATAAGACAATTGTATATTATTTTATCTTATCGTAGATAAAACTAACCTGTGGAAGGTGAAATGAAGTTGAATACAAGAGCAATAATAAACCGGGTGTCTCTCGCAGTTGGAACACTTCCGGCTTTAGCGAGTAACGCACTGGCAGTCGATGGGGCTTTAAACGGATCACTGCAGCCGGCGAACACAAATGATATAGTAAGCAACCTGGGGCTTTTTTCGGATCTGGGTCAATTCATCCTGGAGTATGCAATTCACATCTGTGTTTTTGGCATGGTTGCCTGTACTATCGTGATATCAGTACGTAGTCTGTGGGCTCGGAGCAATAAGAAGGTAAACGAAGCAGTTGAGGAGCGCGAAAACCTCAAAGGCCTGGTAATTGACAGCATTGCTGTCATGATTGCGCTTATTGTGCTTTTTAGTGTTGTAGTACCTTACATCTCAAGTTTTGTCCCGACGTGATAGCATGAACGAAATTGAGAAAGAAGACCTGATAAAAGGAATAAGCCTTTGCTTGCAACATAACTATTTCGCTATCAAGAGCAACGATTTGTATCAAAAGTTCAAGGAGGTCAACGAGTATGACCTGAAAACGGCAATTGATACAATGCTCAGGCGAAAGCAGCTGATCTATGACCTGAACGAAAACAAGTACAGGCTTGTGATGAAATGAGATTTCTCAAAGCATACCTCGAAACGTGGGGGCAGGAATCTATAATTATCCCGGCCCGCTGTCTCGGTCGTTTTACCGGCTGCTTCCCGGGCTGCCCTATTAAGAAATGTGTTTACAAAGGGCGGATCTAAGAAATGAAAATGGTCCCTTCTTTCCTTCTTTTTCTTTTGATTTTGTGCACTGGAATAGCGAAGGCAGGAGAAGAAAACCGGATCACTCTAAGCCCATCTGATGTTCATTCTAACCAAAACCAGATTAACGAAGCAATAAAAACCGTTGCAGCTTCGGGTGGCGGCACTGTCTATCTTAACCCTGGTGTCTACTACGTAGACAATACAATTGTGATTCGCTCGAATGTTCATCTTCTAGGCGATCCTGAGGCAATTATCAGGGTTTCCCCTAGAAGCTCTCAGTGGTTCACTGGGCGAATCGGGGTAATAAGCTGTAAGGAATCATTGAAAAACGTAGAAATCGCAGGTTTCCAAATTGACGGCAACATTGGAAACCTGCCTCGAAGTTACGCAAATTCCCAACCTGGCAGAAAACATGATTGTGAGAAATTAATCAACATCGGAGGATATAGTGGGGACTTTGCGAACAATATCAAAATTCATGACATGAAACTCTACAATGCGTTTTCAGATGGTATATACATCATCTATGCGCAGAATGTGGAGATATATAATAATTTCATCTCGAACTGTCAGCACGAAGGGATATACTTATCGGTAGTGCGTGGCGGCGGTTATATTCATCATAACAAAATAGCCGGGATAACCTCGGATTGTGCGAGGCTGGATAACTGTAAAAATTGTTTGATAGAGTATAATCTGTTTTTCAGTTACAGTGGGGAGTCTTACGGAGCTTATAAACACGGCGAAAATGGTTTGCAAATAGGCGATGCCGGGAGTTCAAAAGGATATAATGCTGTAAAGAAAGGCTTTCCCACTGAAGACATCGAAGTCAGATTCAACACATTCGCTGATCCGGGTCTCCGGGCTATCTGGCTTCACAGCGGGACAAAAAACGTTTACATACATGATAACAAGTTCGTGGACGCAGAGGTCCTCGAAACTATGGGTGTTCCTCTTGGTGATATCTCATATGAAAACGATCCTGTAATAGATATTGAAACAAGTGAAAAAGTTTTCCGCAGTATCTTTGATATTCTAAAAATGGATTACAGTTTCAAATATCCTAATGTACAGCTGGACCTTAACAGCAAGGTACAGGTAATTGCTTACCCGAATTATTCGCTTGTTAATGTTCAGGGAGAAGGCCTTACAGCCGTTAAGGTTCACTATGAAGACAAGCAGGTAACACACTACATTGAAAAAGATATCTGGATAGGGGACCTACACCATCAGGGAAACAAAATATACCTGCCTGGAAGCTTCCAGAAAGGAGCGCTTAAGGTCACATGTATTTCTAGACAGGGTTATCAGGATGTCACTGATTTTGAGATTATAGAGAAACAGGAAGAAACTGGTTCTATCAATCCTGATATAGTCCCTTACACCGGGACTTTGATAATCACTGGAATTGCGGTTTTTAGAAATTTTAGGAGAATGATAAAATGAGGATATTAGCTTTAGCTATGGTTCTCTTGTTGCTGTTTTCCACTATAGGAAGCGCAGCAGAAGAAGAGAATCTAAAGAACATTAAGGCAGACCCCAGTGGCATACTTGAGCCAGCCGAAAAGCGTGTGATAAGCCTCTCGGATGCAAAAAAACAGACCGAAGAACTTGAAGGGGTCGCCGAGTCTAACGAATCTATGGAACCAGAAAGGCAACCTGAACCGGAGACAATAACCGAGAGCGTGGATGCCCCGGACATCCTCTCAGAATCAGTTTCTAAGGGCAATAGCCTGTTTCTAAGAAGCTTGATTGATGGGATGTACTCAGAATTCGAAAACAGTGAGGTTACAGAAAAATACGGCAGCATGCGAGGCGCAATTATTACCGTTGTTACATTTGTTCCAAACCCGTATGATGACCCGTTTATCCAGGAACTTTACAAGAATTATAACAATCTTGCTATTTATTTTGTGGTTTTATTCATTATCGGGGAATGGTTCAACCGAAGAGCCGCACAACTGAAGATTACGACCAGTGTATTTGGAGAAAAGGACCTTTCACAGTCTAGGTTCATTGGCGGGATCTGCATGTGTATGCTGGCATTAGCAGCAAACATAATATACATGTTCGCTCTCGACATCGTAGAAGCTCTAAGCGGATATGCTGTAATGCCGAGCATTGACATGATAGCACCTACCCCTGAAAACCTGTTACTGTATGCCTGCTTGGCTCTGTTTGATCTTGTGCTGTTCGTTTTTTTCGCAATTCGGTATCTTCTGATATACATTTTTGCCGTCATATGCTCTGTAATCGCTGTGTTACTTGTCCCTGAGTCAACACGAGAGTTTGCTTTTGATGCAATCGAAAAAATTATCAGGATTCTTATGATGCAGCCAGTCGCCATACTTTTTACTGTCATCGGAATTCATGTTATCAAGGGGTTGCCTGTCGGTAGTGAACCGCTGGGAACTCTTTGCTTGACAATATTGGTTTTTTTGGTGTGTTGGTACTGTTTAGTTGGAAAATTCACGTTATTGAAAGAGGGTATCAAATTTGCAGTAACTAAAGGAGTGATGTAAATGAGCGATATCAGCCCATACTCTCAACCTAAACCGCCGAAGACAATAACAAAGGTAAAAGATGATAGATTTCTGGATTTTACCTGTATACATACTTGGATCACACTTACAATAATCGGTATAGGGCTTTATCTTTTTAGAATGATAGCGAATGAGTTTCTATACAAGAATTATTATGACGTGCTGATGTACTTTGGAATTGCATATCTAGTTGGCAACGTTTGGTATCGTTTTTTCAGAACAGAAGAAAAAACCCAGTACAATATAGACAAATTGAAATTTTTAATTTCTGACAAAAGAGGAAAGCATGTGGTCAATACATTCGACACACTAGTCGATGAACTAGAAAAGTTTATCCCAATAAAAAAGATCCATGAAAACGGAATAATTGAGTTTGCCGGTAATGAATTTGGAATAATAATGGAAACTCATCCAAATCGGATCTCAGACGAGGAAAGAGAACAGCACGAAAAGAAGCTGGAAAAGTTGGTTAATGGTATCCCGGCAAATACGCATTTTAAAACGCTGTCATGTTCAGTCCTTGAACCGAGGAAGCCTATACTTAATTTCCTGCTTGATCTGTCAAGCAAGGCAGGGACATTCAAACCGAGAAACCAGCATTTGACAGACTTATATCTAAAAATTTCCGAAGACGATAGCAAGGTCATTGCCTGGAAGTATTACGCTTTTCTGAGTCTCGGAAAGCAAAAAAATATCGAACAAGCGAAGATCCAGTACGGAGCAGTTGTGCCTGGACTGCTTAAAAACATGAAAGGAGCAAACCTTAGACCTAGAATTCTCACAGAAACGAGAGAGATAATTGATTGTTATAGAACAATGTTTTCAGAGGTGGCAGTATGAGCAGCATGATTTTAGGAGCTATGAAATCGACAGTAGGGAAAGTTAAAAAGAAGTTAAAAAAAGCTGATGAATACGCACAGGATGAAGCGTGGAAGAGATCTTACGCAAGGCTAATATTGCCATCCAGGATGGAAACGTATGATACACATTTAAGGTTCGATCAGAGAACATATGTGAGATGCCTTGTGTGTGGTCTACGAAGTTCTACAGGCGCGGAGGGATACCCAAGAGAGCTTTCTAGTAAGGTTATTGAGAGGCTACAGGAGTTATCCTTCGAGGGTGTTAAAATAATGCTCTCCACTAGCCTTATACAAATTCCAGGTACGGACACTAAAGAAAGCTTGCAGCAGGCAAGTTACAATGTCAACAAGGCACAAAGGTTGAGGGAAATTACACACAAAGGAAACCCGGACCTTGAGTTAATGATGCAATATAAAGATATCGTGGATAATTACAGACAGATTTATTTTAATTCACAAAGAACGTTTCACAGTTCTTTCATTATCGTTATCAAGGGTGGGGAAAGCGAGGTTTTCAGGGCAGAAAGCGAAATCATAGCAATCCTGAAATCTGAGCTTATCGAAGTGTGTATCCCAACAGGAAAAATGCTGGAAATGTTCTTAAGTGCTCTCCCTCTTCCTGTTTCCGAGTCTAAGTCGTGGGTGGAAGTCAGAACGGACGGAGCAGCGGCATTATGCGCAGCTTCAAACCTGAACAGCCGGACTGATGATAAAGGTCTTTATTTTGGAAAAGATCTTCTGACGAATAATGAAATTCTCCTGGACCTTGACACACTTGCGAGTAAGCAACTCGTTATGTGCGGTTCTACTGGCTCGGGAAAGACCTTTACGTTTTTACTTCTCCTGACACGGTTGATGGATATGCGGAACGCTAGGGTAATATACACGACTCCCAAAGCAGACGAGGGTACGAACTATAGAGCTGTAGCAGAATTTTATCAGGATCGTGGCTGTATCGCTGATATAGGTATGAACGGATCCGAGTACCTCAATCCTCTTGATATCCTGATAGATCCTGAAACCATGGGGAGCTCTCCTTATGCTTACGCTAAAGCGTACGATCTGAAAAAGGATACACTCATCTATGCCCACAAGGTATGGCTTGGGAACGGTTTTACAGCGAATATGGATAGCTACCTGGATGAAACCCTGGATAAGGTCTATGAGCAAGCTCACATTTACAGAGATGACCCAGAGAGCTTTAAAAATAAGATGCCGGTCTACAAAGATCTTAGGGCTATATGGGCTTTAGATGCAGCCGACGACAGACTAGGAACGAAGCAGAAGACCGCAGAAGCTCTGCTAAACAAGACATATCAATTCAGTGAAACCGGACGTTTCAGCAGGTACAACAACCAGACTAAAGGTTTGGACCTGAGCAAAGATCTGATTGTAGTTGATATGTCAGAAGTTCCTAAAACTATCAAATCCTTCATGTCGATCATTGTGAATGGGATGCTTGCAACAAGATTTAGCACGGATGTCGAAAGGGAAACGTATTTGGCAGTCGATGAAGGTGCAGTATATCTCAGGAATGATGAGCTCTGTGGAAACCTCCTGGACACACTCACACAAGGCAGGAGTCACAAATTCTACTTGTGGATAGCAACACACCAACCAGCTGACTTCAAGAAAAATAAAGTCTCTGAAGAGTTTAAAACAAACACTTTCATAAATATTCTACTTGGAAACAACATCAAAAACGCAATCGATGACGTGAAAGACTATTTCCATTTATCCGATGAGGAGTGTGATATACTATGCAACTGTGATGTAGGAGAAGGTTTACTCCTCTTCAAGGATGAAAGAATTCCTATCCGATTTGAGCCAACGAGACTAGAGAAAGACATAATCAAAGGTGTTGTTCGAGAAGGTGAAAAAGCAGCGCCCGAAGCTGGTTTTCTGGTTAAAAAAGCCTATAAAAACCTGGTCCGTGATCACAAGATAATCTTTGAAGACTGGATTACTGGAGATTCTTCTATACTTTTACAGCGGGGATATGAAAAACATCAGGTAACTAGGGTAGACAAAGCAGGCACAGTAACAGTATATGCGCCAGAAGGAATGATTGAGAACAAGATAGTTAATCTGCCTGGTTTGGGAGATCAAACTCTTGATCATTATGCAAGTGTGTTGCAGCTTGCAGCCCTCCTGATTAAGTACGGATTTGAAGAAATTCAAATAAACCACACAGGGGAGCAGGATATCATAAGCAAAATTAACGGTCAAACTATTGCATGGGAGTACGAGAGATACAACAAAAAGAACCTTGATATCATAGTCAAGAAAAAGGCAGCGGCACTCGAAAAGTGTGATAAGGTATGGTTCGTTTGCAGCAGCGCGGATGTGAAGTACATCTCTAAGGCTGTAGGTGAAGATTACACACTTGCCCGAGGGGCAGCCGTCACTGAAATTTTAGAAGCGTATAAAAAGGTAGAAAATCTGAGGAAGGAGAAGCAGGAAACCTGTAAAATAGAGCCTGTTTTAGCTACTTCTGAGCTTACAGAAGCCCTATAAAGGCTTCTTTTTTTCCGAGACTATGTATATATCATATACATATATGAACGCAGCGAAAGCAAAACTGTCCTGATTATTTTTTTTTTCTAAAGTTTGGTACAATGGAAAAGAAAAACGGTCTACTGCTACTGAAAAAACTCCTACATAAAATATTGCAATAAGGAAAAATAACATGATCGCTGATGAGAATATGGATTTTAAAATTGATTTATAACCCAAAATACAAATTTTAGAAAGATTGTATTGATGATTTCCAAAAGCATTATAGCTAGAGCCATGGCAAAGAAACTAACAACTGCTATGAATCCCATGTTATCTATTTTTTGCCAATTTATATTTAGTTTGAACATTTTATTCTACCCCCTTTCTCAACCTTCACATTCTTCCTACAAGTTGGAGGTTAATTTTTACTCATTTCCATCCATTCTACGCTTTCAATATATATTTGCTCAAACTTGTCTTTTTCTCCTTTTATGCGCTTATGCAACTCTTCAAGTTGCTTAAAAAGCAAGAATGAAATATTGAATATTGCGACTATTGCAGCAGGACCAATCAGCAAAAAGAAAAAGAAAAAGAAATATCCTGCACTTTCAAAAGTATTAATTTCTGACACTCTGCTTCACCTTTCCAATTTTATCCCAATTAAAGAAATCCTCATTCTCAATCACTTCCAACTTTCTACCACAGAACGGGCAATGTATCCCGTTCCAGTTCAGAATATCAGAGGCACATCTACGGCATACTAATCTAGTCACAATCTCACCTTCTTCTTCTCTTCTTCCTTTTCCTTATTATATGCCTCAGTTATAATCACATCTGGGAACCCAAGCCCTGTTTCCATAGCGAATATGGTCGCTTCTTTAAAATCGTCAAATTCTTTTTCTTCATCGTAATATCTTACAACAAATACCATTTTATCACCATGTGCCCCATTTTCAGGGGCTTTTCACTAGATACCTTTACGCACTCATTATATTTAAATGTTTACTTTTAGTTTACTTAAATTTTACCAATGGTAAACTATATAAACCATTAAACCTAATAAGAGTACATGGCAGAATTAACAGAACTAATCAAAGTAAGTAAAACAGTAAAAACCAATCTGGAGGATATCAAGGAAGCAGAAAAACACTCTTCTTTTGATTCTGTAATAAGAAACATACTTGAGAAGATTGGGAGACTTGAAGCAGAAAACGAACTTCTAAAAAAGAAGCTGGAAGAAGTAACAGACGAAAGAAATAGTTTTCAGATGGACTTGAATATGACGATTCTTGAAAAAGAACGGGAAATCAAACAGTTAAAAAAGAAAATAAAGGAAGTATAAAACATGATATCGGGCAAAACCAGAAACCAGACGAATATAAACAGTTTCTCAGTTTCTAACTTCTTACAGTGAAGTTTATATACTATCAGTACTATTACTAATTATACAGATAAAAATCGAGGGGTTCATAATGACAGACCCAGGATACACAAAAGCAAACATAACATATGAGGCAAACGCAGTTCTAAAATATCTAAGTAAAAAAAGCAAAAAACCTGCTTATGAGATATTAGACAATATGCTTAGAGAAAAGCACCCAGAGCTGTTTGATAATATAGACAAAGTTTTTGCAGAAACCATGCCCAAATACTTTCGCAAAATTGGATGTTAAAAACAAAAAAAAAATTAACAGAAGAAACAAGGATGTTAAGGCAACAACAAAAGCATAAAGATCATAGAGATTTAAAAAACCCAAATGGAAAACGGAGAAACAGAAAGCCTGGGACTGGGTCCAAGCAGTCCCGAGGCACTGGAATCAATTGTAGAGAGCGTTAAATTCTCTCAAACAACGAAGACACCTCAATGTCTTCATTGTTTTTCAAGAATTTAAAACTTTCTACATAAATCAATAACCTTGTGCAGTTTTGTCAACACTCAATTGGTTAACTCAATTGTACTTAAGGGTTATGATTCTAGTGTTTTCACGGCTTTCTGTCCTCCGAAATAACCCAAGGAGGACAAATAATGAAAACAGCAATACAAAAAAGCTTTTTTGATTTTGAGACTACGAACAGCTTCGAAACCACCCCCAAATCCCTGGCAACTTCAACTCAGGGGACTTTTACTTTTAATCCTGCTTATTCTTGCAGGTGCAGACGAGGGTATTCTCCACACTCTGACCCTTTCAACGTATGGCGCAGGCAGATAGAGCCGGCGGATTATTCGAGGAAGGACATTGCTTTTTCTTACAGACTCGGAGGTGGGTTTTAATGTCGGCTTCGGTTTATTGCGGATATTTTCCAGAGTCGGATGAGTGCGAGGACTGCCCGTTAGAACTGCCAAACTGTCCGAACGTGGGCAATGATAAGAACGAAGGGAGGCTCTGAGATGCCGTCTTTATCTCAGTTAGAGCGTGAATTCGAGAAGAAAGGGCAGAAGCCTGTCATTCTATGGGGGAAACGGAAAAACGAGGATGATAAGAAGAACCGGGTATTATTGCGGAGGCGGGTATAATGTCTACCAGGGATACGGTAGAGGAAATTAAGAACCGGCTTGATATCGTGGACGTAATCGGGAAAACTGTAAACCTTCATAGAGAAGCAGCAGGCAGGTATGCTGGAGCAACCTCTCCAACGAGTAAAAGCGGTTCATCTCTGAAGGTGGACCAAAATTTACAAGTTTTTAAAAACTTCGCAGATGGGACAGGAGGGGACGTTTTAGACTGGATAGGATACGTTAACAATTTAGATACTCGGGGCTCTGATTTCCCAGAGGTCTTGCGGATAGCGGCAGATATGGCAGGCGTGGAACTCGAAGAATCAACTGAAGAAGAAAAGAAAGCAGTAAAAGAGAAAGCTGACATCCACAACCTGTTTACAAAAGCTGCGGAGATTTATCACAAAAACTTAACACCTGAGCTTTATGATTTTATTTTTCAGAAATGGGGGATTACCCGGGAAACGGTCGATAAATATAAAATCGGGTACGCTAAACCACAGAGGAATTTAAAAGAACTTGACAAGGAAACTCTGAAAAAATCAGGTCTGGTTTATGTTAATGGTGGAAGGATAGGCGGTGAAGTGTTCAAAGGTAGGCTTATCTTTCCATATTGGAAAAACGGTAAAGTTGTTTACATGATCGGAAGGGAAACCGAGGAAACCCCGGAAGCCGAACGCAAAAAAAAGGGGACGAAATATAAAAAATTATTAGTCCACAAAGAAGGCAGGGAATATGTAAGCCAATCAGTTCAGAACTCTTATTTTTACGGGGAAGATAGCTTAAGAGGTTCTGATTATTGCATTATTACGGAAGGGGTAGCGGATTGTATTTCTATGTTACAGGCCGGCTTTCCTTGCATTTCCCCGGTTACAGTTAAATTCAGAGAAAGAGACCACCCTAAATTAATCAATCTCACAAAGAACCTTAAACGGGTCTATATCTGCAACGATAACGAAGCAAATAAAACAGGCCTTAAAGGTGCATTAAGTACAGCCGAAGCACTCGAAAAGGCGGGAATTGAAACCAGGCTTATAGAATTACCTAAACCAGACGGCCTGGATAAAATAGACATTGCCGAATATATGAAAGACCATAGCCCGGAAGACTTTAAAAAGTTAATGGATTCAAGCGTGAGGCTCTGGAATTACAAGCTAAACCAGGTGGTAATACCCGCAAGTTCAACGAGCCTAGAAAGGCTTAGAGCTTTTAGAACTTTCATTTCCAATGACTTACATTTAATGCAGCTGGACGAATGGCTAGTTTTCGTAAATAACGAAGTGCCTAAAAAATTCAGGCTGAGTAAAAAAGATGTAAAAGCCACGATTGATGAGATAACAAAGAGCAGGCAAGACAACAACACAGAAACACAGGAAGAGCGGACAGAAGAAGACACAGAAGAACAAGACATATTAAATAAATATCCGGAAATAATAAAGGACCTTGCTTTAAAAATACTTAACGAGGGTGACCCACTAGAATTTATTTTAGACACCTGGAATCTCAGGCATGTAGGAGATAGAAACATCGGAGAAAACTGTCTTTGTGCAGTTGCTTCGACCTATATAGTTAATACTAGAGGGTTGCACGTCAAACCAAGCGGGGAAAGTGGGAAAGGAAAAAGCGACGCTATAGAAACCGTGCTACAATTGCTTCCAGAACATAAATACATAAGCGGGAGCATGTCGAGCAAATCGCTTTTTTATCATCCTGATTTAAAACCGGGTACTATAATTTATTCTGATGATGCAAATTTCACAGACGATACAATCGCAACTTTGAAGCAAAGCACTTCCAACTTTCAAAAATCTTGTAAACATCGGACGGTAGTAAACCAGGAATATGTAGAATACGAAATCCCTGAAAGATGTTCTTTTTGGTTCACGACTGTCGACGGTATCCCCGACGAACAGCTCGCGAACAGGTTTTTAAATGCAGACGTGGACGGAAGCGAAGAACAGGATAAAAAGGTTTACGAGCATATTAAAGACAGTGAGCTCGCTCCAATTCAACAAATAGACGATGATATCCTTATTTGTAGATGTATTTTTGATATTTTAGGAAAAGAATTGTATAAAATAAAAATTCCTTACATCAAAGCGATAGAATGGACCAATATAGAGAATAGGCGAAATTTTCCAAAATTTTTGGATATACTTCGAGCTGTTACTTTTTTTAATGTAAAGCAGAGGCAGAACATAAACGGTTATTACCTCTCCGATATTGAAGACTTCAACAGAGCCCTAAAAATCTATAAAGGGACCTCAAAAAACAACGCTACTAATCTAACAGATTTGGAGCTTAAAGTTTTAAAGTACATCGCAGAGAATGGACCGGTTACACTAAAAAATCTAATGGAATACTTGAAGGTATCTAGGGTTAGAGCTCATCAAATCTTAAACGGGAAGGACGGAAAAGGCGGAATGCTTGCGAAAGTCGCATATCTAAATAAAATTGACCAGAGCAAAACAAATATGTCGAATGTAACAACCCGAGAGCACCTTTACGAGTATACCGGTCCAAAACTGGGGCTCGAAGTGTACGAGACAGTTGCGAAGATTGATTTCAAAAAAGCAGAGGAAGAAAGAGCAAAATTTATAGAAAAGCTAATGAGCGAAAGTGTAACCAGTGTAACCAAGTGTAACCCTAGTGTAACCCTAGAGGGGGTTACACTCAAACCCAGTACGGTAGATAGAATTAATAATAATGTAACCCTAAAAAGAAAGAATGTAATACAGGGCAATTGTTATACTACTTTAGACGAAGAAAGCAAGACTACAAAAAAGGAAGAAAAAAACAATTCTTCCTCTCAAGATGAAAAACAGGGTTACAGGGTTACACATGATGGTAAAAACAGCCAACAGATAACGAAAACAGATGATAACCCCGATGTTACACATGGGTTACACAAGGTTACACATGGTTACACTTCTACTGATAGCGAAAAGGATTTTTCTGTGCTCGAGTTGTTAAGGAAGGCTCTAATAAAGTTCGCCTGGGACGAATATAATGGAGTAGTTGAAAATATACCGGTTTTCGTTGGAAAATTCAACGAGAAAGTACCTGAGTATAAAGAAAGGCTTGGGTTACAGGCAGTTCTACTAAACGCTGAAAGACTTAAAGCGAGGGGGTGGAAATAACCCCTAATTTCTTTAACATTCACAATAATATACAAAACATAGCAAAAACGCAAACAGTATGCTTTATATAATATCGGTTCTATAAAAGTAAATATAGCAGAGAACGTACATTCTTTATAAAGCAATAGTTAAAAAAAAGGTGATTTTACGAACATGGAAGAAAGCCCAAAGCTCGGAAAAACAGAAAGGTACGAGCTCATTCAGTCTAACAAAGCTTTAATTAAAAGCTTAGAAAAACGGTTAAAGGCAAAGAGGTTCATTGTAAGAGAAGGAGATTACCAGAAGCAGGGATATATCAGGCTACTTATCCAGGCTCTGAAGGTCCAGAACGAAATTCTTAAAGATTTTGAAATAGATGACCTCAAAAAAGAGATTGAAGAAATGAAGGAACAGATCAAATGCAAGTCTCAGGTTTAAAGGACGCGGAGATAAAACCCATGCGTATCCTCCTGAAATATCCTCCCAGCAGATTCCAGGCTTATTCTGAGGCTCTCTGTTTGACGTTCTGTCCGGGTTCAATGCAATTAGTCCAGGAAGGTTCTATTCGTCGCTTGTAGAGCCTCATAATCAATCAGTTTTTTTCGCTTGTCTAAAAATTCAAAAAAAATCCCTTTTTTTTATGCTAAAATAACTAAAATTTCATTCCCGTGTTCTCTTCTCTTTTTGTGTTATTTTTCGGTGGTATGCAAACATGTTTTTTAATATGTAGTCTTCTCATATCGTTTCAGTTTCTGAAAATATGCTTATTTTATTGAATTTCTTCGAATTTCTTAAAAAAAAAAATCAAAAAAAACATCCCTTTACGAAAGTTTTAAATACTATTAAGACTATTACTATGCATGGAAGAAAAAACCATTGAGTGTCCTGACTGTAAATATACCTGGACTTACAAGGGAAAAAAGCTAAAAATGATTGCAGAAGGAAAGCGGGTTTTCGTAACCTGTCCGACGTGTAGGAAGAATGTAAAGATAGAAGCAAGTGAGGTTGAGTCAACATGCAGAAAACTGGAGAAAAGACAATGAATAACATCTACCTGCAATACGCAGGGCGGTGTTCAGAGATTGGGATGAAATGGTATTCATTAAGTGCAAGAGTCCCACGCGAAACGTGGGTAAAAATCTCGGAATACTTCGAGAAATTCGAAGAAGATGAAGAGGACGGAGAGCTTTGCGGCTGGCTCACAGCACAGCCGGAAGTCGTTGAGAAAATTTTGGGTGTCAGGGAAGAGCTGACACTCGAATACAGGAGAAGGGAAGCAGAAAAGAGAAGAGAAGAAAAAAAGAAAAAAACGCAGGAGCTACAGAAAAAGGTCGACGACGTCAAAAAAGCCTTCTCGGAGGCTGAATACCCCAAACCGAAAAATAAGATGAAAATTGAGGGGGAAAAAATCCAGAACCCTTTAAATCCCGAGAATCCATGGGGCGGCGGGGAATGGTGGGTTATACAGCCAGATTGGATCTGGCATGTTCGAAACAACGGTTTCGATGGGGATAACTGGAGCGCAAACAACGTTGAAACCGGTGGAGCCGGCGCCATTGGCGTACGTGTTCCATATACTGATGAGCTCGCCGCACAAATCCGGTGCTTAAAAAAATGACAGCGCGAAAACAGAACACTCATTTCGGAGGAAACGAATATGATCACAGTAAATGGAAGAAACATAAACTTGTACGACTCTATGTTCGACTATGTAAACGATGCCGATTTTTCATATTACGAAATTTCGGACGGGAAAGAAAGAGAAACACCATTCATCAATGCCGTAAAACCGGTAGAAGATCCAAACTTCAATGTCTGGATTGACGATGCAATCACCTATGAAGGAAACACATATGTAAAAGTAAACTTCGGGGAAGACGACGACCCTGAAGAATACGGAGAAAGCTTCCTGCTTGAAAGTGCCCTTGATGAAGAGGTCTTCGTGATCTTCACCGAAAAACAGAAAGGAATTCCTATATATGTGCCAGTGACAGGACAGGTTTTCAGAACTGAAGAACTCGCAGAAATGAAGAGGTGAAAAGAAATGATACTCAATTTAACTCAACACAATACTACAGACGAGCAAGCAGCGCAGCTCGTGGTTCCGCCTCGAATGACGAAAGCAAAGATACAGAAACTTCTCACGTTTGAGGAGATTCCAACAAGAGAAGAAATTGAATTAAGGGCGAATGAGCTCGCAAGAATAGCCGCGAGTGAAGCATCTCATTACGCGGGTGACACCGATAACACGGTTTGGATAACCCGCGTAATGATCGGCGGCGCCCCGTACTTAATGGGGGCGCTTGAGAGAGCACTCCGTGAACGCGGGTTCACACCGGTTTATGCGTTTTCCAAACGGGAAAGCATAGACCAACCACAGCCGGATGGGTCTATAAAGAAGATCTCAGTTTTCCGTCACGCCGGATTCGTGGAGGTCTGAAAACGACCTCCCTAAACTCTTCAAGAGAAATTAGCAGGATTCCCGTTGCTTCAGCTACGTTAAGGGGATGAGACAAACGGAACAGATTATAGAACAACTCAAAGAAAAAGCAAGCACTGAATTTATTGCAGTAGAATTCAGAAATGGTCACTTTCACACGATAAAAGCATACGGATCATGGAATGTTTACATAGGGTCGGATGCTTCGGAACTCAACAATCAGCTTGATTATATCAGGTTTGTTGAAAAAAACGAGAACACCGACGTTTACGACATTCTGACAGCAGACAGCGAAGAGGAAGCAAAGAAACTTGAGATCATTGATGAAGATGGAGGATGGATCTAAATGCAAAGAACTACACAAGTTGAGAAGGAAATAGGAACAGAAGACCTCGTTAAAATGCTCCGAAATGGAGCAAGGGTAGAAATTAAAGACGTAAAAATAACCGGTTGGAACGTTAAGCCGCATTATGAAAAAAGAGCGGTGGTAACAGAAGTAAAAAACGAAGTAAAAAACGAGGTGACGCTAGAAATGCGTGATCTCGTTGAAATAATAAAGGAGTTGTTGTAAATACCAGAAAGTGGAATCCCTACCCTTAGATAAAACAGTAATATATTTTTGATGTCAGAGCAATCTTTATCAAGCTTTTCTCATTTTAGCTTGTTTTACGGTTTTAATCTTATTTTCAACACTTGTTTTACATCGAATAACGCACGTATGACGTTACGTAAAATGTAAGGGATATCTTTATATAGTTTCCGTAACATATAAAATACTATGCGTAAAGTCGTGGGATATGCTAGAGTTTCGACAAATAAGCAAGATATTACCAATCAGATTATAGCTTTAAAAGAAGCCGGTGTTTTACCGGAGGACATATATTGTGATGAAGGTGTCTCCGGACTTACTTTAGCTAAGAATAGAAAAGCTTTCAAAAAAGTTTTTGAGATGATTGAGGCAGGGGAAGTTGACAAGCTATACGTTTTTGAACTTTCGCGGTTAGGACGTTCATCAGCAGAGACTCTTCAACTGTTTATAGAAATTGAACAGAAGGGTACTCAAATTATTTCCTTAAGTCCTAATGAAGCGTGGACAAAAATTGTTGATGAAAATATGAAAGGTATAAGAAACATTTTCGTCTCAATGTTTGCGTGGTTTGCGGATATAGAAAAGAGGTCCCTATCAGAACGTACTAAGCAAGGGCAAGAGAGAGCTAGGAAAGAAGGTAAAACCATAGGAAGACCTCCACGAGAACCTGATAGGAAAAAGTACAATAAACTTCTAATGAAAGGTTTGAAACCTGCTCAGATTGCCAGGGTAATGCAAATACCGCCTACGACACTGTACGGCTGGATTAAAAGATGGGAAGAGGAAGAAAGAATTGCTAAGAACAAAGAAGTTTGAAATTTTGATACAGTGCGAGGTCTTTAAAATGACTGGAATGCGAAAAATCACGGTTTGTCCGTTTTGTTTTTCTGCAAGCATTTTCCGAAGAGCTCGATATCCGCGTGACTACAAATGCAACCTCTGTAAACGTACTTTCAAGGTTCCTGGTGTGAAAGAGCATGAGATGAGCGCGCCTGTGCCGAAATACCTACGACCAAAAACGGAAGTGATACAGTGACCCTGTTTAGGTATGTTTTTGAAGTCGTAAAAAACGAAACGCTGCGGATCTTAGGATTTTAGGCTTGTTTTGCAGGGTACGTTTCCTTTGCATCCTGTGGAACATTTGAAAATGTTCTCAGAAAATCGCAGAAACTAACAACTCAGAAAAAAAATAACTTCTTAAATTTAACTGTCTGAAAATCAAAATGAAAACCTTTAAATTTAAGAAAGTTAATTTTTTTCTTACCTGCGACATTGTAAACCCAGCTCATGGATTGAGGCCTCATTCCTAGTTTCGTTAACAAGCTGTGGTTTCCTCTGCAATGTTTCCGGCAGAGATCTGCATGCGCTGAGAATCAGACCTTAGAGGGATTGAAACATGAGGGATTGAAATTTTGAAGTTTCAAGCGGGCGCATGTAGATCTAATCAGTCCTTTGAGGGTTGTTGCCCTGATATGAATGTATTTTCACAGGGCAACACTCAAATTAAATCTTCTTTTTTTCATGTTCTTTTTTTCAATCTCGGCTCATTATCAGGCTCATCATCGAATTTTTTTGTTTAATTAGGGGTTTGTGTATCCTGTGCTTTCTGAAAACCTCTCTAAGAGGCTCTAAAGCGTTCAGTCTCTTGTTATCGTTTTTATTATAGCAATGATATATGGAACGCCTTATAGTTAATTATATATACTTGGAACGCCTTATAGTATATTGAGGAGGAACAACAATGTATACAAGAGAACTTGCAAGAATTAAAGCAACTCAGAAAGCTTGGGAATACAGAAAATATGGCAGACCGATGAGGAAAGCGGAACCACTGAGCTTCAACGAATGGCTCAGGGCTGGAATTGAACACTATCATCAAAAATACGGCTTTACATTTGAGCTTGTCACCCCTAGCTTAGTGAGAATCAATAGGCCGGGGCAAGACAGTTTGTTAAGGACGGCTGCAAGCTTTAGAGAGGAATACGAAAAAGAATACCTCTCAAAATTTTAATTCTTTCTTTTCCGAAAGTGGTATGTGTTGTGCACCACTTTAGAAAAGATTGGAGGTCAATTGATGACAGAGAAAAAGCGAAGACAAGGGCAAAAAAAACCAGATGGCACGAGAGCAACCCCTAAACCCGTTTGCCCGAAATGCGGGGAAATCTGTGTAAGGGCATATAGAAGGGGAAACGAAGAGCGCAAACGGGCTTATATTCCTGCAGGCTGGATGTGCCCTTCTTCTACTTGTGATTATATAATTAAAGACCTGGTAGAGCTGGAAGATACAGAAGAAAATGAGGCTTAAACTATGCAGGTCAGGAAAGCATTAGGAGAAAATGAAGGCGAAAGAAGCCTGTACACAGGGGAATTTGTCAGAACAGGCTTTAAAAATGGTTTTAAAGGACCAGTTAGAACGGTACTCTTGAAAGACGTTAAAGACGAAAACGGGCAGCTTGTTACAGATCATCTGTGGTTTAATATGACGAAAGGTTTTGAAGAGGCTAACCTACAACCTGGTGATATTGTTGAATTCCGGGGAAAGGTAGTGAAATATATCAAAGGCTACCGTGGCAGGCGTGAAGATGTGTATAAGCCTCTTGTGACTGATTATAAGCTTTCAAGACCTACGAAAGTAAGGAAATTGCCGAAGAAAAAATAAATGAGCAAATGAATAAGAAAATAGCTGATTCAATTAAAAGCAGATTCCCTGATATTGATTAATTCTCTTTTTTCTTTTCCTTTTTGTATTCCTTCTATTGTGTCCGTTTTTCTCTTTTACCTGGCTGGATCCCATCCGGATCTACGAGGGCATGCGGTAAAATGTTATCCTCTTTGTGTTAAAGTAAAGACTTTTCCTAAAATAATAAAAAAGAGTGAAATCGTTTTTTGAAGCTGGATAACTTCCAGACTTGAAACTCTTTAATAAAAATATTCGTATTCAATTCCAGTATTACGGAAATCTAAACTAATTACG
>ENA-UPSA01001658-UPSA01001658.1-bioreactor-metagenome-genome-assembly--contig:-NODE-1658-length-19700-cov-349.531077_pt1 | contig 19700 bp, 21 predicted proteins | sample MGYA00238183_ERZ773288 | MGnify/ENA primary metagenome ERZ773288 (study PRJEB29028, sample SAMN07631243) | bioreactor metagenome | isolation source: Switchgrass digestor | place: USA: Dartmouth... | reverse complement strand
ATGAATAGATCTTTACCGTGTCTCCCCCGATCGGCCTGAATTCCTCTTTTTGCCTGGTAAGCGTGTTGTAGAGCTTCATTTTATCTTCTCCTCCCGTTGATTGTCCGATGAGTGGCTTCGCCGTATAGTCCGCACCTGTTACAGACAGCACCTTTCATCAGGTATCATGCGCATATGTGTCAGCGTCCCGTTCCTTTGCTTCAGGCATCCTGCGGCTTTGTGCCGGTGTCTGCCGCATCGGCGCCACTATCCTGCTTCCCTGAGTCAGAATCCCGGGACTCTGTGCCGCTGTCCTGTGACCTGTTGTCAGCGTCCTGCCCCCTGAGCCTTTCCCTGCATGCCTGGCGGTCGATCGCTGCCGCAGACCGGCCTTCCGCTGCCGCTTCCAGCATTTCTATCCTCTCGATGATCTTGCAAAGCTCCTGCGCGACCGGGTCGGGTATATTGATCTGGTCCAGTTCAATGGACGGCGCCAGTTTCCTGCCATCCTGCCTGACGACACGCGCCTTGACTCCTGCAACGGTGGAATTTGGCGGAACGTCGTTGAGAACGACGGAGCCGGAACCTATCATAGCATTGTCCCCGACCGTGATGGGTCCCAGGAGTTTCGCTCCTGCCCCGATCAGCACATTGTTCCCTACGGTCGGGTGCCTTTTCTTACCCTTTTCCTTACCCGTACCTCCCAATGTGACGCCGTGGTATATGGTACAGTTATCGCCGACCACTGCCGTCTCGCCGATAACAATGCCCATTCCGTGGTCTATGAACAAACCTCTGCCGATTTCGGCTCCCGGGTGTATTTCAATACCGGTGACGCACCTGGCAAACTGGGATACCAGCCTGGCAAGGAAAAACACTTTTTTCCTGTACAGCCAGTGGGCGATCCTGTGATAAATCAGGACGTGGAATCCGGGATACAGCAAAACGACCTCCAGAGTGCTTTTTGCCGCCGGATCCCTTTTTGCTATAGATCTTGCATCACTCAACAATCCCCTGAACATAAACCTTCCCCGCTATGATCACCAAACACGTTCCGGCCTGTCCTTCTTTGCCGGTGTTCCACAAGGCCGGGCAAATACTCCTGTTTGATCCTTTACAGAACTATATGCACATCGCGTCAAAATCGTGCCCGCATGCAGATCATTTTATCAGACTTATTACTGCTATATCCGCATATTTCCCCTGCATGCTGTATTTATTATACCCACATGCCGTACCTTTCCAACATTATATTCGCCTGTTTTCTCCTATGCAAAAACTCCGCTTCCGGACGAGAAGCGAAGTTGTGTCATGGTTTTTTCATTTTATCAAAATTTAGTCTAAAAGTAAACAAATAAGATGATCCGACCGGTATAAACATGTGAACGTAAATGAATAATATAACTGACGGCGGTTTGCATTTTCATATATCCTTTGAAAGGAAGTGATATGATTGGCTGAAAATGTTGAAAGATCGCAACGCTTCAGTATCGGGCAGTTGCTTGTAAGATGGCTGGTCGGCGCAATAGTGCTTGCCGTTACAGCATTCCTTACGCCGGGTTTCACGATATCGGGCATATGGCCTTTGATCATTGCCGCTGCAGTGATAGCGATACTTGATTATATCGTGGAGATGATCCTTGGTGTGGATGCCACACCTTTCGGCAGGGGACTGACCGGCTTTATTGTTTCCGCTGTGATAATCTACGTCGTCAAGTTCTTCGTCGCAGGCTACAATGTTACCGTACTTGGCGCAATACTCGGCGCTGTCGTGTATGGGATAATCAACCTGCTGATACCGGGGAGAACCATGTAACTTAATATGGGAGCAGATCCAACCGACATCATATAGAAAACTGCTGCTCAAAACATGCGCTCATACCGGCCGCATGCGTCTATCCGACTGAGGGGGCTTCCGCCCCCTCGATCATGTATCGGGGAGGGATATCGGCCGTGTGCCGTCCATGGATCACATCCGGCAAATGTGCAGCAATAAAGGGATGGCACTGCCACCCCTTTATGTAGGACCGCTTCACTCTTCTTCCGCAACAGACCTGGTGTCCTCTTCAGCCCCGGGGAAATCTGCTTTTTGAGGCGGGAAGAACTCGTCTATCGGGAATTCGATTGTGTCGAACAATCCGCACGCGTCTTCATCTGTTGCCGCTACGCACTGTTTGTTAGGAACGCAGAAGTCAAACGCAGGTATGAGAAGCTGGACATATCTCGCGAGCTTGACGATCGAGAAGAGGCCGATGGTCGCAACGACCCGTTTGCCTATCGTAAGATGCCTTTCCTCTCCTCTCAGCAGATCGGTGTCGTCAAAGTCGACGTCTTCAAGAAGGTCGCTGACAGTTGCGGGTATGCCCCTGTCGTTCCCGTCGTCGCAGGCGTTTTCAAGAACCTCCACGATCTTCGCATTGAGCGTTATGGGTTCGGCCACCTCTATCTTCGAGATGGGGAGGTTATCCTGCTGCAGTGCTGATGAGCCCTGGTCGTCAAGGCCCTTGTCAACAAAGTGGGATTTGAATATCTTCACATTGCCTTCCGAGCCGAACAGGATGACTTTCTTGTCGAACATGACTATGCCGGGGACCGTTACGACCCTTATGCCGCCGTTGCGCCTCGGTACGAAGAAGTCCAGCGTCACCTTGATGAAGAATTTGATGTCAACCGTGAAGAAACCTCTCTTGAAAGGCACTTCCTCCACATCGGAGAAAACCTTCACCACTTCGGCGCGCCTGGCCTTGACATTGATGGCGTTGTTGACGAGCCAGTTCACCTTGTCGGGGTTCTTGAAGAAAACTCTCGCATCTTCGATACAATCCTTCTCCTTGCATGAATCATATATTTTTTCTACCTGTATACAAACTGCCTCCCTGATCTTGCACAGATCCCGTTCGCTGATCAGGCCGGGAAGCACTTTATCATGTTTACCCATATTTATATCCCCCTTCGCACAAAAGTTTGTTTTTTCGATTTCCCTCTCATTTTCATAATATGTTGATGGTAAATATTTGTGATAGATTACGCGGCATAATGAATATAATTGCGCTATAAACCCTCATATATATTAAACAGTGTAGTTTAATTATGTGAGTGGTCAGACATGTTCAATTTTCATAACCGGCACTTCATCTTCAGGCATGCGGACGGGCTCGTACGTGATTTCTACTGTGACCACAGGCAAAGCATTTGCTGCAGCATCCTTGGCAGGAACGGCATATGGAGCGACGTCAGCATTATTGCAAGGGACGCGCACCAGTACTTCTATGCGGAGCTTGGCAGGGACAATTTTTATCACATACTGTACCAGGACAACAGCGGGAATATCAATTATTCAAAAACGGACGGACAATACTCGAAAACCTTCCCGGTCCTTGCCAGCAAGACGCCGGCGGTATACAACAAGCACCTGTATATCGCGCCGCTGGATGACGAGATCTACCTGTTCTATGTGCTGCAGCATGAAAACTCGTTCCTTCTCGCATACCAGACAGTTAAAAATAACAGGCCGGGTACGCCGAAAATAGTGGATTACGTTTCGGGGAACAGCATACCCTGCGCGGTTTTGTACGACTCCGACCAGAACATTTATGCATTCTACCAGTCCTATGACGGAAAATACCTGCAGCTGGGATACAAGAAATTCAGCACCGTGCGGAAGCACTGGAGCGATTTCACGGCAGTGACACGGTACCAGGGCAACTGCGAGTACCCGCATGCGACCATGGACCCGTCCGGCACGATCCACCTGTGTTACCAGAGGCGCGCGCCGAAGCTGTTCGAGTTGGTGTACCAGCAGAAAGCGCCGGACAAAAACCTCTGGTCTGCCGAGACCGTGCTGCACTCCTCCGTCCATCCGTTTGAGAACGCCTCGATCCTTCATGTTAACGGCAGGATCATCGTATACTGGGTCCGGAACGACGTAATATACTGGTGCGCCGGTTCCCCGGCCGGCGACAGCTGGACCAGGCCGGCCAGGTACGGCTACCAGCCCGGTTACAGGCTCCAGTGCGTCTGCTTCAAGGACCTGCTGGCCGGAGACAGTCCCGGACAGGGGGACGGTTCTTCACTTTCTCTTTCCCCCGGGATATTCCCGGGCGTAGTCTCCGATGGTTTCAATCTCGCGTTCATGGATACCGGGGACATCACCGGCGGGCAGCCGTTCCAACAGATCCCGCCGCCGTCAGCGGCAGCAACCGGAGATACTTCGGGAAGTGAGCTTAAATCGCTGGTCCTTAGTATTTTCAAAGAGATGCAGGACAGGATAAGCGAGATGAAAACCGAGTGGGAAGAAATCAAAAAGGAGATGCCGGGACTTACAAGCGCATATATGGAACTGGCAAAGGAAACCGAAAAGCTTTCGATCCGGCTCAACATGCTTGAAAACAGGCTGGCGCAGATAAACAGCCAATACCGAAGAACTGAACCTTCGCCAGGTACTGTAAAAGGGTCGGTACAGCCGGCTGCAGACAGGTTTGAACCAACTTCTGCCCAGGGTGCGCCAACGGCTGAATCGAAGCATCCTGCATCAGTTTCCGAACAAGCGCCGGTTTCCGTTCACGGATCCGCACAGGCTGTACAGGGTGGTCCTGTCACGACTTCTTTTAAAGATGTGACGCATAACGGCATGAAACCCTCATCCACAGCAAAAGATCACCCTGCGGCGGATGATACCGCCGGCACCGTTCCGTCGGAAACAGCGTCCCATGAAGCACCGGCCGGGCGCCCGAAGATATCCCCCGAACCCGAATGGCTGAAAATATGGGATAAGTGGAAGGAACCTAAGGAATGGAGCGAAGGAGGTTAAAAAAAGAGGACTGTCTGTAAAGACAAGTCCTCTGACATTTTTAATAAACCCGAAAAGCCGTTTCCCTATATTTTGACACCTAGCCCAAAAGCTAGGTGGGTGTCCTGTTGAAAGCTTCTGCCTCCCACCGCCGCACACGTACGGGACGTGTGACGGAATTAGCTTGTGGCCTGACATCTGCTTCCAAACCCCGGACTCCCTTATTATCGTTAGCAGGTTCAAAATTATAGGTTATCCGGACATTTCAGGCTGATTTATATTCGCTTTTCACAGGCCGGTGATCCTGTCTGCATCGTCCTGGCGCCTTGCCCGCGCCGCTTCTGTGATTACATTATATCATCGATTTCCCGGCTCCAACAACACACAGGAGCCGCAATTACGCCTGTAATGCGCTGTTTAGTTCTCTCTGCCTCTGTTTTTCTTTATTGTTCAGATGATTTTGGAACCATTAAAAGGTATTTAATGGAAAAAGCGCCCCCGACTGCGGATACCGCAGCCGATCGGGCGACAGATCGAAAAATGGCCGACAATCGCAGCATGATCAATATATCTTGACATAATCGTTTTTCATCAAATGCGGTTCGATCTTGTATATCTCTCTTATTACTATCTTGTTGAAAAGCGCTTCCTGAAGCACGATATCCTTATACTCGAGGGGGAACTTGAGGCAATACCCGCAGCCGCCCTTGGCGATCTGGCAAGGGGTCGGGACCACCTCGAACACATATCCCTTTTTCTCCAGGATGGAGCTCAGCTTCAGTGCATAATTACCCGAATCCAGCGTGGCAACGGCGTACATTTGAACACTCTCCCTTCATTATATTTTATTTGGGGAGTGCCCATCATGTGCCTCAACCCCGGTTTCGTCACTTCTATATGCCGATTCTGTGCTCCCTGGCATAATAGAACAGGTACTGCTGGGCAAAGCCTGCATACTGCCCGAATTTTTCTGCGGCAAACCGGTGTATTTCGGAAAAACTTGCCTCACGGCCAAAATAAAGCTCCTCCATCACCCGTTTGACCCAGACATCCACGGGAAAGACATCATACCTGGCGCCGCTGTACAGGAGCACGCAGTCGGCGACTTTGCCGCCGACACCCTTGTACTTCATAAGTTCTTTACGGGCATCAGCCGTCTGCATCTCTGCAAGCCTGCCTGTGTCGAACCCGGACTCTGCGACCGCGGCAGCCGTTTCATGTATATAACCGCACCTGTAGCCCGCCCGGCATTCGGAGACCTGTTCAAGGCTGCAATCTGCAAGGGTCTGCGCGTCAGGGAAACTGTAGTATGGCTTCCCCGCATACTCCAGTTCAGTGCCGAACAGCCTCGATATCTCGGATATTATTTTCATTATCCTGGGTATCCTGTTGTTTGCCGATAAAATGAACGATATCAGAGTTTCCCAGGGTTCCTGCCTCAAAATGCGTATCCCGCTGCCGAATTCCACAGCCTTTTCCATGATCTCGTCCGTCGTTACCGCTTTTTTGATCAGGCCGTAGTCCCTGCCAAGGTCGAAATAGTCGAACCAGATCTGTTTGAAGTCCTCCGCCGTCACATTGTCCAGTTCCAGGACGCCGGGACGGTAAAGCACATTGGCGACCTTTCCCCTGACAACGCCGGTATAGCTGCCGTCAGGCTCCCTGTACCACCTGAAGCACTGTCCGCATTCGAATATGTGGACCGGGTCGAAATCGCGTATCCCCTCTACCCTGACGCCGTTTCCTTCTTCATATATGTCATATCCTTTGTAGTGCATGGCATCCTCCGCTGATGAACGTCGCGACATATTTTACTGAAACAATTAATACCCTTCCTGTTCCGTCGAAACACGGCCGACGAAACGAAATTTTGCGCAGACGTAAATTTTTTTCAGTGATCATGTGTTATAATCATATAAAGTCCGACTCGATTGTGATTGTACCACAACTGATTACTTAACAGGGAGAGGGGCAGCATGAAAGAAAAGATCTATACAATACCGGTAACCGAAGCATTCAGCGAGGATTGCGAATGTCCGCTGTGTCTGCTGGAAAGCAGGCTGGAGAAAGAATATATCGACTATTATCTTGGCCCGTCCCTGATGGAGCCGGACTGCCGGATCGATACGAATAAAAAGGGATTCTGCCGCAGACATTATGAACTGCTGTACAACAGGCAGGAAAACCGCCTGGGGCTTGGCCTGATAACGGATACGCATATCAGGGAGCAGCTGGAGAGGCTTAAGGACGCCGCTGAGCCACTGCTTGGCGGGCACGGCAGTTCCAGGGGGCCGGGGTTTTCGTTCGGATCCCTTGCGTCTAAATTCGGCCCGAAAGCCCAAACCGACTCGGGACCGGCGTCGAAGCTCCTGAAACTGCTGACGGAACTGGAAAACAGCTGTACCATATGCGGCCGTCTCGAATATACAATGGACAGGTACCTGGATGTTGTCATGTACCTTTGGGCTAAGGAAAGCGACTTCAGGAAGACTTTCTCGGAGAAAAAGGGATTCTGCCTGGTACACTTCAGAATGCTCATCCAGGCGGCGGAGAAGTATCTGAACGCCGACAAAAGAAAAGAGTTCCTCAGGATCCTGGCGCAGCAGCAGCTTGAACATATGGACAGGATCGAGAAGGAACTGGAATGGTTCACAAAGAAGTTCGACTACCGCTACAACGACGCTCCCTGGGGCAACTCCAGGGACGCTTTGCCGCGCAGCATACAGAAGCTCAAGGGTTACTGCAGCCTGAAGTAAAACTCACCCCACCTGGATATATGAGTTCCCATCCAGCGGGATGAGCACCTGCAGCGGCACGCTCCCGTCCATCCTGCCAACCGTATATATCGTGTAGAAACGTCCCTCCAGCAGCTGTATATTCGGCACATACAGGAGAGTAGTGTCGGTGTTGCTTTGCTTTATATAGAAAATATACGTTCCGGCAGGAACAGACAAGTAATTGGTGACCATTCCGAATGATACATCAGTGAATAATTCAGTACCATTCGACAAGGTCAGGTCCATATCAGGGCCGTCCGGCACCAGGTTGCCGAACCGCAGATACAGGCGCCCCGGCGGCACCTGGACCACTGTTTCGAAAAACGGCCTGATGCTCAATGCCGGTGGGACGCCCATAAGCGCCACCGTATTTATCGATCTTGCAGGTATCTCGATTACGGCATCCAGCAAAACCGGCCCGGTAGTCCCCGCTGCAAATACTGTCATATTGTAGCTCCCCGGGACCACCTGAAAGTATTCGGTAAAGCCCTTATACGGCAAGCTTTGGGCTATCAGGCTCCTGTTGGCATAAATGTCGACAGGCTGCAAGCCCGGCACTGCATTCATGAGCCTTATATATGAAAATTGCTGTCTCTGGTTTTGAAAAGACGGTCCCTGGTATTGGCTCCGCTGCCTCATGCACGGCATATCCGCCGGAACATATGCACAGGGCGGAAACATCGGTCTCATCCCGCCGCTGAATCTTCCGGCGGTATGAAATAAACTGCCATTTTGCATCCAAATCACCTTCCACGGCTGAATAAAAACACCGGGGACGCAGATCCCCGGTATCATTATATTTTCCGACGCCATTAAAGGTTACGCCGCGGATAAGGTTATGCCGGCACCAGCAATATGTCCCGGCCAGGGACATGTCCGCACCCGGCATTCCGCGCGGCAGCCTGGCATGCGTCCTTTCATTGCCGACTCTCCCGCATCCGTTTCCGTATTACTGTTTTTCGACCACAAGGCTTTTAACTGTTACATTGAATTGCTGGATATTCAGGGCAGTGAGCCGCTCGATCTCTTCGGATACCTTCTGTTGGAGTTCCCGTACCAGGGCGCGGATCGGGTAACCATACTTAAGTATAAGGTCCATTTCCATGTAGATGCCGTCAGGTTGGTTCTCCGCCCTGAAACGCGATATCCTGCTGACTCCGCTGAAGCCGCTGACAACGAATTCGACGATCTGGTAAATAGTATAATCGGATATGGTATAGCTTCCAAGATAACTGAACGTAGGCCTTACAACGGATTTCTCGCCGTCCGGCTGGAAACTCAGCTTTCCCTTGCGGCGGAATATCTGCAGCGGATCGAGGAAATAACCTGAAAAGTCCTTCTTTATCTCAAAGGCAGGGACCGGTATGACATGCTTGCCCTGTTCCCTCCTCGTTGCGAGCGCCTGCTTTATCTCGAACTCGTCGGCAACATCCTCAATGTGGATGCGTTCACTGACTTCAGGCAGCCCAAGCCTTTCGGCGATCTTGTCCACCATGCCCTCAGACGTGCCGAGGATCATGATGGCTTCCGGCTGGTGCTGCTTTATTGCTCTTTTAACTTCATCGACATGGCCGTCATCGGTGAAAAGGGCCCGCTTGATGGAACCTACCTTCGTTTTTTCCTTTTTGGCCGAATAGCCTGCAATGACCCGGTTTTCTTTTATAAAAAGGCCATCGTCTATTATATACTGTATTCCTCTTTCCCTTGCTACCCAGGACGCCCTGTGGCTTTTACCCGTGCCGCTGGCACCTGTGAAACCGACTACCCGCAAACGGACGACCTCCCGATGTTGCTGATATACTATATATTATCAGATGGCTCACAGGCTGACAACGAAAAAAACCCGTATAAAAGGGAAAAAGAGAGTCTCTGACTCTCTTTTCTTTCCCCGGATCTTATCATTTGTGTGCTCGCCGATTTCATCTCGTGTTTATCTTGGACGCTTTGTCTTTTGTACAAAAACTGTATAATATAATAACTATATTATGTACTTGTTCCGGTGAATTTATACATTATATTGTATTACACGTATATTTTATCATCTGAAGCGAGAATGTCAATATAATTAATAAAATTTTTTGTAAAAATTTCAACTTGATTTGTGTATTATGTCATAAACTGATCGGTATATTATGTCACAAAATGGAGGGCCCGGATAAGGCCCTCCACTTTCAGCACGAACGTTAAGATCCGGCTTTCCCGCTATTTTTTCGTCTCGTTCTTTGCCATTTTCATCGAACATATGTCGCAGCCCTGACATATGATGACCCTGCCGCAGAAGACATTCTTGATCGTCTCCATGAGTTCCTTGTTCCTGAAATGCCCCATGCTGTGTATTACCACCTTCCGCGGCGCAAACGTGATCAGCGAACTTACCAGCAGGTCATCGTAGTTGATCTCGCCCTCCGTTATCTCGTTTACATACTCCTGGATACACTCGTTCGTTATCTCCCTCCTGGATCCGTCCAGCAGCGTATACCTGTTGTCATAGTTCACGATGACGTGGACAGTGTCGATTTTCGGTTCCTGGATCTCTACAAAATACCGCAGCAATCTTATAAATTCCCTGTATTCACGGTCCATCAGGAAGTCATCCACGGCTTTGTCGACGATTTCCTCCAGGTCCTTGATGTAGTCCTTCAGCCTGAAATTTACAAAACCGTCCAGGATGATGCTGTTGGAGTTGTCGAAATAGTCCATGAGCCTTCTTACGATGACATTTCTTCTCCTGATCTGGAACAGGCTGTTGATGAACGTTTTGTCCTCGTTCCTGATAATGCTGAGTGCCCTCTGCAGTATCTCCTTTTTTTCGGCTGCATTGAAATAACAGAAGTTGCTGTTTATGATCCTCGTGATGAGCTTTTCCTCGTACCGCCTTATGATATAATCGGCCAAGGCATTTGAAATATACGTTTTGAGGACCTTGTACGATTCCAGGGATTTCTCTCTGTAAAACCTTCCGTCGTTGATGGTGCAGATAATGGAAGACGAGCCTTCTGAATTTATCTCATTGATGGAATAGCTGATCTTCTTGTTTTTCAGTTGCCGGAGTTCCTCGTTTATATGCCGCATTACCTCGTCAGCGCTGCCGTTTACTCCAATGCAAAGAAACTGCATCAACTTCACATCCCTTCAAGTGCTAGTATATGTCCGCGCAAAATGTTGTATGCAGTACAGGCCACATGCAAATAAACCCAACATATTTTACATATTTCCCTGTTTTTCTCATTTGCGGATGCGACGACAGATGCTGCATGCGATTCGACAGCAAGTGCGGAATCAACCGATCGCTGCAGCTTCCGCCGGTGATGCATGGACCTGCTGCCCGCTTCCGCATCGCATACCAGCCTGATATATTATATGTTTTTGGGAATGGTTAGTTACTGAGGTCAAATCAGCATCAGGGGAATGATGGAACCGATGTCCGTCACGCATTCATCAGAAAGCTGAATGACGGTTTTGTTTCTTTCAGACAGGAACGAGACCATCGAATTGAAGCCCTTCAACTTTTCGATACAGCCGTTGATCGCACATACACTGCCGGATATCATGCCGCAGGCTCCGCCTATGAAACCGTGGTTCAGCCCGGGAAGCCTGATCGAATCCCCGCATTCCAGGTAGAGAACGTCGATCCCTTTCTTCCCGGCGGCCCTTTCGATACCGGAATCGGTGGTGATAATGGAATTTTCGTCCACGGGAAGGATCGAGCATTTTGAATAACCCTGCTCCACATGTATGGGTTCGATGTCTAACCGTTCCATGAAGGCCTTGATTTGCGGGTCGGTGTATTTCAGGTTGTGGAAATACCATTTTCCGACCCTGGCGACATTATATGCAATATCATACGGGTATTTCGACATCAGGGCGCTTTGGCCCATTACCATCCGGAATCCGTATGCGTCAAGCTTCGAGACAGCTTCTGCATCAGTGCCGGGGGCGTAGACGATCATATTTTCCCCTATATGATGCAGCATCATGTCCGGATGGCACGAAACGGCCTCATAAAGCCCGGGATGCGGGCGAAGCCTGATAAGCTCGATACCGAGCGCACGCAATGCATTTTCAGCTTTCCGGCTTATCCTGCCGTCAACAACAGCCAGCCCAACTTTGCCTTCCGGCAGATTCGGTTCCTGTATGAATTTCATGGCACGCTCCGCCTGGGTCGACTTAATAATTTGCATCGATTATTTACATCATATTATCACAAATCAGTCTTTATATACATAATATACAAGGTAACACTTGTTCACTGCCAACCTTCATCCGCAGAACGTCAACGGACCGTTACTAACCGTCGCCTGCCGCGGCTGGCGCCGGTTATTCAAATAAAAGGCCGGCGGCAAAATGCCCCCGGTCCTTTTGTTGTCTTACTGATTTTTCAATAATTTTTTGAAATAATAATCCGTAAAGCGATGCAAAATAAACGTATCAAAACATATGTCAATAAGCCACCAAATCTACCGGGGAGGAACTGTCATGACGACCATCAACTGCTCCTTGAACTGCATACATCAGAAAGACGGCAGGTGCATGCTCGAAGATGCCTCATCCGACACCCTGTCATTGGATACGGATTGCGTCTTTTTTGAAGAAAGGCCCAACAAGGCAGGCAGCTCAGCGTCTTCACAGTCTTCTGAATGATAATGGCTTCATCGGGAATAATATCGTACGTAATAAAAAGCAAAGGAGATGTTTAAATGAACAGGACACCTTTGGACAGGCTCGCGCTCGTGCTCTTGATCATCGGCGCGTTGAACTGGCTTCTTGTTGGCGTTGCAGATTATGATTTGGTGACGGGGATTTTCGGAGGAAATCTGTTTACCGGTAATATGTCCCTTTTCAGCAGGATAATTTTCGCTCTGGTCGGTGTTGCCGGCCTGTATTCGATTTCCCTTCTGTTCAGGGAAAGTCCCGCCGCTGAAAGGGAATAGCAGCCGTACAATTATTTACCGTCATAAATCCTCTCTGCAATACAAATCATAATAATGCGCTGCAAAATAAAAACGGCGGCGAAAATAAACGAGGAGGGAACTATATGGCAAACAACAGAAGCAAAACGGCTTTTGAGAACATGAAGTACGAAATAGCCAGCCAGGTTGGCGTAAACCTGAAACAGGGCTATAATGGCGACCTCGCTTCGAGAGACGCCGGAAAAATAGGCGGCAATATTGTCAAGAAGGTTTTTGAGGCTTACACCGGGAACACCTATCAGATTGAGAAAAAGTAAGGACGACTGGAAGCAGGAACTGAAATAGCAGGATAAAGGATCAAAAACACAAGGGCTGTCGATTATCGGCAGCCCTTGTGCTATATGCGGCACAGTACTGTAATATGCTGTACATTCTGTTTGCCTCATCGATTCTTTTGGCTCCGGGCATTTTTCAAATACTTTTCAAAACGCACCTGCAGTATCCCGGCATAATACACGCAGTTTGAAAATAACTTTATTGGGGGAGGTTTTGTATGCGGAAACTGCTGCTGCCGGTAGTCGTCTTCTTCGTGATCCTTTTTTTCTTATATCTGCCTGATTTGTTCCCATCCTGCGCATGCTGCGGCAAAAAGAAGCCGAGGCCCTTTTTCAGGATCCACAAGGCCGTCAGTCTCAGTCCCGGCTACAAGGGCTGCCGCTCCGTCTGCACCAAATGCTGCAGGAAACACGACCTTAAAGACCTGAAAGACCTTGACAGACTGATCCGGGTAAACCGGAAAGTCAGGATAAGCAGGCTTTCGGATGATTTTTGATTTATGGGCGGTCAATCGCTATATCTCGCCGATAAATGCTTCCGTTTCATATTCAAACGATACTTTTCCGTCTGCCGCGTATTTGTCAAAGAGCATTTCCAGTTCCGCCATCAACGGTTCAGCATTCCTCATTTCCCTGTTCGGTTCGATCCCGATCGCCCGGCTTCCCCTTTCCAGCAGCAATGCCGTAAGTATCCCGGTTCCCGAGCCGATATCGGCAATGACGGACTCTTCCGAAAACCCTGCATTTGCGTAAAGGTAATCGATAAATTCCTTCGGATATCCCGGCCTGTATTTTACGTAATTTTCAACACGATCTGAAAATCTCTCGGTACTTTTCTTCAAAACAAACCACTCTGTTCAAAATTCATGTTATTGCAGCCGCTTTCCTGCCAGTATATCCGGCGATTATCATTTTGTCAATTTATTACATTCAAGTCTTTTTTTATATTGTAAAATATTATGACCCGGCCGCCGGGCCGGGTCACAAAATTCAATTCCTGATCTTACTCCTCATCGTCCTGTTCCCAGTTGTGGTAGACGTTCTGGACGTCGTCCATGTCCTCGAGGCTGTCGATGAGCTTCTGCATCTGCTCTATCTGCTTCGGATCCGTAAGTCTCGTCGTTGTGGTGGGGATCATCGACACCTCGGCTTCCATGAACTCATAGCCCCTGGATTCCAGTGCTTCCCTCACAGCCGAGAAGTCTCCGGGCGCAGTGATTATTTCATAATATTCATCCCCGGCGGTCATGTCTTCGGCGCCTGCTTCCAGCGCTTCCATCATCAGTTCGTCCTCTGATACCTTGTCGGATTTCTCTATCACGATGACGCCCTTCTTGTTGAACATGAACGATACGCTTCCCGTCTGGCCCAGGTTCCCGCCGAATTTGTCAAAATAGTGCCGGATGTCGCCGGCGGTCCTGTTCCTGTTGTCTGTGGCGGCTTCCACTATTACTGCCACTCCGCCCGGTCCGTAGCCCTCGTACACGATCTCCTCGTAGTTCGCGCCATCGCCTTCACCGGCGGCCTTCTTTATGCTCCTCATAATGTTATCGTTCGGCATGTTGGCTGCTTTGCACTTGGCTATTACATCCTTGAGCCTTGAATTCGAATCGGGGTTCGGGCCCCCATGCTTTACCGCGATAGCGATTTCTCTGCCCAGTTTCGTGAATACTTTTCCCTTCTGGGCATCCATCTTTCCTTTTCTGACTCTGATATTTACCCATTTTGAATGTCCTGACATTATCTTACCTCCATTGCTATATTGCCATCTTCAGGAAATATATTTACACGGCCGCCGTAATGGTATAATATACTGATGGCATATTGTTAAAATATGGTATATTTAATGTTTACAGGAAATTACTTTCTGTAATATATGATACCATATAGCGCTTAAAAGATAAAGGGTGAGCTTTGGATGGTTCTGCTGCGCATCTCGTTGGCGGCCGTAGTGGTACTGGCGGCTGCGCTGGCGTTTGTTTCGCTTTGCCTGATAAAATCAAACAATAATGCAAAGCTGCTGAAAAAGCAGCTTGATTCAGCCATCGAGGCCAATAGCAGGAGGACCGGCTTTTTTTCGAGCATGGTGCACGAACTGAAAATGCCGCTCAGCATAATCCTCGGGGCAGCCCAGCTCATCGAGATGAAAAGGAAAAGCGAACACCAGGATGAAAACGGCACGGAGAAACATATCGCTGCGATAAAATGCAATTGCTACAGGATGATGAGGCTGACGGGCAATCTCCTCGACCTTGCAAGATCGGAAGCAGGGTATCTTGTGCTGAAGCCCGTGAACTGCGACCTGTGCAGGCTTCTTGAGGAAATAGTGCGGTCTGTCCGTCCTTACGCGATGAAAAAGCAGATCGGCCTTGTGTTCAGAAGCGCCCATGACAGTATAGTCGCTGCCGTCGATATAGAGAAAATGGAAAGGATAATGCTGAACCTGCTTTCGAACGCCATCAAATTCACTGATCCCGGCGGTTCGGTCATAGTGTCCGCATACTCGGCTGACGGGCGTGTATTCATCTCCGTAAAAGATACGGGCGTCGGCATCCCCCCTGACCGGCAAAACGACATTTTCGGCCTTTACAGTCAGGCAGGGATCCACAGCGCGGAAAAAGAAGGATCCGGCATAGGCCTGTTCCTGGTAAAAGCCTTTGCCGAACTGCATCATGGAAATGTCAGGCTCATCAGCGAAGAGGGAAAGGGCAGCGAATTTATAGTAGATCTGCCATCCGGAACGGTCACATCCTCGCCGGAAGTTTCGGATGTCGGTGAATTCGGGATCAAGGCCGGTGATGCCGTAAGCATTGAATTCTCGGGCGGCCATTCAGTTTTAAGTTAAATGCTGTACTCAAATGCAGCAAATCTTATGATGAGAGTAATAAGCATGCAAAGCTGTGACCGGCAGCGATCATGGATTATGTGAAGCAGTCCTTCGGCAGTCACAGGCAAAAGATATAGCTCAGCAGCCTTATTTCAGGTGATAATCACACTTCTTTTGTAATATATACCCTCCCGCCTGCACTGATGCGGGCCCGTCCATTTGACGCTTCCGTCACCATGGCTGAGAAATGATCGGATTCGTCAACGGGAACATATACTTCCATGGCTACATTATCCGTATATATGGTATCTTTTACACTGTAACCTTTCGAAGCCATTGCCGCCTGAAGCTTTCCAAGAAGCGAATAATCCGTGGTTACGCGAGTTTCGACGCACAGCATCTTCCTGACTATTCCGGCCGCCTCAATGCCCAATGCGGCGCTTTTGCCATATGCCCTCACAAGGCCTGATGCACCCAGCAGCGTGCCTCCGAAGTACCTCGTGACAACAACGGCCACATCCTGCACACCCGTCTTTTTTATAGCTTCAAGCACAGGCAGTCCCGCAGTTCCCGAAGGTTCGCCGTCATCGCTGAATTTCTGCACGACATTGTCCGCACAGATATAGTACGCATAAACATTGTGCGCAGCATCCCAATACCTGGCTTTCAGCCCGTTTATGAAATCCTGCGCTTCCTGTTCCGAGGACACTGGTTTTACGGTGGCAATAAAGCGCGACTTCTTTTCTTCGATTTCGGCAGCCGCTTCCTTCGAAACGGTCAGATAATCCTTCCTCATAGTTTTTACGGTTTTCCTCCGTTATATTGATTGCGCCCGTTGTATTATTTCAGGATCCCTCCGCCGCAACGGACTTTCACCGTCAAGGTCGCGCGCATGCCGCGCGTACAACAATAAATGGCAGCATTGTCTGCTGCCACTTATTTTACCACATAGCAAAGATACCGTGTTGTATTTATTTGAACACCACCCGGTCCTATACGGCAAACGTCCCGGCGAGTGTATCAACACTGCTGTCCCGGTACTTTCCGGTCTTTCTGGTTCTAAACGGCTACAGATGCAATATCCCTGTATTTCCTGTAAGACAAATTCAAAAGCGCCTTGTCCTGGCTGTAAGTGACAAGTTTCATGGCCTCGTCGATATCAAAATATCCTCCGTCGACGAATTTTTCATGTTCATTGATTTCATATTGAAGACTGTCAGTACGCATGATGTACCAGATGATTTTGTTACAGACCGGTTTCTGACGTGTTACGGAATAGAACTCGTAATTGGTGTGACCTGCCGTTGAAATTATCTCCGCCGTTATGCCGCCTTCGGCTTTTACCCTGGCGAGAGCGACTTCGTTCGGAAGTTCGCCGTTTCTGACGACGCCTTTGGGAAATACCCATTCTCCTTTTTCATTCCTGAGGAGAAAAACCTTGTTGCCGCAGAAGACTATACCTCCTGCGCAATTTCTGACTAACATATAAAGGTCCCTTCCTTTCGCCGGCCAGCTTGTGATTCGCCGTTACTCTATTATTATGATACCCTAATTGCAGATTTTAATCAACTTGTTAGAATGTTCATGGTATAATTTTTATTCCGTTTATCCATAAAAACCGCCGCTATAGATATATATCACGAGACATTACTGTCATCAGCCTTTTTAACCCAGATATTGAATTTTTTCCTGGAGAGTTAAGACCATGCCGCATCCATATACACGCAGCGGCATGAATCACATTACAGGCGTAATCGTGCCCGGCGTCGGCAAACCACATATCAGCCCAAGGCTGCGTTTCGGATCCTGTCCGTCTCTTTGCCGTCAAGTCCGTAAATCATGCAAACCAGTTCATCTATCTCGCTGAGCAGTTTTTCCGCCATGGCACCGCCGCAGAAGTTTTGCTGCAGCTTTTCAGCCCGCCGCGCGAGCTCCTGCTCCGTCTTTTTATCGGTCCTTACCAGCGGCAGCTGCTCAAGCATGAACTTATTGACGGCAATATATCCTCCCGCAAGATGCCTTTCATAAAACTTCTCTCTCAGGTACCATGACATGAACCTGCTGTTCAGCAGCGCCAGCAAATAGAACGGGTCCGTCCCCCCAAAACCGTAAATCGCATACGTGCCGACTCCGATCGCCAGCGGCTCCCTGCTGTAATATGCCTCCAACTCTTTCGCCATCCCCGCGATGCATATCTTTTCGCTGCACCATAGTTTCCACTTGCTGTCAGCTATTTTTTCACCCTTTAAGATATACGGGTTTTCGTATATCGTCCCCATATACCGTACTTTGCTGCGATCCAGGCAATACTTGTCTATCGAGCCGCTGACAGCAAACGGTATGGTGTTGCCGCATCCTGCGCTCATGGGGTGTTCTTCCCTCAATGTGGCATCTGCAGCACGCTGCGCCTCTATTATGTACTGTTTCAGAATGGCGGCCTGAAAACCCGCAGCGCCCGATGCGATTTTTATATTGTGATCCGCAAATGTTTCATACTGCCTGGTTTTTGACCTGCTGAAAAAGCGGCGGGTCTCCAGTTGCTGCAGGCTGTCTGCGGCATACTCGAGCAAACCGTCATGGCTGCTGTATCTGTCGGTGCCACATACTCCAAATTCATCTGTACTGCCGACTCCGGTACATCCGGTCTTTCCCGGATCGCTGCAATTCGTATATATGCAGCAAGAATCACTATGCACCGAAGCACGGCAGCTCCCAGCATCATTCCGGGTCCTCGTGCCGATGATTTCCTTTTTGCCCGCTTCGCACCTGTTCCCTGTCACAATGACGGGATAAACTCCGACCCCGGAAAACACATTTAAGTCTGAAACGCTTATGGTGTACCTGAGCCCGTTTTCCTTGAGATATTCCAGGACCGGCATGGCATACTGCGATACCAGGAGCTTGTTGGGAACTATCCAGCAGTATACTCCTTTGCCGTTAAGCCTGCGGATCCCGTCCAGCAGAAATGCGGCATATATGTCAAATGAGCCCTTGAGCTGCGGGAATTTCTTTTTCAGCGCCCGCCTCATCCCGCGGCCGCTCCTTGATCCCTCCACGGCTGAAACATAAGGAGGGTTGCCTATTATCACATCGAAACCGCAAACATCATACTCAAAGAGGCTGTCAGCACATGAAACATTACATTTGAAATCGTTTCTCTCTATCGTTTTGTACGCTGCATCATGGCCCGCGCTGCTAATCGTTTCTGCGTCGATCTTTGTGCTGCCCGTTTCTTCCGCCTCACTCCTATACCGTTCATATTCAGTGATCAACTCATACCAAAGCCGAAGCCTGGCGATCTCTACCGCTGTTGCATCGATATCGGCGCCATGGATGCTGTTTGCCACCGCATTGTACTTCAGGAAGAACGGATGCCTGTCTTTCGCCATAAACGGACGTCTGTCCGGGATGCGCCGGCAGTACGCAGCCGTATCCGGTGAAGTCCGGCCGCTGCAGCCGCTTTGTGCAGAACCGTCCCCGATGAATCTGCCGGATCCGTCCCCTGGATATCCGGCGGAACTGCCCCTGATATACCTGGCGATGCCGGACCTGAGCCTGACGATCTCATCAAGCATGCCGAATATGAATGCGCCGCAGCCGACAGCCGGATCGAAGACCCTGATGGTTTCAAGTGCCCTGTCGGCTCCAAGGAGCAACTCGCGGTCAACGTCCGTATTGTTTTGCACATCTGCCGTTATACGTTCCATAAATCTCAGGGTGAGATCGAATGAAAGTCCGGTGGAATTGGAAAGATAATGCGCCAGGCTCTCTCTGCACATGAACCTGACAACTTCGGGCGGTGTGTAAAAAACGCCGGAACCCTTTTTATGGCTGATTTGCAGGGTGTCGGTATAGAGCTTCGCCAGGACATCCGGATTAGGTATGCGGTCTGAAGAAACATTATGAAAACGGGCAGAATTGCCGGAAATGCAGGCTGTCCTGCCGGAATCATCATGTACGCTGCCGATCTTTTCATATATACTGCCAAAGGCTTCCCTGTACCTGCTTCCCCAGTCAAAACCCATACCGCAAGTCCTCCGGCGTTACCTGCTTCCCGTATGGCCGAACCCTCCGCCCCTGTCC
>ENA-UPSA01001649-UPSA01001649.1-bioreactor-metagenome-genome-assembly--contig:-NODE-1649-length-19773-cov-23.727254_pt1 | contig 19773 bp, 26 predicted proteins | sample MGYA00238183_ERZ773288 | MGnify/ENA primary metagenome ERZ773288 (study PRJEB29028, sample SAMN07631243) | bioreactor metagenome | isolation source: Switchgrass digestor | place: USA: Dartmouth... | reverse complement strand
GTAGTAGATCTCTTGAAAGAATAAATCATATATTTGAAACACAATTTGCTTAAAATTTTTGAAATTCAAATTTTTAAAGAAAAAGACATAAAAGAGGACATAAAAATTGATTTTAAAAAAGTTTTGGGGAATTTCATCAAACCTGTCACCCGACAGGCCTCAAACCCGCATGGTTGTCAGCTGTGACAGGTTTTCAAAACCTGTCACCAACCTGTCACCACTTCCTAAAAATTGGTTGCCAAAAACAGTAAACGATTAACTGGGGTGATTAAAGTGAAAAAATACATAACATTAATGGCTTACATACTGCTGATACTTGAGCTTGCGCTATGCGTTGGGCTTTGGTACCTGCAACATATGGATGCAGAGTATCGGCAGAATCTCTCAGAACAGAATGCTATTCTTCGTGAAGTAATCAGTGATCAGCAAACGGTGATTTCTCAGCAGAAAGTATACCGGGAGCAAGCTAATATGCTTGCAGATCAAGTCCAGGAACTACAAACACGAATTGAAAGTATTATGACCGACCTGGCCGATGCTACAGAACTTACTGACCGTTCAGGTTTCCCAAATAGGGGTATGGCTGAGCCTATTATCGCAACTGTGACTGCTTATGACTTGAGTGAGTGTGGAAAAGCTCCGGGCCATCCGGAGTATGGGATTACCGCCAGCGGCCGGCCAGTCCGGGAATGGTATACCTGTGCAGCAGCTCCTATGTTTCCATTCGGAACAGTATTCTATATTCCACATTTCAAGGATGCACCAAATCGAGGAATATTTGTTGTTGAGGATCGAGGAAGCGCAGTTGTTGATCATGGGAGATATGGACCTTGCATCGATATTTACCTGAAGGATCATGAACAAGTTAAGGCTTTCGGCGGTAAGGCGCTCGAAGTATATGTCCTGAGGATGGGCGATTAGAACACGAAGTTTATGTGGAGGATTGAAATTATGAAAAAGATAAAGTTTTACATTCGGTGCATCAAGATATTTATGAAAGACAGTGGTAAGCCGAACAGGCAAAAGTGGCGCAGGCTCACGAAGGCATTTGAAAAAGAAAGGAAGGCGCTTGGACTATGACAAAGTTTCAGGAAATGAAGGATTTCATACATACTCTCTGCCCGCTTCCAAATCACTGGTGCGACGGTAGGCCGATTCCACTCCAGGCGACAATCGAACTGTTGCCATGCAAATACTATGCCGGTCGCAAGTGTTTTCATCCGCAGAATCCGCGGAATGCCAGAAGTAACCAACGTCCCGCACGGCGTTGCAATATATCAAACGAAAGGTGGTGAAAAACTCCACCTGTTCCACCTGAGAAGCCCCGCTGTGCGGAGCGGGGCGGGGTTTTACGATAGGTAATCGGGCGAAAGGGGAAGGCCATGGACAAAAGAGAATTGATGCAGATACGCAATATCATTCGAGAAATAGAGTGTTTGCAACGTCAACTTGACCGGGCCGAATATCAGACAGAGACACGGCAGACCACGGTGGCCGTGAAGGGATCAATGCGGGATTTTCCGTATGTAGAGCATACCATCAAGCTGACGGGTGTTGATATGGAGGATTATATCCGGAAGGTCAAGCGGCTGCGGATGAAGCTCAAGCACCGAATTGATGAGCTCATGGCGACGGTGGAGGAAGCGCAGGAGTACATAGCGGGGATACCGGATAGCGACATCAGGCTGATACTCCAATGCAGGTTTATAAACGGTATGACATGGGAGCAAATTGAGGCAGAAACAGGGATACCGGTTACAACTGCAAAACGGAAATACAAACGATGGTGGAATTTTATGTAAAAAAGTGGCCTTGTTTGGCCCGATTTATATGTGCTAAAATGTATAATGAGTAAACATGACCGCACGGAAGAAACCGGGGCGGTTTTTGTTTTGCGTTTTTGGGGCCCGCATTGCGCGGGCGAAATACCTGGCGTTGCTGGTTCGTCCTCCTTGGCCGACGGCGACCAGGTATTTTCAGGTTCATGTGGGTTACGGACACTTCAACGTATGGCCAGGGGTTGGGAGGCTGGAAGCGTTAGGAAATGTCAACAATCCAACGTCCCGAATACGGGGCAGGGTGGAAAGTTATCATCTGGGAGGAAAGGTTGGATTGTTTAGTTTGTACGGTGGGAGCCGGAGCGTTAGCGAACGTTGACGGGCGCTGCCGGGCATGGTGATCCTCCACGGTGGCGCTCGGGACAAAGAAGGATTTTCTCCTTTCGTGTAGAAATATGGCTGTGAAAGGGGGATGAAATTATGATGGACTTGTCCTTATATGCTGACTTAGTTAAATCTGGTGAAAAAATAACAGGCAAAAAAATGAAGGAAATTATGAAGAGATATAATGTGAAATTTAAGTACGCGAATAGTTCAACGGCTTTGCTTGAATCGTCAATAAAAGATGATGAAATTTATGAATGTACAGGCTGGGTCTGCTATTCTGGAGTTGATGGAGTATGCCTTGAACTGAAATAAATCAGGTAGAGATAATCTGAAAGCACTTGCCGAAAGGCGGGTGCTTTTATTCTAGGTGATAAACATGCCTCTTAACAAACTCTGCCATTGCGGCAAGGTCATAGACTTCAGCGCGAAGCGATGTGATGACTGCGCAAGGAAGGCAGAACAAGCCAGGCAACAATACTACAGACAATATGATGCTTATACAAGAGATAAGAAAGCTGTCGCATTTTACAACTCACCTGAATGGGAGCGGGTGAGGTATCTGGCATTAACGAGAGATTTCGGGTTATGCCAGGACTGCTTGGACGAGAAGAAGATTACTCCTGCTGATGTGGTTGACCATGTTAAGCCGCTCAAACTCTTCTGGCACCTGAGGTTATCCCTGGACAATCTGCGATCCCTTTGCAGCAAACACCATGCGATCAAGACCGCCGAGGACCGCAGAAAGTACGGGGTAGGGCGGGTTTAGAAATTTCTAGCAAAATGGACGGATGCCACGCGGCCGACTCAGCGCGAATTTTTTTCCCAAAATGGCGAATTTCTCAGGAGAGGAGGTGTCAGGTGTGGCCGGTAGACCACCAAAGCCAGTCAAACTATTGAAAATGGAAGGCAAATCGCATAGGACCAAAGCAGAACTTGAGGCCAGGGAGAAGGAAGAGCAGAAACTTCTGACTGGACAGAAGATGAGGGCTTGGCCGGAGGTCCGTGAGAACGAACTGGCACGCAAGGAATTCAACCGAATCAAGAAACTCCTTGAATCCATCGGTCACAATGATGCCCTATATGAATCCGTCATCAATCGCTATTGCCTTTTGTCCGCTGAGTGCAAGCAGATTGAATCGACAATAGAACAACTGAGACAGGAGCTGGCCGAATTAGCCGAAGTAAAGCAAAATGGCGATATTGACTTCCAAGAGTACCTTGACGAAAAAGGCGCCATACATGACCGCATCCTTGCATGGGATAAGAAGCTCATGGACAAGAGGAAGATGCTGCTTCAGATCGAGCGTGAAAATGTCATGACTATTATGGCCGCGCTACGGTCAATCCCCAAGAAGCCAGAGGAGAACCAAAAGAGCAATCCCATGGCCGAATTTCTTCGCAAGAAAAGGGAGGGAAGTGGATGATGTAAATGCCCCACGATAAGCAAAGAGCACTTGAGGTAATCGAATTTATACAGATGTTAAAGGCTGTCGACGACTTCTACGGACAGCCTTTTGTATTGCTCGATTGGCAGCACCAGGTATTGTGGGATGTCTACGGCACAGTCAACGAGAAAGGATACCGCCAATATCGATATTCCTACCTCGAAATACCAAAAAAGAATGGAAAAACCTCATTAGTTGCAGGCCTGGGTTTGTATCACGTGGTTTGCGATGGACCCGGCGGGCAAATATATTGCTGCGCGGCCGACAGAGGTCAGGCTGAACTTGTATATAAAGCAGCCTTGCAAATGATAGAGCAGGAAGAGGCTTTGCAGGAACTTGTTAAGATAACCGACAGCAAGAAAGAAATCCGCAACAAAGAGACAGGCACATTCCTCAAGGTCTTGTCGGCCGAAGCCTACACAAAGCACGGTCTGAACCCGTCGGTTGTCATATTTGATGAACTCCATGCCCAACCCAATCGGGATCTGTGGGACATTATGACCTTCGGTGCTGGAGCGGCGAGAAAGGAGCCGCTTTGGTGGGTGATTACCACTGCCGGCGACGACCCAGACCGAAAATCTATTGGTTGGGAAGTTCATGAGTACGCCAGGAGAATCCGTGACGGTGAGATTGAGGATCCCAGCTGGTATGTAAAAATTTATGGCGCCGACGAAGATGATGATATTTTTGATGAGGCGGTATGGTATAAAGCAAACCCTTCTTTGGGTCACACCATAGATATTGAGAATGTCCGCAGAGAGGCTATCGCCGCCAGAAATGATCCTGCTCAGGAAAAATTATTCCGCTGGCTTCGCCTTAACCAGTGGGTGTCCTTGAAATCTGTCGGTTGGCTCCCACTGTCGCTATGGGATGCCACTATTGGCAAGTGGAATCCGGCCGACCTTGTGGGTAAGGAGTGCTATTTAGGGTTGGACCTGTCAAGTACTATCGATTTGACCGGTGCATGTCTGCTGTTTCCGCCTCAGGATGGCATACCGGATTGGCGGGCCGTGTTTGAGGCATGGATTCCGGAAGATAGCATGAAAGAGCGCGTCAAGCGCGACAAAGTTCCATACGACAGATGGGTGAAAGAGAAATACCTGCATGCTACCCCGGGGAATGTAGTTGATTATGAGTTTGTAGAGGCAAGGATTTTAACTCTCTGCAAGCAATATAAGGTGCTCGAAATTGATACCGACCCCTGGAACAGCCGAATGCTGACGCAGAGGTTGTCAAAGCAAGGCATTACCGTTGTGGAAGTCCCCCAGGTAATGGCCCACATGTCACCTGCAATGAAGGAAATTGAGAGGCTGGCGAAAACAGGTCAGTTGACGCATGAAAAGCATCCTGTTGCGCGCTGGTGTTGGGGCAACGTAAATATTGCTGTTGATGGCAACGGCAACATCAAGCCCATGAAAAACAAGAGTATTGAAAAGATCGATCTTATTGTCGCCATGATAAACGCTATGGCGCGTGCGATGGTTGAAGCACGGAAGATTGATGTCACTAAGTATGCCAGCGGGGACTTCCTGGACAAACTCTGGGGTTAGTCAGGTGTTAGGAGGTGAGATTGTAAATGGCTTTTTGGAGTAAATGGATTAAGCCAAGAGCACAGACTCTTGAGTCAATAAACCTGAACGACAGGCGTATACTCGAAATACTGGGCGTCAATATCGATGAGCTGAATTTCAAAGGCAAAAACGCCCTCAAGGAAGCTACTGTTTATGCCTGCATCCGGATCCTGGCTGATGCTGTCGGCAAATTGCCGTTGAAGGTATACCGAGAATTTGACGGAAACCCGAAAGAGGTAAAGCATTATCTTTCGCCATTGCTCAAAATCCGACCCAATCCCTGGATGAGCGCCAGGGATTTTAAAAAGGCTGTTGAGGTCCAAAGGCTTATCCATGGCAATGCTTATGTTTGGTTAGACGTAGCAACAAGAGGCCCGGATGCCGGAAAAGTGGTCGGCCTGTATCCACTGGACAGCACACGGGTTGAAATCTGGATTGACGATATCGGTCTACTGCCCGGGAAGGGGAAAATGTGGTACATTTTCACAGACAACGAAGGGAATCAGTACAAGCTTAAGCCGGATGAAATCCTCCACTTCAAAGGGCTGACTTATGATGGCATTGTGGGTATGACTCCATTGGAGCAACTCAGAAGAACCATCGAGAACGCTGGGGCGGCCAGTGAGTTCATAAACAAGAGTTTTAAGAGTGGTATGCAGGTCAAGGGGATTGTGCAGTATGTCGGAGACCTGAGCCAGGAAGCGGAAAAGACGTTCCGCGAAAAATTTGAACGGATGTCCAGCGGACTTAAAAACGCTAACCGGGTGGCGCTCCTGCCGATTGGGTACAAATTTGAGCCTATAAGCCTTAAAATGACCGATGCGCAGTTCTTGGAAAACACAGAGTTGACCATAAGACAGATAGCCGCAGCGTTTGGTGTGAAAATGCACCAACTTAACGATTTGGAGCGCGCCACGCATACCAACATCGCAGAGCAACAGAGGGAATTCTACATCGACACACTCATGGACATCCTGACTGGTTATGAACAGGAATTGACCTACAAGCTGTTTACTGACAAGGAGCTGGAGGAGGGGTATTATATCAAGTTCAATGTCAATGCTATCCTCCGAGCAGATCCGAAAACCAGATATGAGGCATATCGAACCGCAATACAGTCTGGTTTTATGACGCCCAATGAAGTCCGGGCGCTGGAAGAACTTGAGCCAAAGGAAGGCGGCGACCGGCTGCTTATCAATGGCAACATGATGCCAATTGAAATGGCCGGAGAGCAATACAAGAAAGGGTGATAGGGTTGAAAGGCAAGAAGTTCTGGAACCTCAAGAAGACAGATGACAAGACTGGCGAACTTACCCTATACGGAGAAATTTCGGATACAAGCTGGTGGGGCGACGAGGTAACACCAAAGCAGTTCAAGGAGGACTTGGACACCCTGGGCGACATTGAAACCCTGAATGTCTACATAAACAGCCCGGGCGGGGATGTTTTCGCTGGGCAAGCAATCTACTCTATGCTGAAGCGCCACAAAGCACAGGTAATTGTTTATGTGGACGGTCTGGCCGCCAGCATTGCGTCCCTGATCGCTATGGCCGGGGACAAAGTTATCATGGCGGCAAACGCCATGATGATGATCCACAACCCATGGACGTGGGGAGTTGGAAACGCCAATGACTTCCGGAAACTGGCTGATGACCTTGACAAGATTCGAGACAGCATGATCGTGGCATATCAAAAGAAGTCTGGCCTTGACGACAGCGAAATCATCGACATCATGGATGCCGAGACCTGGCTGACCGCGGAGGAATGCAAGGAAAAAGGATTTGCGGACGAAATCGAGGAAGCCAAGCAGGTGGCGGCTTGCGTGGATGAGAAATATCTTGGCGTTTATAAAAATGTCGCGGATGAAATCAAAAAAACGCAGGGTAATGGCCACGGTCTGAATGCACAGATTTCTGTTGATGTCGCAAAAATCTCTGAGGTCATTATGTCGGCCATTAAAAACGGGCTGCATGGAGACGAACCTAGAGGGCCGAGAGACAGTGAGCGGGAGTTGAAAAAGAAAAAGATGCTGCTGGAATTGGAGCTTTAAAAGCTCCTTTTTAATACCCAAAAATTCAAAGAAAGGATGATGTGAAAGTGACCAAGGAAATGAGAGCTTTACTTCAGGAGCTTGAGGCCCTGAAGGCAAACGTCAGGGCTTTGATAGGCGAGAATAAGGTTGATGAAGCCGAAAAGAAGATGGAAGAGGTCCGGGCCCTGCAGAAGAAAATTGACCTCATGAAAGAGGTCGATGCGACGGATGATGCCGACATCATCAGTGGTATCAAGCTTGCCCCCCCGGTAGACAAGGATCTCAATGCGGAGTACAAGAGGGTGTTCCTCAAGGGGCTGCGCAGGCAGAGAATTTCATCTGATGACCAGAGCATCATTGATGAATACTACAAGGCCAATTCAATCCGCGCCGCCCTGATGCACGAAGGAACAAATGCTGACAATCCCACAGACGGAGATGTCGGGCTCATTGTACCGCAGGACATCCAGACCAAGATCAACGAGATCATGAGACAGCTCAACGATCTTTCTGAGTACATCACGGTAGAGCCTGTCAACACCCTGTCAGGAAGCCGCATGCTTGAGGCAGATACCACAATGACGCCTTTCCAGGTTGTCGAGGAATACGGAGAGATTCAGGATATCGATAACCCCAAGTTTGTGCCGATCAGGTACCAGCTGGTTAAGCGCGCTGGATATCTTCCCCTGACAAATGAGCTCCTGCGCGACAGCGATCAGAACATCCTGAATTATGTTGCTCGCTGGATTGCCAAGAAGCATGTGGTTACCAAGAACACCCTGATCACCACCCTGTTTTCTGGCCTGCAGCCTGTGACATTGACTGATTTGGATGCCATCAAAAAAGTGCTCAATGTCGATCTTGATCCCGCAATCAGCCAGAATGCAGTCATCATTACCAACCAGGACGGTTACAACTGGATGGATACCCAGAAGGACCAAAACGGGCGGTATCTCCTGCAGGACGATCCGACCCAAACCGGCAGAAAACTCTTCAAGGGTCGTCCGGTTGCTGTAATGTCCAACAGATACCTGCCCACGGTCGAAGAAAGTGGTCAGAGCTATGCCCCCATGTTCATTGGTGACGGCAAGGAATTCGCTGTGCTGTTCACCTTCGGCAGGTATGAGCTGGCTTCCACCCGCGAAGGCGGAGACGCCTGGAGGCGTGATACCACCGAATTGAGGACCATCACCAGGGATGACCTGAAGATGTGGGATGCAGCAGCCATGAAGTATGGCCGCCTGAAGGTGTCTTAAGGTGATGGCCTATGCCGGAAGTAAGAGCGCTGTATCACTTTTACGATGAGGTTGCCTGCAAAAACAGGTACAAAGGAGATGTTTTTCAAGCAACAGAAAAACGGGCGGATGAGTTAGCTAAACGCGGGCTCGTGATCTGCACGGAGGATTTGCTTGTTTTGAAGGATACCAAAATAATTGAAGAGGAGCGGATCTCCGGAGCAGCAGACGAACAAAAGCCTTCCGAAAAGATTGAATATTCACCCAAGACACCAAAGGCCAAGAAAAGTAAATAGGAGAGGGACAGACGCCCCTCTCCTACCCTATAAGGGGTGGTTGAATGATTGTAAGCCTCAAAGAAGCAAAACAGTACCTCCGTATTGACGGCGATTATGACGATGAACTCATAAAGTCACTGATACTAGCGGCAGAGGTATACCTGAAGAACGCCACCGGCATTGAATACGACAGCGCAAATAGTCTTGCGAGGTTGTTTTGTCTTGTTTTGATTACCGACTGGTACGAGAACCGCACGCAGGTCGGTGCTGTGAGTGATAAGATGCGCTTCACAGTACAATCGCTCCTTGCGCAGCTTCAGAACTGCACAAGGCAGGAAACGGGGGATAGTGATGCCAGCCAGTCTGAATGAACTGAAGGAGAGAATAACGGTCCTTGACCTATGCTGTGATGGCAAAAACTATGCCTGGAAAGAGCGGATAGGACATGGCAAGTTATGGGCCAAAGTAGAGTATCCAAGCCAAAGAAACATCTTTTCAAGCATCGGCTTGAGTGCCAGGTCCATAAAGTTCACCGTCCGCAAACGAGATGACATCACGCTTCACAACGCCATTCTCTATCAGGAAAAGCACTGTTTCCTGACCGATATCAAGGAGCTTGACCGTGCGTACATGGAGATTTTGGCTGCGCTGGTAGAGCCGCATGCATGCACCGTTGAGCGCACAGGCGAACCTACGCTGGATGAACTCAATAGGCCGGTATATGGGGAGCCAGAAAGAATCACCTTCCCTGGCTACCTTGTTGAAAAATACATTTCTTATAAGCAAAACGAGCCGATGGTAACCCAGGTCAAGCAATACGTGCTTGTTGTTCCCAAGGCTGTGAAGCTGGGAGTCGGCGAAATCGTGAAGATTGACGATGTGCCGTATGTCGTGGCTATAGCTCATGAACTTGACGAGTACAAAAACGAGTATGAAATCACGACAGAAGGTGATGTTTGATGCCGAGTGTAGAAGTCCAAGGGTTTCACGAGCTAGATCAAGCACTTAACACAATACTCAAGGAAATCTCGGGCGTTCGACAAGAGCTTCACGATAGACTTTCAAAGATGCTCAAAGAAGAAGTTGATAGATCTATCGATCAATCCGGATTAAATGATAGCCACAACAAAATCAAGAATTGGCAGGAAGAACGCGTTGGCTCAAAAGGTGGCTATGCGGCGATTAGGCCCAAAAAAGGGCCTGGTCTTGTAGGCCCTAACAGCCCTGGAGCCATAACAAACTACCTAGAACATGGCCACAAGGGAAGGCCCTCAAGGAAACAGGCGCAGGAATTGCAAGGGATGAAAGAAGCGCGACGCAGGGAGGTACAGAGGAGGACTAAAGGCGGCAGGTTTGCGAGAAAAACAACCGTGGTACTCGACACCAGGAAGTGGGTACCTGGCTACTTCTTCTATGCCGACGCCCGTAAACAAGTAGAATCAAAGGCCATAGAAATAGCCGAAAAGTTCGTTGATGAATTCGCCAAGAAGCTGGAGGGTTAGGAATGATAACCCAAAAAGACATATACGAGGCCATAAACCGGTGCATTGCGCAGGCATTCCCGGGACATACAGTGTACGACAATGAAAACCCCAAAGATTTCAAACGACCATCGTTCATGATTGAGTATGTCCGAACATCGTGGAACGATGCAAACAGCCGAACAATTGAGAAAACCTCATATTTCACCATCACATGCTTTACACCGGTTGACCAATATGGACGCTCCAACGTTCACGAACTTGTGAAACTTCAAGAAGACACGCTCCAACTCTTTGCAAAGGGCTATATCACCGTCGGAGACCGGGCAATCAAGGTTCGGGGGAGCACCGGCGGTGCTGATTTGGACAGGGCATATATTGATTTGCAATTCCATTACTATGACGATCGAACCGATGACGAGGACACAACGCCTCTTATGGGTTCGATTATGACAAATTTACAGGAGGGATGGAAAGATGCCTTTACCGAACATTAATATTGCATTTACAACACAGGCAGCCAGCGCCATCCAGCGCTCTCAGAAAGGCGTGGTGGCAATCATCGTGAGGGATACGGCCCAAAAGGGCGCGCACATCCTCACAAATGTGTCACAGATTCCTAACGGGCTGTCAGAAGAGAATAAGGAGTACATAAAGCGTGCCTTCCTTGGATACATCAATCCTCCTCGGAAGGTTGTTGTTTATGTACTGCCTACAGACGCGACAAATCTGACGGAGGCGCTTAATTACCTTGCTTCACAGACTTTCGATTACCTTGTTGGCCCTCCCGATATCACGGCTGCCGAGTGCAGTGACATTGTGGCATGGATAAAAGCTCAACGAGAAGCTGGAGCCACGCCCAAGGCTGTACTGCCGAACGTTACGGCTGACAGTGAGGCGATTATCAACTTCACAACCAGTGTCATCAATGTCGGTGACAAACAATTCTCTGCGGCTGAATATTGTTCCCGCATTGCCGGGCTTATTGCCGGCACGCCCATGACCATCTCCTGCACATATGCTCCACTGCCCGAAGTGACGGATGTTGTCAAGCTTACAAAAGAGGAAATGGATGAGGCCATCGACAATGGCGAGTTCATCATCTTCTATGATGGTGAGAAGGTCAAGGTTGGCCGCGGCGCGAACTCTCTGCAGACCACGACCCAGGAAAAAGGGGAAGCATTCAAGAAGATCAAGATTGTCGAAGCTATTGACATGATCAAAGCCGACATCAGAAAGACCATAGAGGACAATTACATCGGCAAGTATGCCAACAGCTATGACAACAAGTGCCTGCTCGTTTCGGCTATCCTCGGATACTTCAAGGGACTGGAAGCCGAGGGCATCCTTGAGACTAGTACAAGCTCCGTGGAGATCGATGTTGATGCTCAGGAAAAGTACTTGCAGAGCAAGGGTGTCAATACCGAGAACATGACCGAGGATGAAATCAAGAAATATCCTACCGATGATAAGGTGTTCGTCCGGGCAAGAATCAAGATACTCGATGCCATCGAGGATGTTGAATTAAGTGTCGCGATTTAAGGGGAGGTGGTATTGTGGCAAAGATAAGCGCAAAAAGAATAATGAATGGTACATTCGGCGAGGTCTGGCTTGACGGCGATTTTGTCGGTGAGTGCTATGGATGCCAGGCGAAGCTTAATTTCAACAAAGAGGACGTGCCAATCTGCAGGGAGATGGGCGTTGACAAAAAGCTTGTATCTTACGGTGGGACCGGCTCGCTAATGCTGTACAAGGTTAACAGCAGGATGGCTATTAAGATTGGCGAAAAGATCAAAAATGGAGAGGATCCCCGTTTTACGGTTGTGTCAAAACTGGATGATCCCGACGCCTATGGTGCAGAGCGTGTTGTTTTGAGCAATGTTAGCTTCGATGATCTGACCCTTGCTGACTGGCAGGCTGCGACGGTAGGCCGGGTAACGGCGCCGTTCACTTTCACCGACTACGATTTCCTTGATGTTGTGGAGGCGAGATAAGCAATGGCAAACACACTTGATCTGCTATTAAAAATGAATATTCCCGACCTGCCGGAAAAAGAGTACAAAATCAAACGCCTGAGCCAGCTTTGTGGGGAGCCCGTGGTATTCAAACTGCGGGCCCTTCCATATAGCAAAGCCCACGAGTTGTCCTCGTCCAATCGCGATGACATTGATGCTCATATTGTACTGGCAGGTGTTGTGGATCCCGACCTGAAATCGAAGGAGCTCATGGAAAAGTACGGGGCTCCAACTCCGGTAGAGATGATCAAGAAGCTACTGCTTCCAGGAGAAATCATCGACATCTCCCGTGAAATTGAAAAGCTTTCCGGGTACAGGGTAGACACCATCGAAGAGATTAAAAAAAAATAGACACTGACCCGGAATTGAACCTTATGTTTTTCTTATTCTGCGAGCATCACATTTTACCAGGCTCGTATTACAACCTGCCTGAAGGAGAAAAGGTTGTGATACGGGCCTTTTTTGCGAAAGAAATGGAAATAAGACAAGAAGCTAAATTGCGACGCTAAGAACCAAAGGGGGTGTATCGAGTGGCACGCGACATCAGCATAATGATATCTGCAAAGGATAACTTCACATCAGCCATACAGGCCATGCGGAACGCAAACCAGATGTTTCAGAAGGATATTGGTGGTCTGCAAGCCAAACTCGATGCCCTGAACAAGACTAAAATCAACCTGAAGGTTGATGTTGATAAAGCAAAAAAGGAACTCAAAGATGCTGAAAAACAGTTCCTGAAAACCGGCGAAGCTGCCGATAAACTCAGGCTTGAAATGGCACATGCCAACTATGAGAACGCTCGCAGAAACCTGAGTCTGGTTTCAGAGGGTGCAAAACAGGCTGAAAGGGACATAAAAAACCTTACGAATGCCTTGAGTAAGGCCGAAAACCGTGCCACCACTTCAACAAAAGGCATCGGGAATATGCTCAGTGTCCTGGGAGCATCCGGTGCCGCATCAATGGTTGGTAATGTGCTTGGCGATATGGCCAAAACCTATGTAAGCAGCGCCTTCGGAAGAGAAATCAGCACTATTTTTAGCAATGCCCTATCTTCCGCCGGAATGGGAGCGGCTATCGGTACGGCCATAGCTCCCGGCATCGGAACGGTGATAGGCGGTACCCTGGGTGCTGCCGCAGGCGTAGTCCAGGGTATGGTCCAGAACTACCAATCCAAGGACGAGGCTTTCAAAAATTATTACCAGCAACAGTATGAAAACGTTCTTCAAGCTCAGGCGGAAGCTCTTTCCAGTGGTATAGGTATTGCTGCCCAGAGAGAATCTGACATGATGGCCTTCACGACTATGCTGGGCGGTAGTGAAAATGCCAAACGATTCCTGGGTGAGCTCACCGGATTTGCCGCAAGGACACCGTTTGGATATGATGATTTGACGTCTATCAGCAGAACACTACTTGCCTATGGCTATCAGCAGAACGAACTACTCCCAATGCTTGAAATTGTAGGCGACGCTGGTGCGGCCCTCGGCATGAGTAAAGAGGACATGAGGTATGTTGCTACTGCTCTGGGCCGTATGAGGACCACCGGGAAAACTACACTGGAATATCTCAACCCTCTGCTTGAGCGCGGTATCGATGTATGGGGATATCTCGCCGAAGCCTCCGGAAAGACCAAGAAAGAAGTCCAGGAAATGGTGAGCAAAGGTCTTGTACCGGGCGAGGAAGCCGCGAAAGCCATAGCTGATTATCTGGCCTATGATTACGGCGGCACAATGGAAGAACTGGCCAAGACATATTCCGGTCTGGTATCCACCCTGGAAGATAATATCATCGAACTCAACAAGGCTATGGGAGAAGGGTACACCGAGGAGCGCAAACGGGGAATCCAGGAGGAGATTGAGTTCTTAGAAGGCACCGGCGGCCAGATGATGCAGGAAGCCTATAAGCACATAGGACAATGGAGAGCGTCCCTCGAAAACTTGTCTGAGCAGTATAAGCGGGATGCTATCACTGCCGTAATGACCGGTGAAATCAGCGGGATTTTCGGAGAGGAAGCCCGTCAGCGACTTTCTCAAATGTATGAAGAATATAAGAGTCTGGCTGCGGATCCATCTGAAGAGACCGGGGCGATGATGGGACAGATCTTGGCCGAAGCTCAGGCTATTGCGCAGAACGAATACAACGCCAGCGAAGGCGCACAGCTTTTGTTGAAGACCCAGAAAAATATAGCCGAAAACATCAAGAATGATGCAGGCCTGAAAGAAGCATATTGGAATACTGGATATGAAATGGGGCTACAGTTCTCGAGGGGACTTGCCTCTGTCAAACCTGCGATCGAGGAATCCCTCAGCCCATGGGCGTCTGCCGGAATGGGTGCATCAGACTACGGAAGAGCGAAGGCTGCGGAATCCGGGCAGCTCGTTAGTGCGTCTGAAGCCTTGCCAGGGAATCGCTCATATACCCCGAGTATAAGTGACATAGGAAGGGCGAGAGCGCTGGCTAAAGCAGGTGGCTATGCCTATGGAATAAACTATGTTCCTTACGATGGATTCCCGATCATTGCACATCAAGGCGAAAGGCTCCTGACAGCTGCTGAAAACCGCAGCATGAAAATTGGCGGTGGTGTAACAATCACCGGAAACACTTTCGTAGTTCGTGAGGATGCGGATATCGAAAGGATTGCAAGGGCCATAGCCGAGATGTGGGAAAGGGCTTTTATTTTGAGCAATCCCGCACAATAAGGACGTGGTATAGATGAAATTCATCTTTTTGGATCTGCAAACCAATAAGGAATTAGTTCTGCCCGTAACACCTTCATCCTATGAGATCCCCCACGGTATAAATGTTGAGACAATCAATATCCATAGCGTGGGGGATGTCAATCTCCCTGGCACTGACAAGCTTGCTTCATTCGGCATAAATTGCATGTTCCCGGCAAAGGCGTACCCTTTCAATCAACCAGGAACGGTCCTTGATCCGTTTTATTATGTCAATATGTTCCGTTCCTGGTGTGAAAACAGGACAATCCTCAGGTTCATAATTACCGAAACACCCATAAACCTGCAGGTATTCATTGAGGAAATAACATGCAGCGAAAAGGACGGGACTGGCGATGTCTACGCAACTATATACCTGAGAGAATACAGGACACTGAAAGTGGCAGCGGTAAGCACCGAGACAGGGAATGTCACCAGAGAAACCGAAAGAACAGACCCTCCTGTTCAGACCCATGTGGTCAAGTCTGGCGACACCTTGAGCGCCATATGTCGGAAGTATTATGGAAACGCTTCATTGTACCCAGGATTGGCGAAATATAACAACATCAAGAATCCGCACCTAATTTATGTCGGTCAAGTCATCAAACTGCCTGGCAAAAACCTGCTGTTGTAAGGAGGGTTGCGCATGATTAAGCTACTGCTTACAAACAGCGATGGTACACAGGATATTACTCAGTTGGTCGAGAGCATCACCTGGGCTGGAGATATCATGCAGTGTGCGAGAACGCTGGATTTTCAGTTTCTGTCCTCGCCGACAGATAAGAACATCCCGGTAATTAAATGCGAACTGGGGAACACCGTACAGTTAAAGCACAATGACATGGACCTGTTTGAGGGTGTGGTTTTTGACCGGCAAAAAGGCACTGAAAATTCGCTTATTTCAATCGGGTGTTGCGATTTCGGAATATACCTTAAACGTAACGAAGGTACATATAAGTTCACAAATATGACACCCGAAGCCATCACTAAGAGAGTTTGTGCTGATTTTGGTATTGAGGTCGGCTCCCTGCCGGCGACAAATGTAAAGATATCCCGCAATTTCATTGGGGTAAGCCTATATCAGATAATCCAGACTGCATACACTCTGGCAGCAGATCGGACCGGCAAAAAATATATGATCCGTTTCAAGGGCCGAAGACTGAATGTGATAGAGAAGGGCATAACCGATGAAACTGTGGTAATCGAGGCTGGGAGCAATCTTATGTCTGCCTCAGTTTCTGAAAGTATTTCAGGGATGGTAAACCAAGTGACCATATATGACAAAAACGACAAGCTGGTCGCCACACAAAGCAACAGCGAGGCCATAAAGCTGTACGGTCTTATGCAAAGCTATCTGAGAGTGACTGAAGGCGTAGATGCGATAGCCAGGGCGAAGAAAGTCCTGGAAGACAACGGTGTATCACAGAAAATCACAGTCAACAACCTCGGCAATATCGCGAATATCGCTGGCAATACGGTAGTTGTCCGGGAACCATACACAGGCTTATATGGTCTTTTCTACATTGATGCTGATGCCCATACATGGAAGCGGGGGCAGTATTACAACAAACTGGTTCTCGACTTCCGGAACATTATGGACGAACAGGAAGTGGGCCTATTGCCCAACAAGAGTGGCGATCAGACGTCGGGCGAGAAATGGCAGTACCTGTATAAGCCAGGTACAAGGAGATGATTAGATGGAGGATAATCCTTTTGTGCAGCTTATTAAGAGTATTCGAAATGATAACAAAGCCCAAATGCCTGTTATTTTCCGATTTGGTACGGTGATCTCCACGGATCCAATAAAGATAGACGTGGCTGGGACAATACAAGAAAGGCAAGATTTGCTAAAAAACAGTACACTGGATCCGCTTCAACCGGGCGATCAGGTTTTAGTTCTGCCAATAGATGATGAACAGAGATATGTCATCCTGTGCAAGGTGGTGGGAGTATAATGCTTTTCCCGATTATCCAACCGCAGGCTACTGAGGCCTTCCAAGCGAGGACAAGCCCGGATCTATACCGGGAAGTCAAATGGGATTTTGAGAAGAATATCCCGGTATTTAAAAATGGCTCCCCTGTCATCGTGACTGGCAAGGAAGCTGTTTTAGTTTGGGCATGGAAAGCACTTCACACTCCGAGGTTCAGGCATGAAATATACAGCTGGAACTATGGAAATGATGTCGAATCCCTTATCGGGCAGCCGTATACGGACGATGTCAAGAGGTCTGAGGCGGCCCGGCTTGTGAAAGAATGCCTGCTGGTGAACCCATACATCACAGATGTATCAGAGATTAATGTGGCATTTCAGGGCGAAATACTGAGGATAAGCTGCAGAATCCAGACCGTATACGGGGAGGTGGCGCTGAATGTATGAGAACCTGACGGTCGAGCAAATCAAAAACGATATCCTGAATCGTATATCATCTGACCTTGATAAAAGCGAGGGAAGTTTTATAAACGATATGGTAAGCGGCGTGGCCTATGAGATATGGAAAGTATATCAATCCATGGATGCGCTGATACCAATAGCTTTTGTTGATGAGACATCAGGTGAGTACATAGACAAGCGGGCTGCAGAGTACGGCATAAAAAGGAAGCCAGGTACCAAGGCCGAGGTTGCCTTATCATTTACCGGTACCGACGGCACTGTAATTCCTAAAGGGAAGATATTTGTCACATCGGAAGGACTTCAGTTTGAAACAAGCGAGGATGTGACAATAGAAAACGGAGCGGCTTCAGTCACTGCAACAGCCGTAGAGATCGGATCTGAGTACAATGTGGAAGTTGAGACAATCACAGGCCAGTTGATCAGCCTTAGTGGACTGACGTCGGTAACAAACCCGGAACCCGCAACGGGTGGAGCAGACCCGGAAACCGATGCTGCATTGGTGAAAAGGCTATACGACTATCTGCAAAATCCGGCCACTTCCGGCAACGCAGCACACTATCGGCAGTGGGCGCTTGAAGTAGATGGGGTAGGAGCTGCAAAAGTTATTCCCCTTTGGAACGGTCCCGGCACAGTAAAAGTGCTCATAGTTGGCAACAACAACGAGCCCGTTGATCAAAGCATCGTTGAAAAATGCAGGGTACACATCGAAGAAAACAGGCCCATAGGCGCCACAGTAACGGTAGTCAGTGCAGAAGGTCTGCCAATAAACGTATCAGTGTCAGTAATTATAGACAGCACAACAACCTTGGAAAACGTGCGAGATTCATTCGAGGAAGCACTGAGAGTATACTTGCGCAGCATAGCGTTCAGCAAATATACATTGGTCTATAACCGTGTCGCATATATGCTACTTGATATACCTGGGGTTATCGATTATACATCGCTTACTATCAATGGCGGGACCACAAACATCACAATTGGAGATGACCAGGTGCCTGTGCTCGGAACGGTGGTGATCTCCTGATGAGCCTCCTTGATTTACTCCCCGAATACTACCGGAACAGCCCACAGGTTAAGGAACTCCAGGGAGCATTTGAATATTGGGCAGAAAAAATCAAGGCCGCAAGGGATGATTTTTTACGGCAGCTCAATGTCCAGACAGCTACCTGGGGGTTGGAACTCTGGGAGAAGGCGTTAGGGCTGGAGACTGATGTTTCGAAGCCGTATGAGTATCGACGTACCAGGATAATGAGCAAGCTCCGGAGCGCCGGCACCACAACTGTAGAGATGATTAAGAATGTCGCCCAGAGCTTTTCAAACGGAGAAGTAGAAATTATCGAGAAGAACGATGAATCAAAGTTTATAGTAAAGTTTGTCGGTACCCTCGGCATACCGCCAAACTTGGACGATCTTTCGGCGGCGATCGAGGAAATCAAGCCAGCTCATCTGGCTTATACCTTTGAGTATACCTATCGAACATATGGAGAACTTGCTGCCTACACCCATGAGCAATTGAGCGCATATACCCATCAGGCGCTTAGGGAAGGAGAGATGAATTGATGCCTGTATTCACAGAAAACTACAACCTTAAAAAGCCCTTACCTAATGAAAACTATAATGTCCAAGACCAGAATGACAACATGGACATCATAGATTCAGAGCTAAAGAAGCTTGAACAGATGCTTGAAAACATAGAGGTTCCCGTTACATCTGTGAACGGGGAGACAGGAGATGTAGTGCTGACTGCCGATGACTTGGGGGCAGAAACCCCAGCCGGTGCTCAAGCTAAGGCCGAGGCTGCAGCGGCAGCGGCCGCAAATGCCGTACAGGCAAACCTTTCAGCGCATGAACAAAAGACTGCATCAACATCACAAGCTGGCCATGTAAAGCTATCCAGCGCTACAAACTCTATTAGCGAGGACGTAGCGGCCACACCGAAGGCAGTCAAAGCCGCCATGGATGCAGCTAATTCAGCCCAAAGCGATTTATCTACGCACGAAAGCAAGGCTGCCTCTGCCTCGGCCCTGGGACATGTATACCACGCCATATACAATGTGACTCTGGATACGTCCTGGTCCGGCTCATCTGCACCATTTTCAAAGACCGTTACGGTAAACGGCATCCAAGCAAGCGATACTCCGATTATTGACGTTGTGATGAGCGGCACATATTCCACAGATACAGCAATAGCGGAGGCATGGGGGTATATTTATAGAGCGGTAACAGCCGACGGTTCGATAACATTTTACGCAACCGAAAAACCGACAATTAATTTGCCTATACAAATAAAGGTGGTGAGATAATTGGGAGAAGGACTTATTACAAGGCGTAATAGTAGTGGAGTTTTGATTGAGTTTAAGAATTATTATAACTCTGTTGAGGGATTAACCTACTCTACTCCTACAGCTTTGTCAGCAGCTAGATATGATTTAGCAGGAGCATCAGTAG
>ENA-UPSA01001643-UPSA01001643.1-bioreactor-metagenome-genome-assembly--contig:-NODE-1643-length-19873-cov-12.761631_pt1 | contig 19873 bp, 14 predicted proteins | sample MGYA00238183_ERZ773288 | MGnify/ENA primary metagenome ERZ773288 (study PRJEB29028, sample SAMN07631243) | bioreactor metagenome | isolation source: Switchgrass digestor | place: USA: Dartmouth... | reverse complement strand
CTCCAAATAAGTACTCCAACTTTGATACAATTTTTTCAAAGTTGGAGTTTTTGCTGTATGCCCCGAAAATGGCTTAAAATCAGGGGTTTTGGGGTTATCGTTTGCCAATACCATAAAATGAGGATTTCAGAGTTTTTAAGACCTGTTTTATGGACAGAAAAAGGTTTGTCGCTCCATACAAATCAACAAAGCAATAATTTTAGCCTATACAGAATTATAGTATGATTTTCTCAATTATAGGTAGGCTAACTTGAAGAATGTTTTTTGCTGCTGTAATGAGTTGATTTTCTTATAGTGCCATTTTCGGATTTTATAATGTTGCTTCGTTTTGTTTTTTCTTCTTGAACTTTGTTAAAGATTTCTTCGTCAATAATAGGTGGATTGCAACCAATAGCTACATACTTAGGTTTTTCGCCGTTATTGATTTTCCTTTTACTTTCGGGAAAATCAGTATTATATGTTTTGCAAACTACAACATTTCCAGTATATTTTTCATTTGAAAGAATAGTTTCAATAGTACGTTTGCACCACTTGTTTTTGCCGGTAGGTGACAATATAGAGCGTGTTTCTAATTCCTTTATAATCCCAAGAATACTTGCCCCTGACAGATATAGGTCAAAAATTAATGGCTCTTTGTCAATAGTTGGGGTAAAAATCCTGTATAAGAAATTTGCATGCACCTCAAATTGCTACGCATTTTGAGGTGTTTTTGTGCGATTATATCCAAACACATGCAAAATGCGTTTTCTAAAACGTTCAAAGTTCCAATGTCCATAAGCATTGCGTTTGAGAACCTTAATTTTGTTGTTTATACCCTCAGTAAAACCGTTGGTGTATGGACAATCAAAGGTGTTTAGGATACCACGATACCAGTTTTGCATTGTTTTGGCACAGCTAAAAAATGGTGTAAGTCCGCTGTTTTGTGCATTAAGAATCCAACCTGAAAGACGTTCTTTTGCCTGTGCCTTATCCTTTGATTCCATAAAGTGAAAGAAGCTTTCCTTTAGTGCATATGCAGTAAGCAGCTTGTCGGAATGATAAAGCATAATGTTTACCTCTTGCTTTTGCTCATCATTTAGGTATTTGAACTGTTTATTGAGCAATGACTTCGAGCGTTTGAAGTAACGGCGTTTTTCAGGCGATAAATCTTGTTGGACATTCTTTCTGACACCTTCAAAAGACCAAATAACCTGCCTGACAAAGTGATATTTATCAACAATAAATTTAGCATTTTTGAAGTAAGTCTTTGAAATATCACGGTAGGTTTCCCACATGTCACTAACAAAATATCGAGTCCTGCTGCGGTCAAATCTCTTGAAATAATCAAATAAGCTATGCTTATACCTGACAGGAAGAATATCCACAATTGTCTTGTTAACCGGATCGGTAATAATACATTGATATTTTTCTCCGTTGGTATTACCCTTAAATTCATCTATGGACAAAACTTCAGGCATATATGGTTTGGGTGAACCAACAACATCAAATATTCTGATGATTGTGGATACAGATAGGTTAACCTCCTTAGCAAGTGAGGTAAAAGATAACACATCGGAAAGCCTGTTTGTGATATAAAACACCAACCGTTTGGTCATGCGATAGTATCTGGGAAGCCAAGTATTCACCTCAAAGAACCGCTTGCCACAGGAAGTACAAGCATATCGTCTTTTCCTAAGGATAAGAACAGTGGGTTTTCCGAAAGCAGGGATATCTTTGATTACCTGATTGCGATAGTCATGAATTCTGTCTGTTTTAGCATTTCAACAAGGGCAAGAGTGAAGTTTTCGAGGCAACTCTACCATAACAGATAATGATTTGGTATTGTTAAAAACCTTTTTTACAATAACCCCTTCCAATCCGAGCAGTTTTTCGGTATAATTTATGTAGCGCATAATGGCAAAATCCTTTCATGGTTTATAGAGCAATTCCATTATACAGGATTCTTGCAAATTATGCGCTTTTTATTTTACACCCCAACATTTATTATAGAGCCTTAAAACATTTATATTATAATGAAGGCTTAAGTGATCGACAAATAGCCGATTTATTTGGAGTACCTAAAAGCAAAGTCACTTATAAAAGAAAGAAATTCGGAATATCAAACTGGAAAAAAGTATATCAAAAATATGTTGAAGAACACAGTGAATTGTTTGAAGAGTTAAATTCAAGTTCTAAAGAAAGGCTGTTAAAGAGAGATAACATTGATATCCTGTCAAAAGCGATTACCCATTACATATTCAGAAATGGGCCAATAGAAGATATGCACGCCGGCGGTCAGCTTTCCGAAAAAGATATGAAAACATTAAATAAGTATATGGTTAATAGAATAGCTGGTCTGCTAACGACAATAGCAGATAATAACTGGTTGAATTTGGGGCTATTACTATCTTACTATGGTTTATTTGGAACAGAATGGGATAAAGCGGAGCCTGATGCATACGAAATAGATTTTGTGTTAAAAACATATTTAAAATTCGGAAATCCTTGGTAAATCTCCAAGTTTGTGCAATGGCCCGAGTTTATAAATGCCGCTTGGAGTATATTTTTTCATTCCTCCTTGACATTTATGCTTTTATAAATTATAATTTAAGCATAAATGTCAAAAGGGGTGATATCCGTTGACCGGAATGGAGAAACTTGAAGCTTTGATTAAAAGCAGCAATGGTGTAATTACTACCAAGCTTGCAGATAATCATGATATTCATAGAGAATACTTGAGTGAATTTGTCAGGCAGGGTAAGCTTGAGCGTATTGCGCACGGCATCTATATTACACCGGAGGTATGGGAAGATAAAATGCTAATCTTCCAACTGCGAAAAAGCAAAATGGTATACTCTCATGAAACCGCTTTGTTTTTAAATGATTTAACTGATAGAGATCCTGTTTCTTATTGCGTGACGGTTCCAACCGGTTATAATACCAGCAAGTTAAAGCAGGATGGGCTGATTGTGCATACTATCAAAAAAGAATTACTTGACCTTGGGATCTGTACAAAGCAGACATCCTTTGGGAATGATATCAGAACATACGATATGGAGAGAACCATTTGTGATATGCTTCGTGATAGAAAAAACCAGGATATTGCAGTAGTATCAGATGCGCTCAAAAGATATGCCCGCAGATCTGACAAAGATCTAAATAAGCTAATGAAATATGCTGATGTCTTAAGGATTGAGAAGGTATTAAGAAGTTATCTGGAGGTGTTGCTATGAACACATCAACCCAGCTGAAGGCACTGATTCGAAATTTATCTAAGGAAAAAAGTGTGCAGGCTGAAATTATATTAAGAAACTTTATGCTGGAACGGTTGTTAGAGAGGATATCCCTGTCCCCCTTCCGTGATAAATTCATATTGAAGGGCGGCATGCTGATAGCAGCTATGGTTGGTATTGATACCCGCTCTACTATGGATATGGATGCCACCATAAGAGGAATTCCGTTTTCTGAAGAAGCGCTGGAGAAAACAATGAAAGAAATATTAGCTTATCCTGTAAACGATGGAGTGAAAATGACCTTAATTGGATTTGAAAATATTCGAGATGAAGCGGAATATCCGGGGATTCGCGTGTCTATTGAAGCTGTATTTGATAAAACGAGACAGGTTATGAAGGTAGATATTACAACCGGAGATAAGATTACTCCGCGTGCAGTGGAATATTCCTTTAAGCTGTTATTAGAGAATAGATGCATTAGCATTCTGGCATATAACCTTGAAACTGTTCTTGCTGAAAAGCTTGAGACCATCTTATCAAGAAGTACTGCAAACACAAGAATGCGTGATTATTATGATGTCTACATACTAACAACACTAAGAGCTCAAGATATTAATTTGAGCCTGTTTGCCGAGGCTTTCAGGAATACAGCAGAAAAAAGAGGCAGCTATAACCGCCTTTTGAAAAACGGCGATGATATAATGCTTGAAATAGAAAAGTCACAAGTGCTTACTGAATTATGGAGCCGATATCAGCAGAAAAACAGTTATGCGGATGATTTAACTTGGTCACAAGTTATAGCAAGTGTAAAGAATATATATGTTAAGAGCTTTGGCAGGGATACTCACAAATAATGTGTATATCGGCAGAAAAAATGAGTCCGAATTTCGGTCGTTGCTGGACTTTTAAGTTATTGAATCCAAAAAGGGAGCGGATTGCTAATTTTTACATTTTTCCCAAGGGAGAATAATTATTTTTTGCTCTTTGGATGAATTCCACCGCCACGCCATTCTCCGGTAGCGAGCCATATTTCATAATAATAAAGCCATTCTATTGCCCATGGAACATATGTATCTGCTATCAACATGCTAGAGTCAAAATCTCCGTATGATAGGCAAAGCTCAACAGTATTTGTTTTTTCATTTTTATGAAACACATGCGGAAAATCAGGATCATCAATCTTCTTAATGTTATCACCGTATACGGTTACAATGGGGCGCGAGCCAAGAGAATACCGAATTTCCACTGGGTATGTATTAGATAGAGGGGAGGGACAGACTTGACCACGCCAGATTAGTGTATGATGCCCTTGTATAAAGCAGGTGGAATCTTTGTATGCTTGTTTTAAGGCAAAAAATTGTTCTGCTAGTGTTAGTTTCTTTTTTTTCCAATTGTAATTATTGACCAAAGAAAGTATGTTCCTCTATTTTTTTACTAGAACTGCCACGGGTTGTGCTAATTCCACCTGATAATCCATTAATGTATAAAGTGCCAGAAGAACGGGCATGCCTCATTTCATCGCCTATTGAATTTAACGCGCGATTTACCGGTAGTTCACCAAGAACTTTTTTATAATGATTTCCAATAGTATCAATACCAAACATTTCAAGGGGATTACTGATAAGATCTTGCTTTGCATGTTTTACCCAACTATAAAATGAAATTTTCTTTTCAGGATGGATTTGCCATTTATCAGCAAAGTTTTCATCAGGCATAACCGGATTTTCAACCCATGCCACACCATTTCGGTTCTCTATGTAGATGGGCATGTTATCTAGGATATTATTTAATGCTTCATACAAATCAATTTCATTGTTATATGCTTTTGCTGCGAGAGTTGTAATTATTATTGAGATTGGGGCTATGTTGCTTTTTCCTGAAAACATAATATCTCTGTGTCGCTTAAGAAGCTGTATTGATTGTTGTAATGGCGTGCGCACTTTATAAAAAGGCACATCATCAATAATAGTTCGATGCTCAGCAGCATATTTTTCACGTAAGATGTTATATATATTTAACATTTGTTGTTCAAACCACAACTTATATCCATAAGGATTACTGTATTTATCTAAATAGGTCCCATTATCATTTTTATGTGTAAGACGAATTTCTGTGTGATTATTCTTCATAAATACACGGTTTTTTGGGACACAAGGTAGAATGTCCATATGGAATCCAGCATAATTCATTTTCCAACATCTACGACCTTCTTCTAGTTTTTCATTATATGTCTCATGCTCTTTCAGACGTTTTCCAACAAGTTCTTTAATTGTTTTTGCATCTAACTGCCAACCTTCATGCAATAGACAAACGAGGTCAATGTCGTAATCGTCATTTTCATTTACGGGTCTTACGGCTGTTCCGAGATTCATCGAGCCTTGGGGCATGATTTCAACCGTATAGTTCAGCCCATCACCAAGCCATTTTCCTACGGCTGTATAACTTTGCACGGCTTTATCATACATTGTTTCAGTAATATTCAATTCATCAGCTATTTTTGCAAGAAACTTGCCAAGTTCAGTTTCTTTTTTTATCATGTAATTCACCCTCCAATCTCCAACGCCTTATTAAATCCTTTGTTTTCTTCATAAATGATCAGTTTTGGATACACTCTTTGCATATATCTACGTCCAATTTCAAACGCTGCTGAAACAGGGATTGCCGGAAATACTGAGATTTCCTTTATTTCGTTAAACTCATTCGCAATCTCGTCGCATACTTTTTGGTATAACTGCCAAAAGGCTTTTAGATCAGCTTTGCTGGAAATGGCATCGACGCCAAATTGACTAGCTCGGATGAAATACAACACATCTGCGTCAAACACTTTAGTAACTCTTGATTCAGCAATATCTGCTGTTAAAGAAATAATAAGTGCAACCTTTTTACCATTACGAATAACTTTCTTTTCAAATATAAAATCATTTTTCTGTTCTTCGTACAACCATTTCCAAGTATCTGGTTCTCGTGTTTTCTGATATATATCAGCCGGAATTTTATCACCCATCAAATAACCGAGTTTAATTATAAGCGGTATTGGCGCTATTGAAAAAACTGAAAAATGTTGTTCCGGATTAATAACCATTGCGCTATTACAAATGAGTCGGTCAAATTGTGCCTCTAATTGTCGGACTGTTTCCTTCCAATATTCTTTAGAATTGTACTCTGCTGAGGATTTAACAACAATTGGTATTCCGTTAAATGAATTTGGTCTTTTAAATGGCTTAATAGCTTCTACAGCTTGTTGTAAGTTAATTGAGACTTCGAGCTTTCCTTTAATAGGTGATGAAAACATAAGTATTTCGCTTGATGGCTTTCCAATCATTTCGCATTGCTCATAAATTAGCTTTTCATGTTTTTGCTTCATTTCACGTAGACATTCTTCCGTGTATATATCTGGATGGTCATCCACGAGTTTATGATGTTTTGGACATAATAAAAGCAAATTATCAATGTTATCACTTAGTAAATGAGAACGAACCAAATCACCACGTGCGCCACCGGGGCTGGATGCAACATTATGTGCTACATTTGAAAAATTACCATTCGTTAGAGTTATTTCATCTTGAAATAAGAATTCATTACAACCATCAAATTGACATCTACCGGCAGAACGTACGCATAACATTCTTATAGTTGCATCAGATGGGCTTGGCCCCCGATTTTTACTCAACTAACTTCCTCCTCATTTTTATCCTGATATTCAAATCATTAATTATTTAGCATAAACTTTTAGAGTGAAAAGTGTGCGCAAATATTAACAAAAACCATTAGTACTACTATCATGGAGTGTTACCAGTAAAAGCCTGATTTCACTTGGCTTTTACTGGTAAACATCTTGGATGTATGAAATAATAAAAGATCTGGGATGCACCTTATATTTTATTGATGCTGGATTACATTTCTTTATTTTTCAGCTTTCAAAATACGTCAGTTAATGCGTTAATTTGAAAAAATCTTGGCAATCATGCCTTCAATGCAATCGCTCTCATCAAGACAGAACACATTCTTTGCTCTTCGCTCGGGCTGGCTTTTGCCCCACCATTGGCGCAAATCTTCCGGTCGGGTACCGGATAATATAAATGAGTTTAGCACAATTTTCTTACCGCCGCTTGTGGGCTTAAGACGTTCTTCAAGCTCTTTAATGGTGGCATAAAACTCAATCTTGGGATCATCCCATTGCAGATGCCGTAACCCTTTTGGGTCGATAAAAGAAATATATTGCACATCGGGCGTATCTATCCATAATATATAGTCTGGGTAAAAATTGCCCGCCTCAAAGAAACCCATTCCAACCTTGCTCTTGTTGCGAAGTAAATATAAGCTTTTACCATCAAAAACTGCAGAATTTGCGTCAACATATGCCCGCAGCTTATCAACAAACCGCTTCTCGTTTTCGTTTAGACTGACCGGTGACACAGTTAGTTTCAGGTTGGTAGTTTTAAGGCAAATAAGCGGCGTGTAGAGATGGTGCCGAAAATCAAATGCAATCAGCGAATTGCCGAGCACACCTTTTTCATAAGTTGGGATACCGTTGTGTTGTTCAAGTAGAACCTTTAAATCCTCGATAAACTGTTTTACGGTTTCGGCAGTTGTATCGCCGTCATAGGCATCATAATACGAAAATTTATATTCAGCAACAAAATTTCCGTCACCGTCGTTCAATTCCTGGTATTCAAGATATTGTTCTTCCCATTTTGCTTTTTCATATTTATAAAACTTGTCAATATAGCATTTTAGTGCCATAATGGCTAAGTCGGTTACAAGAGCCAGCTTTTCCATGCTGTTAAATTCAAGATGCTTCTTTGGTATGATAAGCGAATACCAACCGTCTGTTTTTAAAATATCCCTGATGCCGTCTTTGGTAATGGAGATGTTATAGTAAAACTTTTCATTCTTATAGGTTTCCAGTTCGTCAATAATGCGATCATAATCTAGGAACGGTATGTATTGCTCATCAATTGTCTGTTCTTCAGGGTTAGATTCAATTTGCATACTGAAAGTGGATACAAGCGTCTGTACTTTTGAGCGACAGTCGAGAAGCACTTTATTCTTGTTCAAGTAGCGCAAAAAGCCCTCATCAGGCTTGCCGAGCAAAAGTCTTGCAGCCTGCTTTTTGAAATCTACACCAGCCTTAATTTTGATGACGCGCAGTTTCTTGTGTTCATCAGCATTATAACGTCTTAAAACAGGAAGTGTATACTCGTGCGGTGTTTCATTGGAAGGCATATCTTCCATTTCAAGATACTTCTTGAAATCTTCCATGTACTGAGCCTTGATGCCGAAAATGGTCAATGTTTCAAGCAGATCAATATGTTTTGGAATGGTAACAGAGCGGTCATCTAATTTATTGCTGCGCTTTAAACAGCCGCCAAAGCCGTGCAGGCGAACACCACGCCCGAAAAGTTGAATGGCTTGTGAACCTTCACCTTTGGCAAAGTTAATGAGTCCCATTGTGGAAACACGCCATGAATTCCATCCTTCGGTGAACTTGCGGGAACCAATTAGAATATTGATGTTAGAATTTTTGTCGTTGATGTTGCGGAATAGGGATTCGGAAACGAATTCCTCAATTTCGGTGACAATGCCTTTTTCTTCACAATTTTTAATTAACCCTGATGTGTCACCAATACTTACCACGCCGAAATACTCGCCGTCGGACCCGATGCGGAGAGCAATTTCGCCCGGTACCTGACGCAGATTTAAAACTTGCAGGCGCGGGGCATCCGAGGTAGTATCGCTGTTAAATACAAGGCGCAAAATATCCTTATAAACATCTTCTGCTTTAGGAGCACTACAGAACAGTGAATGCAGAGCGTTAAAACTCTGTGAAAACAGCTCTCTCCCTGCACCGTCTGTTAACCCCGTGTCACCATTCAATACGGTTTCGATGCGATTTATGGTGCGTTCCTTACGGCTCACAAATTTATCAATGAAATCTAAAACCTCTTCTACGTCTGTCATTTCGGCGGCGGATGTTTTAGCCGTCACTCGATTACCTACAAAAACAAGCAAGGGCTTTTTGATTTGAAAGGGTGCATATTCTTTGCCTTTTTCGCAAAACAGCTTTAACTGTTGATAAAATGTCAATAAACAGCCTACGAGATACAGTTGCCGCTGTTCCTCCTCAATACTGTCCCTCAGGTTGTAAATACGATATTCTTTGCCGTAGCCGTCTTCATAAAAGTACTTGTAAGAGTAATCTATAATAATTGAACGGTAATACTCGTTAAGGCGTTCTTTCCATTCCTCCTGTGTGTAATTACTTGGTTTGTTTGATTTCATTGCCTGCTTTAGTGTGGCGGAATACTCGAAGGCAAAGCCGCCCTCTGCCGAAAGACGCGAGCGGTATTCATACCATACATCACCTGCAAGCCCACGATGCGCTTCGTCCACAAGCACGAGGTTGTTCTGCTCAAAACTATCAACTGAGACAGTTTTGACTTTGCCTTCCTCTTTCAGCTTATTCATATCAATTACAACAACGTCAGCTGTTGCGCCAAAGCCGCTCTTGGAAAAGGGCTCCGCTGAGATGTTTGACAGCTTTAATTCCTCAAGGTGCTGGTTTGACATACCTTCGTTGGGTGAAAGGACGATAATTTTGTTGATTTCCAAGCGTGGGTTGGTAAGCTTTGTCCTTTTCAGGTAATGGCAAAACTGCAGGATATTAATGTGCATAATAAGTGTCTTCCCGCTGCCGGTGGCGCACATGAATGCCAGCTTGTTCATGTTATCGGAAGTAAAAGGCTCAATATCAATAGCCCCAAGGCTTTCAGCCTTTACTTTTTCGGCGAAAGCATTTAGATCTGCAGCAAAGGCCTCCTTATCCGTAAAATAGCGGTCAAGGTACATTTCGGTGAACAGGCAAGCTATATACTGAAAATATTTCAGCTTGATACCACCGCGCTTTTCGCTGATTTGCTTGACATAGCGACATATACGCTCATCATATTCGCGCAGAGTGTCACGGCTAATTTTTGCATCGGCACCTTGGCGTATTAAAAGCAAGTCCAGTTCGCCCCAAAAGTATGTATTCTGATTTTCGTCAAAGCCTTCATATTCAGAGCTGTTCATTTTGCCGGCAAGCGCCGACAGGCTATCTTTACCGAACAAGTCGAGAAAATAGCGGAACAGAACTAACTGGTCGCTCCATTTAAAAGCAGGAGCAGCGTTTCTCCTTCGTGTCATTATTCCGCCTCCTCAAACATCTTTTCTTTGAATATAGGCTCAATGCGCTGCACTTTCCATGTTTCATCATCAAGCCGCAGGTTTTCAAGGTTGTTGTCACCATTGACATAGATCACATCAAACTCACGGTCAGCCGGATTAATCCTGTGTTTTGCAAAGTATGCGTCAAGTGCGGCATTGCTTTGCAGCAAGTCGCTTGTGATGGTGCGCCAGATGACAAGGGCGCGTCTGCCGTCGGGCAACCTTCCTTCGATTTGTTTAAAACCATACTCGCCATTGTCGTCACGCTCCATCCGAACTGCGCCTTCGTATTCGCCTTTATCATCGGGAATAGCGCGGAAGTATGATACAGCGGACTGGCTTTTAACCGAAAGCCCAATAAGATAATTGAAGGTTTCGCACAGGTCCACGGTTTTAAGTTTCGTCTCGTTATTCTCAATAATTTTAAGTTTATAGGAAAAGGGCATGTTAAATGCGTCCAGGGAAAGAATGCTATCTTTCGCCTCGTAATCAAACATATAGTTAATCATGTATTCATTGCCGAATTTTACCGCAAGCTGATGCTTATCGTCATCAAGCTCAATGTTTGAAAGGGTGTCTTCGTAGCTTTCAAGGGATATATATTTCATAATATGGCTTATGCCGGTGTTGCGATTTTGAGGTTTTCCGTTTTTCCAGTCAGCGGAGTAGATAACCTTTTTCATGCGTGGCAGCGTAACAGTGTAAAAATACTCGCCCATTTCAACAAGAATATACTTTCTGTCCGAATTGTCTATTGTGCGGTTTAATTCAATAACAGCGTGACCAGTAGTACCACTGCCGGCAAAAAAATCAAGTACTGTATCTTTTTCATTGCTACCTATAACAATATTGTCTAATACTGTATACAAGCTTTTCGGATAGTCAAATGGATTTTGCGGTATAATGTCCTCCAAAAGATTCGTTCCTTTTGAAGAGGCATCGTAACGTTCGCCAAACCATAATGATTTAGGCGTTTGCTCATCATCAGCAAAATCATATTGATAAACAGCATAACTGCCATTCCGTAATTGTTTTGCAAAAAGAATCCCGCTTTCACAGCCAGAAACACAGCTTTTATACCCCCAACGCCAGCGTAAATATTCTCCATTCTCACTCAAAGGAAGAATAAATGCGTAACCTTCCGATTCATATTTCTTTCGCAAGTAATTAATAAATGCATCATCAAATGTATTCGTGCTCGCTTGGTAAATCTGACTATATTGATCCTCTGGTATTACACTCAGTTTTTTACTCTCAATATGGTAAATAAAAGGAAAAAACATGTAGGGACGATCTTCTCGACGTTTACCGCTTCCTGTACGTTTTAATGGTAGTTCCCTATGTGCTTGTTCACCTTTTAATTTCGAGAATTTCTTTTTAAGCTCTTCTTCGGAAAGAGTAAATTTATTTGTTGTGCAATAACGCTTATCACGAGCATACATAAGTGTATAATCATGCGCTTGTGCAATAAAATCTTGATCTCTCCCTTTAGGGTTTGTTAATATCGCTATGTTCGATATTGCATTATCAATGCCATAGATTAAGTCCAGTAAGCAATTAATATAACGTAGTTCATAATCGTCTATAGCAACTTCTATCAACCCAGTTTGTGACAAAAGACAGCGAGAAGCGGATAGACGCGATTCCATTAACGATATCCAACTGCTGTGCTCATAGCCGTTTTTATACAATATTTTGCTTGCATCAGTATTATAAGGCGGATCTATATATATAAGCTTAATTTTTCCGTTATACTTCTCAGTAAGTAAATTAATAGCTTGAAATTTTCTGAATATATCATCAATCCGCCCGTCTGCTCGTCAAGGTTGTCAATACTTGCAATCAGACGTTCTTTGAAATCGGCTGAGAAATGTCGCGTGTCAAGCACAAGATTTCCATTTTGGCGCAAGAAATCCTCCGTAAGAGGCTCGGAATAGCCGACAGTTGTAAGATCTTCCTTAATTTCGTGGATTGCGTACATTGCCCGCCATTCAGCAATTTGTGCAGAATTTGCGATAATCTCAGGATAAAATTTTTCGTCTATTTTATCGAGGGTTATACACCAGTTGGTGTCAACGATAAATTTCTTCTTGAGCCACAGTTTTTTCTGAAAATCCTCTATCTGCGCAAGAAAATCAATAATAATCTTGCCGACGCGTTTTATTGCCCGCACTTTTGCAAGGTAACTGTCAGCGCGTTTCTCGTCGGTAGTATCAATGTCGTCAAGATGAATGACTTCGCTTTTTATAAAGAAGTCCAGCTCACGGGTTAAAAAGCCGCGCAAATTTTTATGAATAAAATAATCAAAAGTGTTTTTGGCTACATAGGCGCTCAGGTGCTTTTCTAATACCGTGCGCGTTTCCTTTTTTCCACCGGGAATGGGTGCAAGCAGATGATACCAGCCATTGAACTGCTTGATAATGGCTTTAGAAATCAAAGCATATGCTTGTATAGCATATTGTTTTTGCACTTTATCAGATATAGATTTAAAAATATTAAGGGTTCCATTTTCATCAGTTTTCTCTACTTTTTTGTCGGCGGGAATGTCGTAGATAAATCGAATAACAAGTTCGCCGTTAATTTCTTCGATCGCCTTAAGTTCAGGCCGTTCCGAAGTTTCGGTATAGAGCATGAATACCCGCTTGGTTTTGTCGGATTCTTTATTATTGTTCTTTTCGGTGGTAGCATCCACAAGACGAAAATGAACTTTTTTACCGTCGGCTATGAATGTGTAGTCGTGAAAGTTCTCTGCGGTCTTAATATAATACTGGTCAGCGTTTGCCCAGTGCAGCTTTACCTCTTCGCCCTCATAAGGGATAGCATACACGCCTTCTTTATAGCGACGTTTAGATATAAAATCACCTTCATCATAGTAACGGCTGAAAAATTTATACAGCGCTGAGTACACATCGGTTTCAAGAGAAGACAAGTCTGTGCCCGACGCAAGCTGTGATTTAAGGCGGGCGTATTCCTCTGCCAGTTTGGGGCTAGTACTTATCTCAATGCCGAGTTCAGCGGCTTGCTTTTCAATGGCTGCGATACGTTCTTTTATTTCCCCGGTGTTTTGGGCGAACGGCTCAAGCGTTTCCTGCACCTTTTTAGGCAAATCCTCTGAAAGAAATTTCATAATTTCGTTCCTGCGGATATTCATAATACGGTAGATTCCGAAATCTAAATCTGCTTTATTTAGTTCAAAAATTTCCTCCAAAAGACTAATAAATCGATTGAGTTTTTCGTTTGTGTTTTGGTTCATCATATCCCTCTCCCTTATACAATCTGCCATTCAATGGCAAATAATTCTTCATGATGCGTTTGCCTGATCATCCGGCTGTCTAAATCAGCCAACAGTTTGCGGCGTTTGCTTGCTATTTCATCTTCCCGGTCGGCAAGCTCGTTGCGCTTTCGCCGTTTTGCGCTTTCGAGCTGGTCTAATTTTTTCGTCGCTTCGATTTTTTCCTCTACTGTCACGGCATTGCGTATCAGTCTTTCCTGTTCACGGATCTGTCGCTTTATCGTATCAAGTTCTTTTTCCAGGCTATTTATTAAATCTTTTTCCCACTGAAATATGCGTTCTTCCTCTTCTTTAAAATAGGCTAAATTTCGTGAATCAATCTGCTGTAGTTTGCTTTTACGATGTTGTTCCGCGCTTTCCACCAATTTGCGCCGCTGGATAGGAGTAAGTCCGGCAGGCGAGGCTTCACGCCCGGCACAAAGAAACAGTTTTTCGCACAATTCCTGAGACAACGGTTGGCCGTCATCCGTATATGCTGTAAACAGACTGTACTGTTCTGTATCAAATGCTGATACATCAAGTGACGAAAGCAGTAGGTATCCACTTTTTCTTATTAAGTTCTCCGGTAAGGTTACATTTAAATTGGTTTCCGATGGCGAAAAAACAACTTTACCCCCTGTGGGTTTTATAGCTGACGCCTGTTTAAGCACATATTGCGCAAGCGGATGTGACAAACGGTAAGGTATCCCGTCGCCTGCTTTATTAGTAATAAGACAATACTTGCCTTTCGGTGATTCACCAATACATTTTTTTAATATGAAAGAGTGATTGCTGTCATTAAAATCTGCTTTGTCGCCTAAAATGTATTTTGTTAGTTCCCAGAAAATATGTTCATAGCGGTTTAAGAAAGCACAGGTCTGCTCCTTTGCTAACCTCAACCGTTCCTGAACTTCCACATCAAATGTTTTCAGTACCTGTTCTTTTATAGCTTCCATACGTGTGTTAATTTCGCTTTCCAAATCATTTTGCAATTTTTCAAATGCTGCGTTGATTTCATCTTCTGTGCGGCATTCTTGGTATATGAGCCATATCCGCTTTTCAAAGTCCACGCCATCTATTTGTCCCAATATTTCATCGGATGCTCCAAACACATCGTTAAATAGTTTAAATTTGTTGTTGAGTAGCTCAAACACACGTAAATCAGCGTAGTTACGCTGGTTGACGAAGTTTACAACGACAACGTCGCTCTTTTGTCCATAGCGGTGACATCGGCCGATGCGCTGTTCTATTCTCTGTGGATTCCATGGCAAATCATAATTAACAACAAGTGAACAAAACTGTAGGTTTAAGCCTTCTGCAGCAGCTTCTGTGGCAATCATAATTTCCGCTGTATTTTTAAAATAATCTACAATGGCAGCACGGCGATCGGCTGTGCGGATTCCACTAACTTTACCAGTGTAGGCATTAGCCTTAAGCCATGATTCCAATATTTCATTTGACTGCTTGTCCGTGTTGGAACCATTAAAAATAACAATTTTTCCTTTATAACCGTTCTGCTCAAGATACTCTTTCAAATAGGCTTGTGTTCGTGTTGATTCAGTAAAAATTAATGCCTTGCGATTCGCACCTATTAATGAAATCTGCTTAAATGCTTCCTGTAATGCAATAAGGAGAGCTTTAGCCTTTGAATCATGCTTTATCTGTTCTGCCAGATTAATAAATGATTGTAATGCTGCAATTTCTTTTTGTATTTGTTCGGCATCTACTTTTTCGTCCTTGACAGGTAAATTATTGTTGTCAGTGTTTTCTTCCTCATTTTCATTAATAAGTTCAATCTCGTCTTCATCAAAAATTTCGCTTAAATCAAGCTGGCGGTATTTATTCTCTTCAAGCATTTTTTCCAATCGCGCTTTTATAGTTCTCAATGTTCCAAGCAAAGCGTATGTAGAAGATGCCAGTATTTTTCTAACCATCATTGTTGTCAACATTTTCTGCTTTGCAGGTATTGCATATAGATTTTCGGAGCGTAGAAATTCCGAAACCCGGGTGTATAATTCAAACTCTAAATCTGTGGAATTGAATTTCTGTGTCAAAGGCAGGCGCTTGGTATAGTTTATGTACTCTGTAACCTCTTTTCGCAAAGTCCGTTTATAATAAGGTGCAAGCCTTGTTTGCAGTTCGGAATAGTTCTCCTCATATACATATTTGGCACGAAAAGATTTTGCATCGCCAAATATGTTTTCGTCTATTATGAAGGTTAGCCCGTATAATTCCATAAGGCTGTTCTGAAACGGCGTGGCGGTCAAAAGCAGTTTTTTTACGTTTCTAAGCGCTTCCCGTACCGCGTGTGCCGTGACGCTGTTCTTTTTGTAGACATTTCTCAGCTTGTGGGCTTCATCAATAATAGCCAAATCAAAGCCAAACAAGCGGATTTCATCTTTTTTTCGAGATGCGAAGTTATAGGAACAAATGACAACCTTTTTATTCCCAAACGGATTGCGCCCCATGCGGATATATTCGTTATAATTCTTTGTATCAAGGATTTCATTATCAATACCAAACTTTTCTGTTAGTTCAAAACTCCATTGCTTGCGGAGCGCAGCAGGGCATACAACGATTATCTTCCGTTTGCCGACAGCCCAATACTGGCACAGCACTAATCCGGCCTCTATGGTTTTGCCCAACCCAACCTCGTCGGCAAGAATAATGCCTTTTGATAGCGGAGAACGGAACGCAAATAAAGCCGCTTCAATTTGGTGAGGATTGATATCCACAGCGGCATTCAATAATGATTGTGACAAACTATCAATATCGTTGCCTACCGTTCTTTGCGCAAGAACGCGCGCATAGTACATTGCGTGATACTTTGTAATCATTGCTTCTCCTTGGACTTGTTCGCAGTATATTAAATCATATTAATACTGAGACACAATTTATTTTAATTGATCATTATTATCAGGTACAATTTCCATAATGTCACTTGTGTCGCATCCCAATGCCATACATATTTTGTCCAGTACCTCGGTGTTTACATTTTGGTTTTTAGCCAGTTTAGTAATCGAAGCAGAACTCACACCTGCAAGTTTCTGCAGATCTTTTTTCTTCATATCTCGGTCAATTAGCAATTTCCAAAGTTTTTTATAACTGATTGCCATTTTAATTTCACCCCTGGAATGATATGTTATTATTATAACATTAAAATCTAAATAACACAAGAAATTTATTTACAATCGCAGGAATATCAATAATAGAACATCAACATTCCTTTGCAATGCTGTATGTATCTAAATAACGGTAACAATATGATATTGCAAAAACAAGTTTTCTTTTTTAAGAAGCTTTTTGAGTCCTATAGGGTGCTTTTTTGTGTTATTATATAAAATTAATTTGAGTTTTGGGGAGGTGGTTCCTTTGCTTGTGCTAATGCAAACAATCGCACTCGAATAATACAAAGGAGGAACAAAAATGATTGGTATTACACAATACCAAAAAATCCAGGAATATAAAGAGCTTGGGTTAACTCGAACAAAAACTTCAAAGGTATTAGGAATAACCTACAGTTCTGTGTGTAAGTACTGGAGCATGAGTAAAGAAGATTACGCAAAAGAGGCTGAGCAGGAAAGGCATCACATGGATAATTACCGCCAGTACATATTGGAGCAATTGAAGTTATGCCCACAAATTCGTGATACCAACGTCTATCTTAAACTAATGGAAGCTTTTCCAGATTTGCAAGTTAAACGTGCTACATTCTACCGCTATATGAAAGCCCTAAGGGAACAGCATGGGTATCAGCGTACGAGGACGATCTCTCCAAGGGAAGTGTTGCCTCCGGGATATGAGGCACAGGCGGATTTCGGGCAATATAAGCTTAAGGATATGTATGGACATATTGTTCGGGTATATTTCTTCTGTATGGTTTTAAGTTACAGCAGGATGAAATTTGTATATTTTTCTCCAGATCCATTCACAACAAAAACTGCTATCAAAGCGCACAATTATGCTTTTCAATTCTTCGGAGGAAGGCCGCAGACAATTCTTTATGATCTTGATAAGGTGTATATCGTCAGCGAAAATTTAGGGAATATCATATTCGTACCGGAATTTGAAGAATATGTGAGGCGCATAGGTTACAGCGTTTCGCTATGCAGGCCAAGGGATCCTCAAAGTAAGGGCAAAGTCGAGGAGGTTGTAGGATATGTGAAGCAAAGTTTTCTGGAAGGCAGAATCTATACCGGAATTGACAGCCTTAACAGCGCTGCTCTTGCATGGCTGGATAGAGAAGGCAACGGCAGAATACATACCATTACGAAGAAAATACCCCGAGAAATGTTTTTGGAAGAACAAAAACATTTAATTCATGTCAAGCCATACTTTGAAGTATCAAGCACTGTAGCATCTTTTGATACAAGCGGAGTTATTAGGTATAAAGGGAACCGGTATCAGGTAGATGTAGGAATTATGGACGCGCATAAACGTATTCGTATTGAAGATGATGGCGATATTGTCCTGTTCTATGATACGGAAACCAATGAATTATTGGCAAAGTATCCCGCAACAGAAGAAACCGGCCAATTGTTTAAGGCTGAAGAAAGTAATATAGAAAACAGAGTTTCGCTTGCTCTTATAAAACAATATTTTGCAGGACATGAAATTGCATTGGAATTTATTCAACGGATGGAACAGGAACGACCAAAATATTTTAATACCCATTGTATTCGCTTAAATCGTATGACGAAGTTTTACACAATGGAGCAATTGTTGGAAGGGATACAATACTGCATAAAAAGTAATCGCTGTAATGCATATGAGCTTTTGGCTTATCTTATGTACATGCATGGCGAGCACATAGCGAGAAAGTTTTTGCCGACACAACAGTACTTTAACCACTTAACACGATGTAAAGAAATAAGGGGGGAAATTGATGGCTGATATAACAGAAATACGAGAGTTAGCTCAAAGGCTGAATCTATGGAATGTTGCGAAGGGATACATAGATTTAAATAACGAGAAATTATCCAATCTTGATTATCTTAAAATGGTATTAGAGAAAGAGCTGGAACTGCGAGAAGCACAAAAACATATCAAGATGAGAAAGGCAAGCAAGCTTCCAAACAAAGTGTTTGATGAGTCCAATTTAAACAAAGGTTTGAAATGGCAGATAAAACAGCTATACCAATTAACATGGATTGACGAAGAACAAAACATAATCTTGCTGGGGAAATGTGGGACAGGCAAAACAAGCCTTGCGGTTCAGCTTGGAAAGAGGGCTATTAACAATGGATATAAAACCTACTATGTTTCCTTTGATACCTTCATTTCTGTAGCAGAAGAAAAAGATGCAAACTCCAAAGCAGGGGCAACTTTTTCTTATATGAAGGAATGTGACTTAATTATTATCGACGATGTGTTTTATGTTGAACCAACCAGAGCAGAGCTGCAAGCATTTTATCGGGCAGTTTCTTTTCTAAATGAAACCAGGAGTATAATTTTTATTACAAACCGTGAAATATCTGCATGGATAGATGCAGTAGAAGACAAACACCTGTGCCAGACACTTTTGGACAGGGTAAGGGTAAATTGTCAGATTGTTCGTTTGACCGATAGATAAATTTAATAGTTCACCTTTTTTCTGAAGGGTATATACTCCAAATTGAAAACAATGCCGAAAACGGCTTAAAATATATGCAAAAAAACTCACAAAATTCAAAGAAGTGATAAGTTTTTGAGATTTTTCGCAGGTTTGGGGGTAGGGGGGTCTAAATTTCTACTACCTTTCACCCCAGATCGGGCGCGGGGCTTCGTGTGAGAAATCGCGGTTTCAAGAGGTTGCGGAAAGCGCTATCACCGGAAGATAAACAACTCGGGCACGAAGTACCAAAAGGCAGTTTGGATTTGCTCGACCTACAACACGCTGGGGAAAGAATACTGCAACGCAAAACAAGTCTCCGAATATGTGTTCGACAGTTTAACCTCTGAATTTGATAAGGAAATAGATGCGATTATCGCATATCCAAACAATATATTGAAATTTATATTTAATGATAACACCATTGTGGAAAAGGAGTGGTGTTACTGATGTCAAGGCAGGTAACTGTTATTCCAGCAATTAAGAGAATTGAAATTAAAAACCCAATAATAGCAAAAAGAAGGGTGGCTGCATATGCTCGGGTGTCGACGGACAATGAAGAACAGCTTACAAGCTATGAGGCGCAAGTGGATT
>ENA-UPSA01001625-UPSA01001625.1-bioreactor-metagenome-genome-assembly--contig:-NODE-1625-length-20140-cov-156.256858_pt1 | contig 20140 bp, 19 predicted proteins | sample MGYA00238183_ERZ773288 | MGnify/ENA primary metagenome ERZ773288 (study PRJEB29028, sample SAMN07631243) | bioreactor metagenome | isolation source: Switchgrass digestor | place: USA: Dartmouth... | reverse complement strand
TTCATGCGATAAATTTGACCCATTTAGGGTGAAATATTCAAAAAGTATTGACAGAAGATGATAAAATATTCGCAGAACAGCGAAAAATCTCGTCGAACAAACGCTTTCCGCTATGGGACTTTCGACGGAAATGCGACTTGAATAAAAAAAGGTTTGAACATCATTATACAATACATTATAATGCTATTAATATACAGCGGTCCATGCCGTAAAACCGTTCGACAGGTGAGACATGATGCAGGGTGCAAGTATACACCTGTTATGCATATATTTTATCAATCAATGCGGTCAGACAGAACAAGGGAGCAACTATCGCAGTCAGAAAGGAGATTTGTTATGGCAGGAAAACTGAAGGTTGGTATTGTCGGCGGAACAGGAATGGTCGGGCAACGATTTGTCACGCTCCTTGAGAATCATCCCTGGTTTGAGGTAACCACCATTGCAGCCAGCAGAAACTCCGCAGGAAAGACTTATGAGGAAGCGGTCGCGAACAGGTGGAAGCTTTCTTCCGGGATACCGGAAAAGGTTAAACAGATTGTCGTCAAGGATGCCTCCAATATTGAAGAGGTAGCCGGCGAGGTTGACTTCATCTTTTGCGCCGTCGATATGAAAAAGGAAGAGATCCGGGCCCTGGAGGAAGCCTATGCCAAAACCGAAACTCCGGTTGTATCAAATAACTCCGCTCACCGCTGGACTCCGGATGTTCCCATGGTGATTCCCGAGATCAACCCCGGTCATATCCGGGTGATTGAGGCCCAGAGAAAACGGCTGGGAACCAAGAACGGCTTCATTGCCGTTAAACCCAACTGCTCCATTCAGAGCTATGTTCCTGCTCTCCATCCCCTGAAAGCATTCGGACCGACCAAGGTCCTGGCTTGCACCTACCAGGCTATCTCGGGCGCCGGAAAGTCCTTCGCCGACTGGCCTGAAATGGTGGACAACGTGATCCCGTTCATCGGCGGCGAGGAAGAAAAAAGCGAGCAGGAACCGCTCAGAATCTGGGGCGAGATCAGGGACGGCGCTATTGTGAAGACCGATGCTCCCCTCATCACAACCCAGTGCATCCGTGTGCCGGTAACAGACGGACATATGGCAGCGGTTTATGTCAGCTTTGAAAAGAAACCCTCCAGGGAGGAGATCATCCAGTTGTGGCGCTCCTTCAAGGGTCGTCCCCAGGAACTTGAGCTTCCCAGCGCACCCAATCCCTTCCTCACCTATTTTGAGGAGGACAACAGGCCCCAGACCAGGCTTGACCGGGATCTGGGCAACGGCATGGGCGTCGCTATCGGAAGGCTCCGCGAGGATACCCTGTTCGATTATAAGTTCGTCAGCCTTTCACACAACACCGTCAGGGGCGCTGCCGGCGGCGCTGTGCTCATTGCAGAGCTGCTCAAGGCGGAAGGATATATCCAGGCAAAATAATGTAAGACAAAAGCTTCAGGGCGGAATTCCATTCCGCCCTGTTTGATTATACTTCATCTGTTTTGAAAAGGTTCATGTAGATAGCCAGGGACACAACCCCAAAAATCTGGAAGGAAACCAATGCAGCTATCACCCCAAACCTGTCGGCCACACCTCCAATCACCACCGCCAGCAACGCATAGACCAGGCTGCCCGCAAAGGATTTGATGGAACCCATTGAAGCTCTGTGCCTGTCTGTAAAAAGCTTCTGGGACATATCGCTCCGGGCAACGCCCGTTACACCGTAAAACAGCGCGTTGGTGGTCAGAAGGACGGGGGAAAATACGTTCCTCATCAGGAACGCCGCCACATTGGATATGATGCTGTAGAGCTTGCCAACCAGGATAACCCCCTTGTATCCCTTCCGGTCAATCCATCTTTCACTGATCCAGAAGCTGAAGGCTGCCAACACATCACCGAGCGTCCCCGCAAGGCCAATGGCCCAGACGGGCCATACCATCTTAAGAAAAGACGCCCTGAACTGGTAAGCCGCTTCACCCGCACCATCCGAAAGGCTGTCGGCTATGAATATTCTGAGAAGTTTGCTGTTGCGGCATACTTCCCACAGGGACTCACGCAAGTGATGCCAGGGTGATTTTCTGTCCCTGTCCGTTGTTTCCGGCTCATCAGGGAACAAGGCTGCCGCAAGCCCCAAAGCCCTGGGAATGATGGAGAGCCTGAACAGCATGGCATAAGTTCCGAAAATCAGCATGAGGCTCCCGATCAGGGCGGAAACCGATAAGGCGATATGGGCCATGGACAGGATTTTTCCCAAAAAGGCCTTGTACTCCTCTTCACGTCCGGCACTTTTCAGATGGCCATAGAGAAAAGCCTCATTATTGCCGCTGAACAAAGCCTGGGACAAACCCTCAAAAACAGCCGCAGCCATCAGCCAAAGGATGCCTTTCCCGACGGAATAAAGCATGATGGAAATCAAAGAAGCCGCTGCTCCCAGCACTATTGTCCTTCTTCTGCCCACCAGATCCGACAAAATACCGGTGGGTAGCTCAAGAACGGCGCCTGAAAGCATGGCAACAGAGAAAACACCCATCCCCAGCATCATGGAACCGGAGATTTCGGTAAAATACAGAACTGCAACAGCAGCATAAAGCCTGAACTCGGAAAGAAAATGGATGAGCCCAAGCAGAAATGCGTTCTTTTTGATATTCATCTGCACTACTCCTTTTTTGATTTAATCCCTGAAGAGCAGTGCAATTGAACAGCATCTGACAGCGTATCAGACATCAGGCTCGGTGCAATCCGCTGTCAGACGGTTCAACTGCACCGAGCAGTTACCTCGGTTATACCGCATGATACGCTTCACCCGCTTTCTGAAATATTTATGCTTATTCTAGCATAAGCGGTCCTGGTTTTCCACGTTTCGCTGCCGTTTTATCGGGAAAGAACAATCCCCTGCGGTTTGCCTTTACATTTTGCACCGATTGCGTGAAAATGAAGAAAAGGCATGTGAGGAGGGAGAAAAATGAGAGCACTGTTTATCGGAGGAACCGGCACAATCAGCACGGCCGTGTCCAAGCTGGCAATAGAAAACGGTTGGGAGCTTTATCTTCTGAACAGGGGTAACCGGCCCGAAAGGGTGCCTGACGGCGCCAGGGTCATCCAATGCGATATCAGCCAGGAAAAAGAGGCAGCAAAACTGCTGGAAGACATGACCTTTGACGTGGTGGCCGATTTCATCGCCTTTGTACCTGAACAGATAGAGCGGGATATCCGTCTCTTTGCCGGAAAAACGGCGCAGTTTATCTTTATCAGTTCAGCATCCGCCTATCAAAAACCGCTTTCCCATTACCGGATCACGGAAAGCACCCCCCTTGCCAATCCCTACTGGGAATATTCCAGAAACAAGATAGCCTGCGAGGAACGCCTGATGCATGAATACCGCAATACAGGTTTCCCCATCACCATCGTCAGACCAAGTCACACCTATGACGAGCGTAGCGTCCCGCTGGCGGTCCATGGCCGGAAGGGAAGCTGGCAGGTCATCCATCGGATCATGCAGGGAAAACCGGTCATCATCCATGGCGACGGTTCTTCGCTCTGGACCCTTACCCACAGTTCGGATTTCGCCAAGGCCTTTGTAGGCATCATGGGCAATCCTGCGGCCATCGGCGAGGCCGTCCACATCACCTCCGACGAATCCCTTTCCTGGGACGCCATCTATGACGCCATCGGCCGGGCTTTGGGCGTAACCGTAAAAAAGGTCCACGTGGCCTCGGATTTTCTGGCGGCTTGCAATCCGGATCTGAGAGGAAGCCTTCTGGGGGACAAAGCCCATAGCGTGGTTTTCGACAACAGCAAGATCAAGCGGCTGGTTCCCGGGTTCACCGCCACCATGCGATTCGACCAGGGGGTGCGGCTTAGCATTGATTATCTCTTGTCGCATCCGGAACTGCAGGTTGAAGACGTGGAATTCGACCGTTTTTGCGACAAGGTCATCGCCGCCCAAAGCGAGGCGTTCAAAATCTTCCAGTCATAATTTTTTGTACAAGCCGGGCCTGTCCATTCGGACAGGCCTTTTTGCTTGTCCTGCAGCGGCATACAGGGCAGCCGAAAGGCCCAGACAACCATTAGCAATCATGGCCTGCCTGCATAATATGAAGTAGGACAAACATTCCCGAACGAAAGGAGGCGACATGATGGACAAATACGAACTTGAGGAACTGAAAAAGATCCTTAAGGCTGAAATCAAGGCTGATCTGAAGGCTGATCTGGATCTCGTGTGGGATGACGAGGATCAGAACAACAAGCAGAGGCAGTTCAACAAGCAGATCAACTACAACGTGCTGACCCAAAAACAGTTCCAGGGTCAGGGTCAGAAAGCTGACGCCGACAGCGAAGCCGAAGCTGAAAGCGAGACAAAGGCTAATGCCGGCGTGAAGGTTGAAGCCAAGGACGACAAGAAGCAGCCGAAGCCTTTTTGACATGAAACCAAGCGGGGATTCCATCCCCACTTACAACCTATTATTGATGCGGCATAAAGAAAGGGATGGTGCTATGGAAACCCAGAAGGTGTCGCCTGACGGCAGAAGCAAGGAAGAGAAAACCATCAGGCTGGAAAAGGACAGCATCCAGTATAACGCCCAGGACATGGAGCAGCACCAGCGGCTTGATTTCAACCCAAGTCAGTCGAATACGCAGAACCTGAACATCTTCATAAAAAATAACCATGATCTGTCCGGTAAAATTATCGGGGTCACCTGCCTGGAAGGCTCAACCGAACGGGTTGCCAATGCGGAAATCCTCCTGTATTTCGGTACTGAATGCAAAACCCCGGTCCACAAGACCACTTCGGATGCCAACGGCAATTTCAGGATAGAGGAGCTTCCACCAGGCTATTACACCATATGCTCCAAGTATGATGGGAACTACTGGTATAAATCCTATTTTATCAAGGTCCTGCCAGGGCAAAAGGTCTTTGAATCCATTCGCCTGCGAAAAGCCGACTGAGCAGGCAGGACCTTGTTCACATATCCGGTTCTGTGAACATGCCGGAAAATCCGGTATTGCAAAAGGCTGCCTGCAACAGACAGCCTTTTCTGCATGGAAGAATACCTTATGCTTTTCAGCAGCGCCTGATGCCTTGAAGCTTGAGGCACGCTGCCGGATTACTGGATTATTTCAACCACTACCCGCTTGTTTTCGCGTATGGCTGAAGCCTTCATAACGGTACGAATGGCCTTGGCGATCCTTCCCTGCTTTCCGATAACCTTACCCATGTCATCTTCCGATACCTTAAGTTCCAGGATAACGGAATGCTCTCCCTCTACTTCGTTTACCGAAACAGCTTCGGGGTGATCAACCAATGACCTGGCTATATGTTCCAGCAATTCTTTCATGGACTGTACCTCCAAATGCTAAGGAATGACTTACTCTGTGATTCCAGCTATCTTAAGCAGCTTCTTGACGGTATCTGTAGGCTGAGCGCCGGTAGAAAGCCACTTCTTAGCCTTTTCCACGTCCACCTTGATTTCGGATGGGTTAGCCAGCGGATTATAGGTACCGATTTGCTCGATGAACTTACCGTCGCGGGGAGACCTGGCGTCGGCGACTACAATTCTGTAAAAAGGCTTTTTCTTTGCGCCCATCCTCTTCAGTCTTATCTTTACCATGTTTTCACCACCTTTCGTCTGTCGTCAGGCAAGTTGTACAGTTAAATCAACTTGATAATTTATATTGAGCAGATCAGAAGGGTCTCCTGAAACCTCCAAGCCCCTTCATCCACCTGCTTCCTTTCTTGCCCTGCAGGGCCTTAATCATTTTCTGCACTTCCTCAAACTGTTTCAGCAGCCGGTTTACGTCGGTGACCGAAGTGCCGCTGCCCCTGGCAATGCGCTGACGCCTGCTGGCGTTCAGGATACTGGGATTGGCCCGCTCCTGCGGGGTCATGGACTGGATGATGGCCAGCGTTCTTGCCATCTGCTTATCGTCCATATCAATCCCTTTGAGAGCCTTGGCGTCCATACCGGGCAGCATGCTGAGCACCTGGCTTAACGGCCCCATTTTCTTCAGTTGCTGCATCTGCTCCAGGAAATCGTCCAGCGTAAACTGCTGGGAACGCATTTTCTTTTCCAGCTCAAGGGCCTTCTTCTCATCAAAGGCTTCCTGCGCCTTTTCTATGAGGCTCAGCACATCTCCCATCCCAAGGATACGGGAGGCCATGCGATCCGGATAAAAGGGCTCCAGATCATTGAGTTTTTCGCCCATACCCACAAACTTGATGGGCTTTCCGGTAACGGCCTTGGTGGACAGGGCCGCTCCGCCCCTGGTATCGCCGTCCAGCTTGGTCAGAATAATGCCGTCGATGCCCAGCTGGTCATTGAATGAACCGGCAACGTTGACGGCGTCCTGACCGGTCATGGCATCCACCACCAGAAGGATCTCATGGGGCTTAACGCTCTGCTTGATGCGTTTCAGCTCCTCCATCAGCTCGGCATCCACATGGAGACGTCCGGCCGTGTCGATGATGACCACGTCAAACTGCATGGATTTAGCGTGTTCCACCGCTTTTCTGGCGATATCCACGGGATCCTGGCCGGTGCCCATTTCAAACACAGGGATGTTCAGCTGACTGCCCACCACCTGGAGCTGTTTGACAGCCGCAGGCCGGTAGACGTCACAGGCCACCAGCAAAGGCTTCTTGCCATCCTTGCGCAGGAGGTTGGCCAGCTTGCCGCTGGTGGTGGTTTTACCTGAACCCTGAAGGCCCACCATCATGTAAACCGTGGGAGGCGCCGGAGAAAACGTGATCTTGGCAGGCGTTGAACCCATGAGCCTGATGAGTTCCTCATGGACAATCTTGACCACCTGCTGCCCCGGAGTCAGGCTTTCCAGGACTTCGCTCCCGACAGCCCGCTCGGAGATGGTGTTGATGAACTCCTTGACCACCTTGAAGTTGACATCGGCTTCAAGGAGCGCCAGCTTGACCTCGCGCATCATCTCCTTGACGTCCTTCTCAGTGATGCGCGCCTGGCCCTTTATCTTTTTCATCAGGTTCTGAAGCTTTTCGGATAATCCTTCAAATACCATGCAACAATCCCTCAAACATCCTGCTTATAATGAATCCATAACCTTTCCGAGGACCTTGACCGCTTCCTGGAAGGATTTGTTCTCCGCTGCCTGGGGAACCTCCCTTTCCACCCTGTTCAGGCAGGCCAGCGCTTTTCTCATGCTTTCTTCCTGTTCCCGGAAACGTTCCACCAGGCCCAGCCGCGCTTCATAGGCTTCCAAGGCCGCCCGTCCCTTGCGGATGCTGTCGTGCACGCCCTGCCTGCTGATGCCCAGCTCCTCGGCTATCTCCGCAAGGGAATAGTCATTGTTGTAATACAGGTCCAGGATTTCATACTGGCGGGCCGTGAGAAGCTGCCCGTAGAAATCCAGCAACATGGAAACCTCAAAAAACCGGGGTTCCTCAGCCACAGCGGCGTCAGCTTTTATATTATCCTTCATGGGTTTCACCCTGTCAAGCACTTTTGCTTTACACACGCGTACTTCATTATATGGCCGCAACGCAAAGTTGTCAAGTCCTGAGTTTGACAGGGGGAAATCTGAATTTGGTATTGCTTCCAGCAATTTAAACCATAATAAGTGGGTCGGTAATGCACGCCGCGGCGAGGTGCTTCATGAAAAACAGGTTTCTCGGTTCGGTTTATACGATTTTCTTCCTGCTGCTGGTAATTGGCATCGTCACCCAATACGCCGAAAAAGGGTTTTGGGTTATCTGGACATCGCTGGTACTTGGGGCATTTTATCTTTTACCGGCAATCCTGGAAAGAATCCTGCACATCATCATTCCGCCGCTCATTAAATACGCAATCCTGGCTTTTCTGTTCCTGAGCCTGTACATGGGCGGGATTCTTTCCTTCTATGACAGGTATGACGGATGGGACACTTTCATCCATCTCCTATCCGGTTTCATAACGCCTGCGCTTGCCCTGTCGCTGATCAACCTGCTCAACGGCGATCCCTGCACCATCAGAACACTGAAGCCCGGGTTTAGCTTCCTTTTCATGGTCCTTTTTGCCGCAGGCGTAAGCCTTTTGTGGGAATATACCGAGTTTCTCAGCGACTCCCTCCTGGGAACCAACCATCTGAACGATACCCGCCTGGACAACGGCCTGGTGGATATCGGTCTCATGGATACCTTAAAGGATCTCATCTGCTCCCAGTTGGCATCCCTGCTGACCTCCTTCTGGCTTTACCGCACCATCCGAAAGGAGCAATGGCTCTGCCTGTCGAGAATACTGATTACAAAGGGCAGACATTGAGACCTGCTGAAATCATCACCGGGTTTACTTAAAGCCCGCCTTGTCTTATAATCATTTATTGAAGCACAACGTTGCCGAGGTGTCAGATGAGACTGAGAAGCATTCCCAACGCCAAAGAGATGCTGCCAACATTCAGGAATTATATACAGGATCCCCGTCTGTTCAAGGACAAATGGTCATCCTATTTCGGGAATTCCAACGAGATCCATCTGGAGATTGGTTCCGGCAAGGGGGAGTTTATCATCACTCTGGCCCGGAATAATCCCGGAATCAATTACATCGCCGTTGAGCGATGCCACACCATCGCGCTCAAGTTTTTAAGGAAGATACCTGAATCAGGCTTGCCCAATCTGGCCGTGACCAGCCTTGATGCGGACTATCTGGAAGAATACTTAAACGAGGGCGAGGTCAGCAGGCTTTACCTGAATTTCTCCGATCCCTGGCCTAAAAAGAAGCATGCCAAAAGGCGGCTGACTTCTCCCAGGTATCTGAGGATCTATGAGAGGCTTCTCAAGGATGGCGGCATCATCGAGTTCAAGACAGACAACCGCCAGTTTTTCGATTACTCGCTGGAGCAGTTTGGGGAATCGGCTTTCGAGATCATTGCCGTTACCTACGATCTGTATAACAGCGATATGCTGGAAGGGAATGTCCCCACCGAGTATGAAACGCGATTCCATAACATGGGCACACCCATCAACAAGCTCATCGCCCGGCTCGACAAATCAAAAATCAAAAAGGATGAAGGTGTACAGGAATGAGATATACGTTTAAAAACAAAGGAACCTGTTCCGCACAGGTCACGTTCGACATTGAGGACGGCATCATCAGGAATGTGGAGTTTTTGGGCGGCTGCAACGGAAACCTCCAGGGCATATCCAGGCTGGCAGAAGGCCGTAGCGCCAAAGAGGTCGCCGCATTGATCAAAGGTATCCGCTGCGGTTTTAAAAAAACCTCCTGCCCGGATCAGCTATCTCTTGCCATCGAGAAGGCTTTATCCGAGGTCGCTTCCACTGATGAATCCTGAGATAGTTGGCGCCTGCGGCTGATGCAGGCCGGATAACCGCGACGGATAAACGGCATATTGACAATGCTTCCTCTTCATTGTATACTGTTATTCGTCCACTTCGTAGGGGAGTAGCTCAGTTGGTAGAGCAGCGGTCTCCAAAACCGCGTGCCGCGGGTTCAAGTCCTGTCTCCCCTGCCACTGTTTAAAATCCTATTCAGGAGTTTTGAACTCATGAATAGGATTTTTTTCATTTCAAGCTGCATGTGCGGCATCCGGGTACCTATTTCTTTTCGCTTTCCCGATGGCTCTCCTTCTGCCATCCTTTTTCGGTGCAAACCGTCTCGGTACCGTCCCGGTTCATGATTTTTGAGCCCACCGCATGCCTTTGATTGGCCATGATGCAGAAGGGTTCCGAATCGGCATAGCCCTTTGGTTCCCTGGAAGCCTTTTTCACTTCATTGGGCGTATTTATCTGGTTGACGAACAGTTTGTCCCGCTTCTGGTTGTTTTTCATGCAATCATCCTTTCCGATCATCAGGCATGGAGCATGTCCCATCGCTATCAATATGCGCCGATATGCCCCTGTTCATACCCGATGCGGTACGATTGCATGAAGCAAATACTGGAACCTTTTAATCGACAGACCGGATTCAGCCGGCCCGTTCCCTGTATTTGGCAAGACAGCGCGTGAACTTCAGCGTGTTTCCGACCAGATCTGCGGCCAGAGCAACCCCGGAGACCAGGAGAATCCCCCTGTAAAGCATGGATATCACGTCCATGAGACGGGTCAGTTCCGCCATGTCCACGGCCCCCAGGTTCTGTGAAGGAACCTCCACAATGGCAGGTCCCAGCAACAACTGAACCAGAATGATCAGCGAACCCAAATCGCCGATGATTTCCATCGTCAGGGTATAAAGCCTGTACCGGCCATCCTTCAGCAGCAGGAAAAATTTCAGGAAGGCCAGGACGAAAAGGATATTGATATAGACCATGTAGGGTTTTATGACGCCCAGATCCACCAGGGAGACCAGTTTTGCGACCTCCGGATCATCGGTCTGGAAGTAGTTCCGGACAAGGAGCGGGTAGAAGTTCAGGAAGATAAAGAGCAGCAGCGTAAAGATCAGGCCGAAGACGACGTCCGATACCCTGATGGCTTCACCGGGGCCGGGAACTTCGGGGAGGCTTTCGGGATCCCAATCCGCATCGTCCCGTCCTGTTTCCGGTTCCGAGCCGGGGCTCAACCGTTCAGCCAATATAAAAACCACTGTAACGGCTCCTATGGCGGCAAATATTCCAGTACACATCCGCCAGACCAGGCCGGGAATATCCCCCGCGCCGAAGCCGTTCTGCAGCCTCTCAAGGGCAAAACTTGTGAAAACGTAGACCAGAACGCACAGCGAGGCCAGTTTCACCAACAGGAAGTATAGATCATAAAGCTCGGGACCGATGACGTAGAGCCATTTGCCGGCATATTGGCGGGCAACCTTGTCCGGCGGTCCGAATCGGCGCAGAACATCCACAATCTCTTTTTCACCGGGAGTCCCGTCGGGGATGCGTGCTTCCAGCTCATGCATGATTGATGACCGAAGCTGCTTTTCGGCATCTTTTCTGAGCCTGGAAGGCATTTTTCTGCATACCGCGTACAGGTATCTTTCGATGAGTTCCATCGCCATCCCTCCCCGTCCATTATACCACCGTTGAGAAAAAACATTTCCCATCATTCCGTAAGGCCTTACCTTCCTTTCCGGCACCTTGCCACAGGTTGCCCTATCAAGTAAAATAAAGGTGAACATATGTTCTCAGAGAGGAAGTAAACCGGATTGGCGAGAAAAAAAAAAGGCAAGACAACTGAACCGGCGATCATCGAAACAGAGGAGAAGTCTTTTGCCGACGAGAGTACCGGCAATTTCGTCCGGGCTGACGACGCAGAACAGGAACAGCCATATCCGGTTTTTAAGGTCTCGGTTCGAAACCTGGTAGCTTTTTCAATCCCTGAAGACACCACCTGGTCTTTCACCTCCTACGCCCAGCTCCAGGAAGGTTCACAGGCCCATGCGGAAATCCAGAACCGCCACAAGGCCCTGGGCACCTACCGTCCGGAAGTCTATCTCACCTATTCCTGCAGGACAAAAAACTGCATCGTGGAGATCAGCGGGCGGGCAGACGGTATCTGGGAACTGGAGAACGAGGCCATCATCCATGAGATCAAAACCACATCCACTCAACTTTCAGAGATACACGAAGACTTCAGCGAGGCCCACTGGGCCCAGGGCAAGTGCTATGCCTTCATCTATGCCGCCCACAAAAACCTGCAAAGGATCACCGTACGCCTCACCTATCTCCATCGTGCCAGCGGGAAGGAAAAAAGCTTTGAGCGGACTTTCAGTCGGGATGCTCTTGAAAAATTCATGAAGAGCCTGGTCCATCCTTTCGCGGGATGGGCCCTGTCCCAGGCCAAATGGCGCCAGGTGCGGGATCTGTCCATCCAGGCCCTGGAATTCCCCTATCCGGCCTACCGGACCGGTCAAAAGCTTCTGGCCTATAACACCTACAGATGTATCCAGGACGGCAAGCGGCTCTTTGCCCAGGCGCCTACCGGTACCGGCAAGACCATGGGCGTCCTTTATCCAGCCATCAAAGCCCTTGCCGAAGGCAGCATCCAGCGCATCTTTTATCTGACCGCCAAAACCACCACACAGCACGTTGCGGAAAACGCCCTGAAGCTTCTGGCGGACCAGGGCCTGCGCCTCAGGGTTTTGACTCTGACTGCCAAGGACAAGATCTGCCCCCATCTCATACGGGAATGCTATTCCGAGAAATGCATCTATCTCCAGGGCTATGCCTCCCGTTCCAGGAAGGCGATAAAGGAACTCATCCGGAAGACGGATACCTACCACAGGGACAATATCGCCGAGACAGCCATGAAACACACCCTGTGCCCATTTGAATTCAGCCTGGATCTGGCGCTCCAGTGCGATGTGATCATATGTGACTACAACTATGTATTCGATCCCAGGGTCAGCCTTAAGAGGTTCTTCCAGCAGAAATCCCGCGAAGACTGCGTACTTCTCATCGACGAAGCCCACAACCTGTTCGACCGCGCCCGCGAGATTTATTCAGCCTCCATCAGCAAAAAGGAAGTCCTGGAGATGGCCAGACGCATCAGGGAGGATCTGCCGGCTGTGGCCAAATCGCTCCGCGGCATCAGCCGAACCCTTGCTTCCCTGGAAAAGCAAACGGCACAGGACAGGAACGAGGCGGCAGGCGTAAGTTACCATGCCTCACCCGTCCTTCCGGATGCCCTTTTGGCTCCGGTTGAGGCTTTCATCAGCGAGACCGAGCTCTGGATGCTGACCCGCGGCGATGAGGAAAAGGAATATACCGAGGATTTGGTCACCCTATTTTTCGACCTGCTGCATTTCAAGAACATAGCGGAGCTTTACTCCTCCGAATATCGTACGATGATAACCAGAACAGGAAGCCATCTCAGGCTGACCCTGCTGTGCCTGGATCCGGGCGGCATGCTGGACAAGATCATGGATACGGCCCGTTCAGCCATCCTTTTTTCGGCCACCCTTTCACCGCTGTCCTACTTCCGGGATATCCTGGGGGGACGCCGCGAGGATGCCACCCTCAGGCTGCCTTCGCCCTTTCCCCGGGAGAACCTGCTCGTGGTCAACGAAGACTGCGTGGAGACCCGTTTCCGGTACAGGGAAAAATACCTGGAACGCGTCGCCCTCGCCATACATCAGTGGGTGAAATGCCGCACCGGCAACTATATGGTCTTTTTCCCCTCCTACCAGTACATGACCGACGTTCTGGAGATTTTCAGGGAGCTTGGGGGTACTTTCAGAGTCCTTTGCCAGGAACGGGAAATGGATGAAGCTTCACGAAGCGCTTTTCTGAAAGAGTTTGACAATTTCGGAGACGTCACGCGGATTGGTTTTTGCGTCATGGGCGGAATCTTTGGCGAGGGTATTGATCTTGTGGGCGACCGGCTCACCGGCGTGGTCATCGTAGGCATCGGCTTGCCCCAGGTCTGCCCGGAACTGGAGATCATGCGCCGCTATTATGATGAAAAGCTGGGCAGCGGGTTCTCCTATGCCTATACCTATCCCGGCATCAACCGTGTGCTCCAGGCCTCAGGGCGGCTGATACGGACGGAAAATGACCGGGGAGCCCTGCTGCTGATCGATTCCCGCTTCGCTCAGCCGGACTGCATCAGGCTCCTTCCAGATGAATGGTGCCCCATTCCCCGGACTTCCATGGGCGTCGACATTGAGGCATGCGTCAGGCAATTCTGGGAGAAGAGCTGACAAAATCATCCGGGCTGTCTTTTCTAGAAAATACCCAGGAACTTCTTTGGAACATTCACACGAACCGCCACCAGCTTCCCGCCGCTGGCCACATAGGCCAGGCTTTCGCTGGCAAGACAGATGCTGTCGACTTTGGATAATGAGGTATAGACATCTATCACCTCACCGCTGTCATTCAGAAAGTATACCTCGGATCCTGCCGCACAGGCAATGGTTCGGCCGCTGGTCTTAATCTGGGTGATTTCCGCATCGAACACCAGCCATTCCCTGGTCGTTCCGCTGCTGTCGATGGCTTTGAGCGAAGTCTGCATGCGTTTTTCCCTGCTGAGTATCTCGCCGTCCAAAACAGCGGCCACGGTGATGCCATTCTGTGCATTTGCACAGGCAGTCAGGTAATCGCTTTCCAAATCCAACCGCCAGATCATGCCCATGTCCTTGCCGATGCATATCAGGTCCTTCTCGCCGTACAGCAGCAGTCTTGCATCCGCAAGGGGCAGGGCGCCTACAAACAGATCCTCCCGGCCTGCGCTGTCGCGGATGCTGCCTCTCTGATTCATGGACAAATCCAGGAATTCAAAAAGGGATGTGGCCTCAAGGCTTTGGGTATCCACACCGCAGACAATGAAGGCGGTATGGTCAAACTGGGGATAATGGAAAATGGCAAAGGGATAATACTCGGATATATTCCGCAAAACAATTTCCTGGCCTTCCCGGGAATATGCCCGAAGAATCCTTTTATATCCGACCTGATCGCTCTTGGTGATCACAAGGATCCAGTTTTCAAAAATGCCCGCATTGACGATGTCCACATCTAGGGTTTTATCCCACAGGATCTGGCCATCCCTGACAACCCCCAGATATCTTCCGCCCAAATCGGCAACCAGTACATCATTGCCCTGGGTCCGGATCAGAGGTTTTTTCAGGCTGACAGGGACATACCAGAGCTGGTTGCCTGCACTGTCGAAACACTTTACCGTGCTGATGGAGCCCACAATGATATTCCCCGTCAAGGTGTCCAGTCCGGATTGGGTCAAAGTGCCGTCAAGTGGAATCTCAACAACTTTCTGGGCAGACGCTTCCATCACATCAACCATTTGCCTGTACGTGCCGTCCAGGCCTGTCCTGAAGATATCCAGCGGGTTGATGCTAAAGAAAGAGTACAAGGCGACAAGGATCACCGCCAGTACCAGCAGTATAAAAGCCAAGAATCTGCGCAAATGAAAACGGTATTGTACTTCATCCTTTGTTTCCTGCATGGATCACGCGTTCTCCTTTGTTACCCGGAAATGGCAATCATCCAAAAGCTCAGAAAAAATCCCTGATCATCTGTCTTTTCTCTCTGTAATTCCGTCATGCCAAAAGTTAACCGAGGGTCGGCCAGAAACCTCATCAGAAGGATTCCAACAGGTACAGTCCTCTCGTAAAGGCCGGATCGTGTTCAGCCCGCAATGTATTGAGGCATTCGTTGAGCTTATCCCTTGTCTGGATATCAATATTCCCGCTGACAGGAATCTGGTTTTCAGCCTGGAACCGCCTGACCGCTTCCTGCGTCTCCTGGTCCATCATCCTGTCGGGACTGCTTTCAAAATAACCAGCCGCCCGGAGAATTTTCTCTGCCTGATAGACATCATGTCCGTATGCCCCCGGAGTCAGCGTTTCGGTATTGCCCAGAGGGGTCACAAGCGCCAGGTCGGTGCCGTTGGGAAGATTTCTGGCTGCAATCTCGATATCGGGTGCCAGCCCGACCCCATGGATGGTCCTGCCGTTTCGCGTCAGATAATGACCGGTGGTAATCTTGATGGTGCCCAGAAGTTCGTCGGGTTCCAGGAACAAGCCCTGATAGGCAAGCCATTCGACGGCTGTGATGTAATACAGGCCGTATTTCTTGCTGTATTTGGCGTATGCCTCGGGGGTGAGAACATAGAACATGTTCTGGACAACCCCTTTGCCATAGGTCTTCTGCCCTATCAGAACACCTTTTCCGGAGTCCTGGATGGCACCTGCAAGGATCTCGGCAGCGCTGGCCGTATGTTCATTGACCAGAACAGCCATGATGTAGGGAGAATTCCTGAGATCGGAATAATACGTTTTATCGGTCAGCCTTTCGGATTTGAAATCAAGCCTGGTGATCAGGCCTTCCGGAACAATCCTTCTGGCGACAGCCACAGCTTCGTCAACAAACCCGCCGGCGTTGTCCCTCAAATCCAGCAGAATCCTGGTTACGCCCCTGCGTGCTATTTCATCTATCGCCTTGCCGAATTGAGCGCCCGTGCTGCCGGTGAAGGATTCTATATAGATGTATGCCACATCTCCCTCAATTCTCCACGAAACCGGGTTGAGCGTTACCTGATCTCTCCGGACGGTGATATCCAGTTTTTCGGATTGCCGCTGGATGGTCAGGGTCACTCTGGTCCCTTTTTCACCCCGTATCTCGGATGCCACGGCGCTGGCTTCCTTGCCGAAGGTGGAAACACCGTCGACAGCCAGAATGATATCCCCATCGCGCAGCCCCGCCTTTTCTGCCGGCGATTCCTCATATACCTTCACGATTCGTACCCCTTCGTCGCACTTTTCAAGGGATGCCCCAATCCCGACGAAGCTTCCCTGCAGGCTGTCATTGAGCTGCTGGGTTTCCTGATTGTCGAAGAAGCCGCTGTACGGATCCAGATTTCCAAACATGCCCTTCAAAGCCGCTTTAATCGTCTCTTCATCGTTCACATCCAGATAGTACATATCCTGCATGAACTCGAGGGCACTGTTGAGATAGTCCCCGTAGTCCATTCCCATGGCCGGGACGGCCGATATGAGGAGCAGGCTGCACAGGAGCAGAATGGCTGTCAGTTTTTTCATAACCCCGTTTAACCTCCAGGCGGTTATTCTCTCCTATAAGCAAGGAACCCTGACGGTCCGCTCATTCAGACAGAAACCCCAGGGATCCTCATCATCATTGTATCATATCGGTATAGCAAAGAGAACCGGTTTCAGAAGGAGAGTATTCTGTCCGCGTAATCCTTTACCAGTTCATCGCCCATATACCGGATCAGGTTATAGAACAGCTTGGCAGCCTGTTCATTGGTGATACGGCCCGAAGGGTTAAAGTATCCCCTCTCATCGCCCTGGAAAATGCCCAGGCTGTAAGCCACAACTGCAGCATTCCTGGCATAGGCGGGTATGCTGTCATTGTCCACATAAGGGGTATTGGTATGGGGCGGAGCAAGGTTCTCCAGTCCCAGAGCATTGACGATCATCTTAATGGCTTCCGCATAGGTCACATAGGCATCGGGTTCGAAATAGGCGTTGCCTGTTCCGGACACGACCTTCCTTTCATAGGCCCGCTTAATCAGGGCATAGTCGGGATCATTCACCGAGACATCCAGGAAAGGCGACACTTCCACATTCCTGCTCCTGTTTCGGTTAGTCGTTACCGTAGAGGTCCGCAGATTGGGGTCCTCCGGGATGTCCCTCACCGCCTGCATCAGCATGACAACGAACTCGCGTCGGGTGACGTATTTGTTGATGTTGTAATTCTCCCCGGTTCCCGGGATAACCCCCAGGCCGAAAAGGATGCTGACAGGCTCCTGTGCCCAGTGGCCGTCAAGCTGCCTGATATCAGGCACCATGAGCCGCTCCAGCACCGGCGGTATGGTGATGTTGGTCCTGCTCTTGTAATCCTTGAGAACCGGCGTTGGCATATTATTGCTGTCAAGCTCCGGAAGCCTTGCGTGATAATCCAGGATGGCCTCCTCCCAGGTTCTCCTCACATAACCTCCGTCGAAGCTGATCTGCCAGGGTTCGTTTTCCGAATATCTGATTTGCTGACGGCTGGTGGTAGATACGGTCACTTCGGCCGAACCACCCCACTGGTAAGGGTTGTTCCCATCCGCAACACGCGTTTCCAGGGTATACTGGATTTTCTGAGTCTGGGTGGAACTCCAGTACTGATCGTAGGCGTACAGCTTGCCGGAGATCCCCACCGTAACCGTATTATTGCTGTTGTTGTTGATCCGGTAGACCTTTCTTCCGGCAAATTCCCCGGCATAATAGTTGATGGCCGGCTTGGGGTCCGTCAGCAGCGACTTGGAAAAGCTGTATTCACTCAGGATATATTGCGTACCACCAATGTTAATCCGCTCACTGAACGGTCGGCTGGCGGTGGTGCTCAGCCGTGTGGATTCGGTGATCTGCCCGTTGGGCTTGGTCTCGGAAACGGTCTCATAGATAATGACCCGATCCAGCGTCGCCTGCTCTTCCGCATTCGCCAGCCTGTAGGTATAGGTAGCCGTTTCCACGTTATTCTTTACGCGTTTGTCGATGGTCAGCGTGCCTGTAAGATATATTGGTTTTCCGCTGACAAAGCACATCTCGGTATAGTAATAACCATTTTTCACATTGGTATTGACGGCCGAGATGCCTCCCTCATAGCCCAGGCTTCCTTCAACGGCCAGGGTTTTCACGGGCATCATGAGCATGATGGATGCCATTGCGATAGCGCCGATTTTTTTCAGCAATCCTGCTTTCATTCCGGGTTCCTCCTTCATGACTCAACGATGATGATAATGCCGTCCTGGTTTGCAAGGTTGCTGACGATGCGCACAGTGTCACCCGGACGGATGGCTGACAGGTCGGCCGTTTTGCCGTCTTTTATGATGATGGCGTTTGCCGGTACATTGACATCCCTGTTAGGTGCACTCGTCCAGACCCGTTTGCTGCTGTTATACATCATGGCTTCCCTGAGCCTGAAGCCGGATTCCGACAGGCTCATTACCCTGCCCTTCTCATAAACATCCGCGTAGGGAGCCGTGCTGATCAACAGGGTCCTGCCGGTGTCTTCCACGATATAAACGCTCTGATTGACGAAGTTTTCATCAAAGTTCAGCATGTTACCCGTACCGGCGCCATCCAGGAGCCTGGTGGCGGTAAGATCTATGCTGAAGGTTTTGGGCGTGTTATTGAACAGCCAGCTTGTGCCCGAAAGCTCCGCAAATGACTCCACCGTAAAGGATTTGAGGGGATCCACCGTCTTAATCCTTCCCCGGTAGATGGTCAGGCTTCCCTTACCCTTGCTTGTATTGGTGACAACCACCTGGCTCATGAGGATATTGGAACCGATGGCTTTATCGGCGGACAGCTGCACATTATCCATGGTATCCAGTGCGCCCATATCCACCAGTCGGCCGTTCTTGACCGCAATGGTGCCGGCGTCAAAACCGATCACCTGGGATGTGTTCTGAAGTTCCAGGCGGTTGAGGGTATTGGACAGGGCAAGTACATTATCCGTAAAGACCATTTCATATTGGGGTTTGGCCCGGAAGGCCGCCATGACGATGCTGTCCTCCCCGTTGATGTCCTGCTGAACGGCGATATAGGCCATGCCCGAAATGCGTTTTGACGGCCTGTCGTTATAGTCACGGCTGTAGGGAAAGGTCTTGATGCCTATAAAGGGAGCCTGCTCCCAACGGCCGTTGACAAACTCCTGAACGCCCGAAAGAACCAGTGCATTGTTCATCTCATCGTAATATTCAACGTTTCCGCGATAAATGGCCGAGACTGGCTTGGGATCCTTCAGAAGATCAATCCCGGCAATATGGATACTGGTACCGTCGATCTGGGCCAGTATCCTCACCCGATCGCCTTCCTGGAGCTGGGTGCGGGCTATCGGCTGATCGTCCTGGTAAATGGGGACATCCACTGCCACGGGAATGTTCCGGTAGATGCCATCATCCTGCTTAAGCACGAGGCTGGCCAGGTTCACCCTGTAAATGGTGCCGTATATGGGTTTATAGTAACTTCGGGTGCTCAGCCGGGCCACATATCCTTCTTCATCCAGCTGGATAAAGGCATAATCGCCGGGCTGCACATCCTCAAGGGCAGCCTGGTGTCCGTCCCGTGTCACGGGAATGCTGTAGGCAAAACTGTAAGTCCTAAATCTTGTCAGGTTGTCCTGCGCTTCCGGGGACATGCCCGAACCGTCCCAGCGGTAGAGGGTAATATACCCCAGCGACGGATTGACTTCCCTGACCACTCCGCTGATATAGCCTTCCGCTTCCTCTCCGGCTGCTTCCGAAACAACGGCAGCCTGACCGCTGAAGACAAGGCACAGCAGCATGGCGAAGACCATGGCAGATTTGATGAAACGCAATTTGAATGCCTCCATTCCCAATACTTCACTCTTCTAAAATATCGGCATATGAAAGCGTCATATAAAGCCGGTCAGGATTACCTTTTTGTTACATTATGGTGCGGTTTTCCGCCGGAAGATCCCTTGAGTTCCCGGAACCGGACCTCTGTGATGATCATGCCGGCGAAAATCAGCAGACATCCCATGCCCGTATTCAGGGTGAGCCGCTCGGTCACTCCCCCGGCACCGGGTATGATGAGCGCAAAGAGTGCCCCGAATACAGGCTCAAATGTTAAAAGCAGCGCTGTCCGGGTGGGAGTGGTATATTGCTGGGCGATGGTCTGAACCCCATAGGCAAATGCGGTACACAATGCCCCGGTATATAAAACGGTCAGAATAACCCGGGTATCGATGGTGACCGGCGTCCGCTCGCCCGAAAGCCCGTAAACCA